>Ga0182745_1000771_pt1 | contig 33143 bp, 23 predicted proteins | sample eDN3rd30CKraftBY_FD_128523 | JGI IMG/M metagenome (GOLD analysis project Ga0182745, IMG submission 128523) | Enriched backyard soil microbial communities from Emeryville, California, USA - eDNA 3rd pass 30_C Kraft BY (version 2) (version 2) | ecosystem: Environmental > Terrestrial > Soil >...
CCAGGTAGAGATAGATGAAGCCGCGGCCGTCCCACACCACGAACGCCGCCAATGCCAGCCCCAGCACGCCTGTTGCCGCCACGACCAGCGCGGGCAGGCGGCTTTTGGCAGGCGGCGCATGCAGCCAGAGCAGCGGCGCCAGGGCAAGCAAGGCGATGCCGCCAAGCCCAAGCACCGCCACCAAGGCCGGTGCCTGTTGCGCGGGCGGCACCAGCGCCGCCGTGCCGAACAGGAGCAACAGCAGCATTGCCAGCTGCACCAGCACTGCCGGTCCTTTCATCAGCCACGCCAGCCAGGCATGCAGGCGCTGCAATATACGCCAGGCGGTGCCATCGCCAACGCTGAGGGCAGCCTGGTCCACCACGTCGGCGGCCAGCGTGCTCAGATTCAGGAACAAGCGGTAGAGGGAAGTCAGTGCGGTTACGCCGCCGCTGCCAACGCGCGACAGGTCGGCCCAGTACATTTCATGGATATCCACGGGGAGATCGCTGGCGCGATGGCGCAGGGAAATGCGGCAGCTTTTATACAAGGCATCGCTTTCCGACAGTTCGAGCCGGCCAAGCAGATAATCGTTGAGCGCGATGCCGAGATCCTGTTGCGGTTCGCAGTCCGGCTGCAGGGGGGTCGTGTCGGCTTCCTGCTGTTGATAGAAGCCGCTGGGTGAACCGGGCTTCTGCCTGGCCGGCGTGGCGGCGGCCGCGCTTTGATTTAAGGGCGGTGCGCAGGGGCCAGGCTCCAGTTTGGCCACCGGCACCAGGATCCGCTGCAGTTCCCCCTGAATGAAGCGCGGCTCGCCGTCGCTGCCGTGACACAACAACCGGGCTAGTTCTCCCACGGTCTGATCAGGCAGTTGATCGGCAATACCGTGCACTGCCACCACCGCCACCCCTTTTGCCGACGCCGATTCCATGATCCGCCTCACCGCGCTGTGGGCGGCAATCTAGCGCCCACTTATCGGCAGGGTCAATGCGATATTTTCTCGTTCGCGGCTGACTCAGCAATACGGCGGCGGAAAAATTCACACCCACCACTCTACAGTGGTCATGGTGGCATCGCTCACCAAACACAAATTTTAAAAATTATTATTTATCAATAGATTAAACGTTAAAGCTAAATAAAAAATCAACTTAACTTGGCTCTCGCGTCACCGGCCTTCGCCGCCGCCCATCGGCAAAAACCTGCACTGGCGCACATTCCATAAAATCGGGATTGAATTTTCCAAGCTCGACGTGGTCGTTAGTTATGAGCCCCTGCAGCTACCGTTTTTCGTCATGGAGACTCGCAGGTAATGACCCGACATCCCGCTCCAGCGAAGGAGCCCTATTCCCGCCGTAAGGATCGACTCTTTTTCGGCGCCTTTCTCACTGCGATCGGCGTATTGCTGTTCCTGTCCGGCTCGCTGATGACCGCCGCCGGCATCGCCCCGGGCCCACAGATCAGCCGCGCCTACACCGGCGGCATGGCCTACTATGCCAAGTCGGTTGCCCATGACGACATCTTCGCCTCCGATCTATGGAGCGGCACGCAAAGCGAAGCGCGCGGCGTCATCAAGCACGACGCGCAGCACACCGCCGAAGGCGCCACGCTCTATACCTCCAGCCATGAAAGTGCCGCCTACCTGATTTCCGCCACCGGCGAGGAACTGCACCGTTGGCAGCGCCACTTCAGCGAGGTGTGGGACGAGACCGCCGCCGTCAAGCACCCCCAACCCGACGATTTCGTCTATATGCGCCGGGCCAAGCTCGACGGCAATGGCGATCTGCTGGCGCTGTTTGAGGGCGCGGGCGACACCCCGTATGGTTACGGCCTGGTGAAGCTCGACAAGGATTCCAACGTCATCTGGCGCTACCTGGAGCATACCCACCATGATTTCGACATCGCGCCGGACGGCAACATCTACGTGCTGACGCACGAGATCATCGATGAGCCGGAACCGCGCCTCGATCATCTGGCTACGCCGCGCATCGAGGATTTCCTGGCAATTCTTTCTCCTGATGGTAAAGAGCTGCACAAGATTCCGCTGTTGAGCGCCGTGGATTATTCCGACTATCGACGCCTGTTCTACACCGTATCCTCCTGGTCGCTTGGCGATCCCCTGCACACCAACAGCGTGCACGTGATCACCGAGCAGGAAGCCGCGCACTTTCCCCACGGCGAGGCCGGCCAGGTGCTGATCTCGTTTCGCGAGCTGAACGCGGTGGGCGTGCTGGACGCCGATAAGGAACGCTTGGTCTGGGCCACCAAGGGTCCCTGGCTGGGCCAGCACGACCCGCACATTCTCGACAACGGCAACCTGTTGTTGTTCGACAACAATGGCGATTTCACCCCGGAACAGGGCGATTCCCGCGTGCTCGAGTTCGATCCCGACACCCTGGAACTGCAGTGGCAGTACACAGGCAGCGCCGACGAACCGCTGCACAGCGTGATCCGCTCGGAAGTGCAGCGCCTACCGAACGGCAACACGCTGATCACCGAATCCAGCCAGGGCCGCATCCTGGAAGTGGCGCCCGACCACAGCATCGTGTGGGAATTCGTCAATCCCGTGCGCGGCGGGCCGGACGGCCGCCTGATCCCCATCGTCTGCAATGCCCAGCGGGTGGATCCGTACACCGTTTCCCTGCTGACCGGCACGCCCACGCCGAGCTGACGTCTATCAGGCTCTTTTCGAGCGCAGCAGCTCTCCCTCTCTCGCGACTGCTGCGCCAGCACTATCAATCGGAGGCTTTCCAATGAAAAAAAGTGCCATGAAGATTCCCACTTCCCCGCTGAAGGCATTCACCGTGCTGTTCTGCTGCCAGGCGCTGCTGACCCTGCCCACCGTGGCGCAGGCCTACATCGGCCCCGGCGCCGGGCTCAGCCTGCTTGGCGCCTTGTGGGCGCTGCTGGTGGCCATGGGCGCCGCGCTCGTGTTCGTGTGCGCCTGGCCGATCCGGCGGTTGATGCGTCGGCTGCGCGCGGACAAGGCCACGGAAGACCCCGCACTCGTCGACGGCGATGCCGACATGGCCCCCTTCGATGCTGAATCTCCCCCGGCAGTCCAGCGCACGGAGCACACGGAACCGCGCCAATGACGGCCACCGATCTGCTCCTGCTGCCGGCGCCGCTGCTGCAATGGCTGGATGAGCGGCTGATGCGCCTGTTGCCGGCACCTTGGGCCGTGGGGCTGTGGGCAGTGCTTGCCGCCATCGTATGCATGGAACTCTACCGTGCGCTTTCGCCGCAGCAGCGCATCGGCCAGATCAAGCAGCAGGTGCAGGGCGTGCAGCAACAACTGGCGCATTACGACGGCGAATTCGACGGCGCCTGGCCGCTGTTGTCGCGCATGCTCACCCTGGCCTTCACCCGCGTGGCGCTGGTGCTGCCGGCCACTTTGCTGTCGGCCTATCCCGTGATCGTGCTGCTGCTGTGGCTGCACGCCACCCACAGCGAGGGGTGGGAATACATCTTCCTGCCGGTGCTGTGCCTGGTGGCGCTGGCCTGCAAATTCATCCGCAAAATAGATTGAAACGAGGACCACGATGGATGCCAAGGTAACGGCAAAACCGCCACTGTCCGTTCCCTATTGGACGGACCTGCTGAGCACCCTGCAGGCACGCCACCCCAGCCTGTGGATTGCGCTGGGCAATCTGGAAAGCCGTTTTTTGGCCGAACGATTGGCAAATATCAGGATCGAAAAACCGATCTACATCGCCGGACTGGCGCGCTCCGGCAGCACCATCCTGCTGGAGCTGCTGAGCCGCCATCCGCATCTGGCCAGCCACCGCTACCGGGATTTTCCTCCCGTGTTCACGCCCTGGAGCTGGAACTGGTTCGTGGACCGTGCCGGCAACGCACAGCAAACGCCGGTGGAACGGGCGCATGGCGACGGCATCGCGGTAACGCCGCAAAGCCCGGAAGCGTTCGAGGAAGTGCTGTGGATGGCGTTCTTCCCGCATCTGCACGACCCCGCGGTGAACGCGGCGCTCGACGCGCAAACCAGCAACCCGGCGTTCGAACGCTTCTATGACGAACATCTGCGCAAGCTGCTGTTGTTGCGCGGGGCGCGCCGCTATCTGTCCAAGGCCAACTACAACGTCACCCGCCTGCCGTATCTGCTCAAGCTGTTTCCGGATGCGCGCTTCATCCTGCCGGTGCGCGATCCGCTGTGGCACATCGCCTCCCTGATGCGCCAGCACGCCTACTTTTGCCGCGAGCACACGCGGGACACCCGCCTGCTGCGCCACATGAACCACAGCGGCCATTTCGAATTCGGCCTGGGCCGGCAGCCGATCAATCCCGGCAATCCCGCATTGCTGCAAACCATACGGGCTTACTGGGCGCGCGGTGAGGAAGTGCAGGGCTGGAGCCTTTACTGGCAGGCCATCCACGGCCATCTGGCCACGCTGCTGGAAACGGACGCGGCACTCAGGCAGGCCTGCTTGGTGGTGGATTTCGATCGCCTCTGCCACGACCCCGCCGGCGAGACCGCCGAGCTCGCAGCCCACTGCGACCTGCCCACCGACGTATTCGACCTGCCGGCCACCGCAAGCACCATGATCCGCGCTCCCTCCTACTACGAACCCACCTTCAGCCAGGCGCAGCGCGACTTCATCACCACTACCACCGGCCCGGTACTGGAACGGCTGGCCGCATTGCGGAGCAGTCAAGAAGAGCGGCGCAGCCAGGGAGAGCGGCGTAAAATGGCCATCCCGTGATAATCTGTGCGGGCACTATCGCCCCCAACGATATCGCCCCCAACGATTCATCAAGGATTCACCAAGGAGAGCCGCGCCGTGATAGCAACAAGAGGAACGACAAGAGAAAGACACGCGACAAAACCCCTGCTGCAAGCCGGCATCGCCGCCGTGCTCGGCCTGTTCGCGTTGCAGGCCCACGGCCATTTTCTGCTTGCCTCGCCCGCCTCCTGGATCGAACAGGATGAGCAGGGCGACCCGCAGAAGATGGCGCCCTGCGGCGGTACCGTCGCGGACGGCGGTACCCGCACCGGCGCGGTCACCGACGTAACCGGCGGCGCCATGTTGCGGCTTGCCATCGACGAAACCGTGTATCACCCCGGCCATTACCGCGTGGCGCTGGCACGGCGCATCAATCTGCTGCCGTCCGACCCGCCCGCGGTATTGAAGCAAACCGAAAACGGCACGCGCTCCGATCACGCGCCGATCGACGCCAATCCGCAACCGCCGGTACTGCTGGACGGCCTGTGGCAGAACCAGCAGCGGCGCACCGGCCCGCTGGAAACCGAAATACGCATTCCCAACATCGACTGCGAAGGCTGCTTTTTGCAGGTCATCCAGTTCATGGAAAACCACCCCGGCGTGCGCGAAGGCGGTTATTCCTACCATCACTGCGCGGTGCTGAATATCACCGCGGATGCCAGCCAGCCGCTCGAGGAAGGCTGGTAAACACCACGCAAATGCGCGACGCTGCCCGGAGTGCTGTACCCCTTGCTCCCGGCAGCATCCGCTTGCAACGTTTCCCCGGCAAAATCCGCTCAGGAAGTTGAACGTGAAGTCCGCGCCAGCGCCCGGTCGATGATCGACACCAGCGTGGACAACACCAATGCCCAGGCGCACCAAGGCACCAATACCCGCAGAAAATCCCCCACGGCGGCAGACGCCGGCATCGCAAATGCCAAGAGCAGCGGCGGCACGAAATAGAAAATACCGTTGTAGCGGCCGATACTGCTCATGCGCAGCTGTTTCTGCCGATGCAGAAAACGCGAATCCAGTACGTATTGCGCAAAGGCCAATACCACCAGCGGCGGCAATAGCGGTGTGAGGAAGCCCGCGTAGGCGGCGCCGGCCAGCGCCGCGCTCACGAACAGGCAGTCGGTGGTGTGATCGAACAACTGCCCCGCGGGCGATGCCGTGCCCCGCGCACGAGCCACGCGGCCATCGAGCAGGTCGGTGGTTATCGCTACGGCCATCACCAGCAGCGGCAACCAGGCCGGCACCGCTTGCGGCCTGGCAAAGCAGTAGGCCACCGGCAGCACCAGCAACAGGCGTAATCCCGTCAAGCAGTGGGCAAGCATCAGGCGGTTCCGCGTGCCCCGAACAGTTCACGCTGCGCGCGGCGCAGGAACAAGAGCCCGATCAGCGCATTGAACAGAATGAAGAAATTGTGCTGCACGAAACCGAATGCGGCCATCTGGCCTTCGTTGTCCGGAAACAGCACCACCCACAGCGTGATCGCTGCCGCGCGCATCGGCGTGGGCACCGCGGCGGCAAAGAAGATCACCGGCAACAATCCCAGCAGTTCCAGAAACGAGGCCTCCACGCCAAACAGATGCAGCGCGGTGGAATAGACGAACACCGCCATCAACAGTGCCGGCGAACGCAGCAACAGGAACAACAGGTAATGCTTCAGCCGCGCATGGCGGAACGCATGCAACAAACGCCGCTCGCGCAGGCCGCTGCGCGGCAGCAGCACGCCGCGAAAATACAGCAGCCACAAGGCCAGGAATACCGCCGCGCCAAGCGCGATGTATGGAATCAAGGAGAACACCGGTGGTAGCGCGCTGCTGGTGAAGAAATAGCCGAGCGTGGCCCAGAACAGCAGATAGAACGGCTCGCAGAACATCATGAACAGCATCACCGAACCTGTTTCCCAGCCGGGCACGCCATCGCGCCGGTTCAGGTACCAGGCCATGGCGCCCTTGCCCACCTGTTCATTGAAAAGGGAAATGACGTAGGCACTGCCACGGATCGGCAGCAGATCGCGATAGCGCACCGGCCCGATGAACCACACCAGCGCGCGGCTGACCACCAGCGTATCGATCAGGAAATAGAACGCCGAGTACAGCACCATCAACAGCAGCCAGGGCAGCCATTGCACGTTGGCGAACACCGTACCCATATACGTGCCAAGGTCCAGTCCCTCGCGTGCCGCGGCACCGTCGAGGCGCAAATAAAGATAAGCGAAGCAGGCCAGCGCAATCAGCGCGAACACGATGCGGCTGGCTTTGCCGGGCTTGCGCGGCGCGGGGGTGGTGCCGGTGTTGTTGTCGGGTTCAGCCATGCGGGGATTCCTTGCCAGCCAGTTTGGCCAGCGTTTGTGCAAGCGGCGTCAGCGCCAGCCCCAGCGGCGTGGCGGCATTGTGTTCCACCGTTTCGCTGCTGGTGATCACGTCGATGATCGCCGGCGACAGGCCACCGCCTTTCAATGTATGACCAAGCGCGGCAAATGTTTTTGCCAACCACAACGGCACGCTGCCGATACGCGGCGGCTCCCGCCCCAGGGTTTGCGCCATCCGTAGCACCAGGTCGCGATAACACAGGGATTGCGGCCCGCACAATTCAAGCACGCGGGCGCCTGCCAGGGGTGCGGTGCAGCAAGCCACCAGCGCCGCGCACAGATCGTCCACGTCCAGCGGCCGCACCCGGTGTTGACCACCGCCGAGCAGCTTCGCGGTGCCGCTGCGCGCCTCGCGCAACAGCGCCTGCCCACCGGCGCACAGCGGCCCGAGCAACAGCGGCGTGCGCAGCACCGTGGCTTCCAGCGCCGCCGTCATCACGCAATTTTCCGCCTGGCCCTTGCTGCGATAGAAGGGATTGCGCGAGGCCGAGTCGGCGCCCAACACGCTGACGAACACCAGGCGTGGCACGCCGGCCTCTTGCGCCGCCCGCACCACGGCGGCGGTGCTGTCGACATTTGCACTTTGGTAGCTTGCGCCCTTGCTCGCGAACAGCACGCCGGCCAGATGCACCACCGCCTGCGCGCCGGCAAAGGCGGCGGTCAAGGCGTCGTGATCCTCATACGCCACGGGCATCGCGGTGACGTTGGCGGCTTGCGGCAGCGCATTGGCTTGTGGTGAACGTGATAGTGCAAGCACCGTAATGTCTTCGCGGCCCGCAAGCTGCTGCAGCAAGGTACGGCCAACGCTGCTGTTGGCGCCGGTAAGACAAAGTTTCATGGGCAGCCCTGCTGTGCGGTGGAAGCCAGTAGTTTGGAACGCTGGCGTTTGCCGGCGCCTGCGTTATGCGGTTCGGTCAACGGCGCGGCATTGCTGGCCGCGGCACGACGTTCAATCGACGCATCCTGGTACAAGGTGGTGCGCATGCGCGGCACACGCCCCAGGTCACGAATCAGCGTTTCCATGTACTCGGGCGGCCACTCCTGGCCATGCGCGGCGCCGGCGGCGCGGGTGATGCTCTCGTTCATCAGGGTGCCACCAAGGTCGTTGGCGCCCGCACGCAGACAGGCTGCCACGCCTTCCCGGCCCATCTTCACCCAGGAGGTCTGGATATTGTCGATCAAGCCGTGCAGCGCCAACCGCGCCACGGCATGCAGGAGCACCGCCTCGCGAAAGCTCGGGCCTTTGCGCGCGCGGCCCTTGCGGTACAGCGGCGCTTCCATGTGCACGCAGGGCAGCGGTACGAACTCGGTGAAGCCGCCGGTTTTGCGCTGCAATTCTCGTATCGCCACCAAGTGGGCGGCCCAATGGCGCGGCTCCTCGACATGCCCGTACATCAGCGTGGCGGTGGTCCTGAAGCCTGCGGCATGCGCGCTTTCCATGACCTGCAGCCACTGTGCGGTGTTCAGTTTGTCCGGGCACAGTTCGGCGCGCACTTCGTCGTGCAGGATTTCCGCCGCGGTGCCGGGCAGCGTATCGAGACCGGCATTGCGCAAACGCTGCAGGAAGTCGGGCAACGCCAGGCCGAGCGTGGTGGCACCCTGCCACACCTCGAGCGGCGAAAAGGCATGGATATGCATGCCCGGCGTTGCCTTGCGCACCGTGTGCAGGATGTCGAGATAGGTCTGGCCGGTGTAATCGGGATGAATGCCACCCTGCAGGCATACTTCGGTGGCGCCGCGCGCCCAGGCTTCGCTGCAGCGCCGTGCCAGTTCCTCGGCGCTGATGTCGTAGGGTGTCCCGCGCAAATCTTCGCTATGCCGGCCCTTGGAAAAGGCGCAGAACTGGCATTTGAAATAGCAGACGTTGGTGTAGTTGATGTTGCGGTTGACCACATAGCTGACCACGTCGCCATTGACTTGGCGCCGCAGCACATCGGCCGCCTGGCACACGTAGGTGAATTCCGGCCCGCGGCTTTGCAGCAGCCGGGTAAGCGCCGCCTCCTCCACCGCCTCACCCATGCTGCAGCGCGCAACAAGGGTGCGCAGTTCCTCACTCACCTCTGTAATACTCACCTCTGCAATACTCACCGCTGCAGCGTGCGGCGGTTGTGCCAGCAGCGCCATGTCCAGCGCGGGCGGCGGCGCTTCCTCGCCCGGACTCCAGCGGTCACGCTTGGCGAAGCCTTCGGCATCGGCCAGCTTCAGCACCGCGGGACGCACAGCGGGGTCGAGCCACTGGCGTGAGGCGCGCACAAAACTTGGGTAGATGGTCAGGCGCTGCTCCAGAAACTTGCCGGCCAGTGCCGTTTGTTGTGCCAATTGTTCCAGATGTGGCCAGGGCGCTTCGGGATTCACGTGGTCTGGCGTCAATGGCGACACGCCACCCCAGTCGTTGATGCCGGCGTCGACCAGCGCCGGCAGCACGCCGGGGCTGAGGTTGGGCGGCGCCTGGATGTTCATCTCGCCACCAAAAATCAGCCGTGCAACGGCAATGGTCCACAGCAGTTCGTCCAGCGAAGGCTCGGGCGCCTGCGCCATTTTCGTCTGTGCCTTGGCGCGGAAATTCTGCACGATCACTTCCTGCAGATGCCCATGGCGCTCGTGCAGGGCGCGCAGGGCAAGCAAGGCTTCGATGCGTTCGCGGCGCGTTTCCCCGATGCCGATCAGGATGCCGGAGGTAAACGGCACGCGTGCCAGGCCGGCAAGTTCCAGGGTCTCCAACCGCCGTGCCGGCAGCTTGTCCGGCGAACCGTAGTGCGGCATGCCTTTCTGGCACAACCGTTCCGATGCCGATTCCAGCATGATGCCCATCGACGCGCTGACAGTGCGCAATGACGCGATCTCCCCGGCCGTCATGCAGCCGGCATTGATATGCGGCAGAAGGCCGGTTTCCTCGAGTACGCGTTGCGCCACGTGGCACAGGTAGTCCAGCGTGCTGGCAAACCCAAGCGCGTCCAGCGCCTCGCGCGCGGCGCGGTAGCGCAGCTCGGGTTTTTCGCCAAGCGTGAACAGCGCCTCCTGGCAGCCGGCAGCGGCACCCTGGCGGCACAGTGCCAGTACCTCGTCGAGCGGCATATAGGCTTGGGGAATGTGCCTGGGCGTTTGCGCGAAGGTGCAGTAGTGGCAAACGTCGCGGCAGAGCTTGGTGAGGGGAATGAAAACCTTGCGCGAGTACGTAAGCAGATTGCGGTGATAAGCATCGCGCAGGTGCCGCGCCAGCGCCGCGAGCTGCGCGGTGTCATGGCAGTCGGCAAGCTGCAGCGCCTCTGCATCGGTCAAACGCGGCGCCGATGCCGGCGCCGCAAGAGTGTCCGGCAACATCCGTCGATCCATCACAACGCGTGGCTACGGTTAATTGGCGCGCGACTCGACACGGAACGTCCACCACTGCGCATCCGGCGGCCGCGGCGTGCCCACCGGCGTGCCGCCGCCAAGTACCGTGGAGTTTTCCAGCTTGGCCAGGCGCGCCTCCCAGGACCGGTCGGCTTCGGCGGGATCGGTCACGTGCGTGAAATGCACCGGATACACCAGCCCGTCGAGCCGGATGCGGCCGTCGCCATTGCGTATGGCAAGCCGTGACCAGCGCTTGGGTTCGCAACCGGAGCAGCTCAAATACAACTCGCCTTCCGCCGTGGCCATGCAATTGAGGTTGAGCGCCTGTGGAATGATGGGCCCCGTCACCTGAATCTGGCACAGCTCCACCTGGTTGGCGAAAGTCCAATCGCTGATCGGTTCCTCCACCACTTCGCCCCACAGCACGGCGCCCGGCATCCTGTCGCAAGGACAGGTGAAAAACCAGCGGCCGGCGGCGATCACGCCAACCAACAGGACCAGCCCGACCACAGTGCCGGCAATCTTGCGGGTGCTCCAGCGGCGCGTGCGCTGAGCAGCCTCAGTGGCATTCGGTTCTACGTTATGCGGTTCGGTGTCGCTCATGTGTTCCCCCTTCCCGTTCGAGTCGTGTGCAATGGAGCGGTGAGTATGCTGACGGGCAGAAATACTGTCAAAGCGCAGCCAGCGGCAGACTGTGATCAGCGCGTCAAACCCAGGTAAGGGAGGACCGGGGAAGGGGGGAAGTCCTTGCACCAGCGACTGCTGCCACTGGCCCGCTGAAACAGATTGCAGCCAACTACAGGCGCGAAGATAAAGGGAAGGAACAGTGGAACGCCTAGCGCCTGGCTCAGCGCCGTATCACCCGCTGCGAACCACCACGCCGTCCGTCGGGCGGTTCCTGTATCTGATCTTCGATGATCAAGCCCTGCCCCAGGGCGGCAAGGGCATCGAGTACGCGGTCCAGGCGCGAAGCGTGATCGGGATTGACCAGTCGCCTCACCGCTCCTTCGGAAACACCCAGGAGCCTGGCCAATTCCACATTGTTCACTTCGTGGGCGCGCATGGCGGAATGCAACGCCAGCTTGGCCGCCACCAGCGGCGCCACCGGCACGATATGTTCAGTGGATTTCGGTTGTGAAGGCACCGGCAACGCATGACCGGCGAGAGAATAGCCCGCCAACGCCGCACCCAATGCCTCGCTCATTGCCTGCAGACAGGTCACGACGGTAGGCCCCTCCGTCAGAGCCTCCGGCACATCCCGCGCCGCGGCGCAGTACATGTCACCCTCACGCACTATGCAGACTGGATACGCGTACCTCATTGCCCCACCCTCAATAGATCTTCCAGGCTGATGCCCAACTGCCTGCACATCGCCCACAGCAACCCCTTGCCGATGTCCTGCTTGCGATCCTGCAGCGTGGTGAAGCGCCCGCCGTAGTAGAGGCGACCGAGATTCCCCCTGCCGTGGCAGACAAAACACACATGCGCTCCCGTAAGCGCGCCAAGCCGCCTCACCCGTTGTTCGAATTCGAGCCCTTTCACCAAATGACATCCTGTCGGAGGGCGGGAAATTCGTACATTTATGTACGAATGTCAAGATAGCCCTTGTATCGCAATCAGTGTCTCGCTGATACCGCCCTGCCCTCGCCATAAAGCGCTACCCTTGCGTGCAAACACACAGGCGAACACCAGGCGGGCTTCGCTGATGACGTCCATGTCGAGTAGATACATACGCCAGTTCCACCATTCCTACCGTTGCCGCTCGAAATCGCTGTCACGGCCAGCATCCGGCATTGCCGCAAGCACCTGTGCCAGTTCCCGCTTGCAGGGTTTACGCAATGCAGTCTGCAATATTTCACGATGTTCCTGTTGGGCGCAGCACGGTCTGATACGTCCTGTTCCTCAGCATAGTTCAGATCAGCGATTTCGCCACCTCAACTGGAAGACGACCCCGCAAGCCGATTCATGCAATTGGTCATAATCACAGATTCAAATTGGCTGAACACACAAACCAGTACTACGTAGAAGTTCAGTCAAGGAACCCGATCAGTCACCAAAAGCCTAATCCGCCCCCTCTTGAATAATGCGCCGCACCTCATTCATACCTCAACACCAACACCGGCTTCGTCATTGCCACCTTGACGGTACTTCCCACCACTGTCAGCCAGGCAATCGACAAAGCAAGCCCTCCACCCAATACACAGAGCGGCACCAGCACCAGCGTATCGATCTGGTAAGGGAAACGCTGCAGCCAGGTGAGCATGGCCCAGATTGCAAGCGGCCAAGCGAGGGCGTTGGCGAATAAAACAGGCTTGGAGAATTGCCACAGCAAGAGCGCCACGATTTCTCTCACTTCCGCCCCCATCACCTTGCGAATGCCAATCTCCTTGGTCCGGCGTTCCACACTGAATACCGAGGCACCGTACAGACCCAGGCAGGCGATGAAAACGGAGAATAGCGAAAACAGCACAAACATCCGGCCCTCCCCGCACTCCTGGGAAAATTCGCGGGCCAGCAAGGGTTCGATGGAACTCGTGGTGAACACGGCACCACCCATGACGTTACACCAAACCTCCTGCAAATTTTCCAGCAGCGCTTCGGTGCTGCCCGTATAGCTGACTGTCAGCACGTCGGTGTAATCAGGATAGAAGAAATATATCTCTGGGCGAGTCACCGATTTCAAGGAATAGAACTGATTGTCGGCGACCACGCCGATGATGGTGTAGGTATCCACAACTTCGCCACGTGCGTTTCTATCGATGATCAATTTGCCAATGGCTGCGGCAGGCGCGTCAAAGCCGAGGAAACCGGCGGTGGCCTGATTGATAATCGCCGTTCTCGGATTCACCCGCTCGCCACCGGTCGCGCCAGTTTGTATCGGCTGGTCCTGATCGACGGAGAAGTTGCGACCGGCTACGAAAGCAATGCCATAGGTCGGGAAAAAGCTTTCATCGATGAAGGTATTGGCAAGAATGAACGATTCGTTTCCCCTACCCTCCAGAGAATGCGCGGAGCTCATCCTGGCAAACGTTGTGGTGGCCATCGGGTAATAACCGGAAAGACTGGCATCGACGACACCCGGCAATGCCTTCACCTGATCCCTTAGGACCTGCCTGTTTGCATTCACCCCTTGCCGACCGAACAAATCGTTGACGAAGACCAGATTCTCCTGCTTGAAGCCTGGGTCGCGGCGACTGACGAATTCCACCTGAAGGTAGATCACGCCGGTGGCAATGATCAAGGCAATGGCAACCCCGAATTGAAATACCAGGAGCATGTTCTTGAACCTGAGCAGCGTATTTGCACGCGGTGATGCACGCGACTTCAAAACGAATGCCGGCCGGAAATTCGATAACGTCACTGCCGGATACAGCCCACCAATCAGCGCTGCCAACAGGTACACGCCCAGGATATTGGCGTAAGTACCAGGATTCGTGAAATCGATCTGCAGGGTAATACCCAGCAAATTGGCCAGAAGCGGCAACAACAACTCCACCAATGCCAGCCCCAGCAACAGCGCCATCCCGACCAGAACGAAGGACTCTCCAAGGTATTTCGATAACAATTGCAATTTGCCCGCGCCCAGAATCTTGCGGACACCGATCTGCGCGGCATATTTGTCGGACTTCGCCAAGGTGAGATACGTGAAGTTGATGCAAGCGATCAACAGGATCAAAGCGGCAATGACGGAGAAAGCCTGCACCGCGGTGCGATTGCCGGCATCCCGAACGTTTTGAAAATCCCGATCGAGGTGGATGTCACCGATGCTGCTCATATCAAAGAACAGGCGATCGCTTGGCTTGGTATCGGGGCCCGGACTCATCGGTGCCACGTCGACATTGTTGTCCGATATTTCATCAAGCCTCGAACGGATGGCATCCGCACTGACGCCAGGCCGCAATCTCAAATAACTCGCTACCGGCGCTTGATACCAGGTGCCCAAGGAAGCGCCCTGCAACGCAGGTTCAAGGGCATCGTCAAACCTGATCAGCGCCGGGAGCTCCAGTATCGAGTTATGGGCCGGCATTCTGTAAACCGCCGTAATGCGGTAATCGATAGGGCTTGATGGATACTCGATGGCAAGGGTTCTATCCAGCACATCGGCAGTGCCGAATATCCGGATCGCAAGATCCTCTCTGAGCGCAATGCTTGCCGTGTCGCTCAAGGCGGTTTGCAAACTGCCCGCAATGGTGTCCAGCGCAAACAAATCGTTGAATGCGGGATCAGCGGCCACCACCACATCCTTGATGCTTTTTTCGTCCACCCGATAAGTAACGTTCAGCATTCTGGCGCGCGCAGCCAGGTCGATTTCATCGGAGAAAGCCTCTTGCATGGCCGGCACCAGCAAGGAAGACGTCGTTGCCAGCCGGTAGGGCGCGCGCCCCGGCAGGTCGAAATTGTTATTCAGCCGATAGATGCGCTCGGCACTCGACCAATGCTTGTCGTAGGATGTTTCGTGCTGCACATAGAAGACAATGACCAGACTGGCGGCGAGGGCCACAGCCAGGCCGATGACGTTGATCCACGCTACCAAGGCGTTATAGCCGAATGCTCCCCTGATGACTCTTGAGACGTGTTGGACTACCGGCATGGCCAAGCCTCGATGCGTGCAGGAAATCCCGGATATGTTTCAGCGCCACACCGACTACTCATAGCGCAAAAAAATCACCGGCGGCCGGGTAACCGCCCGATAACTCTGCGGCAATACCGCTGCCAGCGCCACGGTGACCAGCGCCAGCAGACAACAGGCGTACCACCACACCGGATAGCCGACCGTAGCCTGGAAGGATGCGTAAAAACTGGTGATGCCATAGAAGCCCAGGGGCACGGCGACGACAAACGAACAGACTACCGACATGAGAAAGCGCCGCAGCAGATTCCCCAGAATGCCAAGCACCGAGCTGCCCAGAATCTTGCGCACGGCAATGGACTTGGTGCTTTCTTCGCAAACATAGCTGGCCTGGGCGTACATGCCGAACAGTGCCGTGGCAAGAAACACCGCCGCGGCCATGGCGGCGGCGCGCACGAACCCTTCTGTTTTGGCCTTGATATCCCGGCTTATCACCTCATCCACGAAAGTCAGGTTCAATGGCACGCCGGGAATGAACTTCCGCCAGACCTCCGCCACCTGGCTGGTGATGCGCTCATCGTTCTCATTCAACCGCAACGCGATGCTTCGCAGCGGATTCATCGTGCCCTGCAGAATGTCGATCGAGTAGGCGTCGTTCTCCGAAGGATAGAACTGAAAATCCTTGATGACGCCAACCACCACGTAGGTTCTGATGTTATCCCGGTCGAGCGCGGCCTTGAACCGCTGGCCGATTGCTTCCGCGGGCGATGCGATGCCGAATCTTCTTGCGCCATCCTCCGTGATCAGAATGCCAAACTCCCCGTCGGCGCTGTCTGCATCAAGAAGCTCGGCACTGCGTTCCGCCGAAAAGTTTCTGCCGGCCACCAGCGGAATTTCGAAAGTAGACAGAAAATCCGGATCGACCACGATATGCGATACCACGACATCCACCGACTCCCCGCCATCGATGAGCCGTTCCCACCTTGTGTAGTTGCCGATATTGGGTGGCATTACCGAAGCTGAGGCAAACGACGCAACACCGGGTATCTGCAGCATTTCGTTTTTCATCGCCTGAAAATTGATCTGTGCGCCTTGGCCCTCGCTGTAGCGGGAATCCATGATCACCACGTTTTCAGGATTCAGGCCAACATCCACGCCCTTCAGAAAATCGATTTGCAGATACACCCCCAGCACGACAAGAGCACAAACGGTGGTTATGGCAAACTGGACGAACGCGATGCCGCCTTTGTTCCTTTGCGCCTTCTCCTTGGAGAGAAAGGCTCTGACGCCGTTGAGCCGCCAGAACAGGACGGGCGCAACACTGGCGAACAGACAGACGCTCATGATGGTAAGGGAAACATATCCCCACAGCCGGGTATTGATGACGTCCGCCGTTTCCATGGGAACCGCCACGATGGAAGAAAACACGGGGAGAAAGGCAATCACCAAAGCCAACGACATCAACAATGCCGGAACGCTGACCAGAAAGGATTCGACCAGAAACTGGCCAATCAAGCCCGCACGGGTAGCACCAAGGGCAATGCGCACCCCCACTTCCTTGATCCTCAAGCGTAGTTGCGCCAGGGTAAGCGAGATGTGGTTGACACAGGCGCTGGCAATCACCAAAAGCCCCAACAGCCAGATGCCGATGTAGGTGTTTCTGCGGGTCAGATCATCCCCGTTGAAATTACCGGTGAGCGGGTCCAGATAAACATCGGCTATGGGTTGCAGCCCAAGCGTCAGCTGCGCTCTTTTTATGGCATCGAGATTTTGCTCAGGTGCCCTGCGCACGGGCAGATCCTCAAGATCGCTTGCCACGAACTCGGCTGTTCGTTTGTCCTTGAATGTCACGAACATTCTGAGGCCGTCGTAAACAACCCAATTACTGTTGCGAAGGAAATTAGGCCCCAGCACTGCATCCACGGAGCCATAGGAAATGACGGTATTGACCGGAAAATTCGAATTCTTCGGAATGTCTTTGAAAATGCCCGCAACCTCGAGCGTATGCGCGCCATTCAACAGCAAAGCTTTCCCCAGGATTTCCGGCTCGTCCGGAAAATATTTAACGGCGGCGGATTCCGACAGAATGATTTTATTGGGGCCTTCCAGCGCGCCTGCCGGGTTGCCGGCGACAAACTGTAGGTTGAAGATATCCACGATGCCCGGTTCGGCAATATAGAATTCCTGGTCAAAACTGAATTCCTCCCGCGACAGCGCCCCCGTTCTTTTGGCGCTCGACACAAGGTTCAGGTACTGCCCCGCATACTCCGTGCGGATAGCCTCCAGCCAGGCATTGGAGCCGATTTCCGGACGAATGGTCTGGCCGGTTTCCACGCTGACGAACTGGCCGACCACCCGATAGGTGTTCTCCCGGTTGTCCATGTGCGAATCGTAGCTATCGATGTAGCGCACATAGGCAATGAGCAAAACCAGGCACATGACGCCGATGGCCAGGCCAAACACCTTGATGCAGTAGTAGAAAGGCTGCTTGAGAATCCAAGAGACCGACGTGTTCAAGCTCGACTTAAGCATTGTTCCTGATTCCATCCATTATTCGTAGCGCAGCGCCAGTATTGGGCTGGTCGTTACAGCGCTAACGTACTCCCAGGCCAACCCCAATCGCAGCAAGGATCGTTCCAAGTGACGAACCAAGCAATTTCAATGGCTTGCACGATCCCTGCCGGCATGAATGTCCATCTGGGAACAGTTTTTTGTCCGCCTGCGTACACCCGAGACCCCTCCAGCGCCCCCCTGCCTGCCCACCCCGCAAACTGCTAGAATCGCGCGCCCCGTTGTCGTTGCCCATGCAGCGGCTTTTCCCTGCATGAGGTTGCCATGAATCGCGGTCAGCTCTACGCCGATCTTGCCCACTATTACGATCATTTCTGCGCCGACATCGATTACGCCGCGCAAAGCGCCTGTGCACGGCGTGCTTATGCGCTGTTCTGCGCTGCACCCACCCGCGATTATCTCGACCTCGCCTGCGGCAGCGGCCAGCATCTGCGGCACATGCTCGATCATGGCTTCACGGGAACAGGGCTCGACAACAGCGCCGCCATGCTGACGCTGGCGCAGGAACGCTGTCCGCAGGCGCGCTTTGACCTGAACGACATGGCCACGCTGGAATACGATACTGAATTCGACCTCGTCACCTGCTTTCTCTACTCCCTGCACTACAGCCACCCCACCGCCTCGCTGCGTCAAACACTGCAAAGCGTATGGCGCGCGCTGCGCCCGGGGGGACTATTCGTCTTCAATGCCGTGGATGCCGGCGGCATTCGCAATGCGGGTGGCGTGGTAACGGAGGCCGAAGACGGCGCGGCCCGGCTGCGCTTCCGCTCCGCCTGGCATTACGAGGGAGAAGGCGAAGTATTGAACCTGCACCTGCGCATCTCGCGCGAATCGGCCATGGGCACCGAACGTTGGCAGGACCAGCACCGCATGACAGCCCTGTCGATTCCCGCCCTACGCAACTGGTTGCATGAGTGTGGGTTCATCGTGGAACTGCTGGAACACGACTACGACATTCTGCAGCCCTGGAACGGGCAGAGCCACAATGTGTTGGTGGCGGCAGTGAAGCCGACGGCGGCGTGGCCGATCACCGCATAGAATTGGCGCTGCTCCCGTCAATGCCACCGCCTATTCATATCTAAGCGCGAGCACCGGCCTCGACTGCACCACCCCGGCGATTTCCCGCCCCACGGTGAGCAAGGCCAGCAGCGTGGTCCCGACCGACGCCAACACGAAGCTGGAAAGCGGCAGATCGATTCGATAGGCGAAACCCGCCAGCCATTGCTGCATTACCAGAGCGGCAGTACCCCAGGCCAGCAGGTTGGCCACCAACAGCAGCAATACGTATTCCTGCAGAACAACCTTCAACAATGCCCCCGTGCCGGCGCCCAATACCTTGCGAATGCCGATTTCCTTGGTCTTTTGCTCGGCACTGAACGCGGCCAGCCCATATAGCCCAAGGCAGGCAATAAGGATGGCGATGACCGTGAACTGCACCAGCATGCGGGAGAATGTTTCGTCGCCGTGGAACAGCGCGTTGTAGTCATCCGTGAAGAAGGTGTAGCTGAACGGGTAGTTCGGATTTACTTCCTGCCATGCCGATTCGATTCCCGCCAGCGCCTGTCCTGACTCATTGCCGTCGATACGAATGGACAGCACGCGAGCGCCGGTATCTTCATAAAGCAGCATCAGGGGCTCGATCTCGCGCCGCATGTCGGCGAAATGAAAATCCTGGATCACGCCGACCACCATACGCGTCTCCCTCCCTGCCACGACGCTTCTCCCCACGGCGTCGCTCCAGCCAAGCGCTCTGACGGCGGTCTCGTTGAGAATGACGGAATTCGCCACATCGCCGGGCATGTCGCTGGCGTAATTGCGGCCCGCCACCAAGGTCATGCCGAGGGTATCCAGATAATGCGTGTCGACCCGCAAGCGCCAGGCACTGAACTCGGCAGCCGCATTGGCTTCACTTTCCTCCGGCTTCAAGATACCGGCTCCAGAGAAAGAACTGCCCAGCTTGCTGGATGATCCGGCCACCGACTTCACTTGCGGTACCTGCAGCAGCCGGTTACGCAAGGCTGCGGCGCTTCCCATAAGCGATTCATCGTCCAGGGTAACGTTGATGATGCCTTGGTGTTCGAAGCCTGGATCGAGGCTCTTCATGAACGCCAGCTGCCGATAGACCACCAGCACGCCGATGATGATGCCGATGGAAAGCGTAAACTGCATGACCACCAGCACGCGCCGCAACCACAAACCCTGGCTGGAATTGGCAAACTTGCCCTTGAGCACCACCACCGGTGAAAAAGACGACAGCACAAAGGCCGGATAGGAACCGCTCAGCAAACCCAGCAGTACCAGTGCCGAGAACGCCCCCATCATGACCTTGTCGTGACTCAGGAGATAATTCACATAACCTTGCGCCAACGGCAGACCCGCCATTGGCGCCAACTCGCCGAGCAGCAGTACCCCCAACGCCGCGGCGGCAAATACCAGCAGCAAGGATTCCTGCAGGTATTGCCGGATCAAGCGCCAGCGCGTGGCACCCGTTACCTTGCGCACGCCCACTTCCTTCGCCCGCAAGGCCGAACGCGCGGTCGACAGGTTCATGAAATTGAACGAGGCGATCAGCAGCAGGAATACGGCAACGCTGCCCAGCACCAGCATCTTCTGGCTGTCGCCTTTGTTGTGGTTGAAATCGTCGAACACGATGTCGTTGGAATCGAGATGCGTTGCGGACAACGGCTGCAACGTGGCGCTGAAGGTGTCCCTGGCGCCACGCTCGGCCACCAATTGCCGTAACCGCGCCGCCACGTCCTGCTCATCGGCAGTGGGCGCCAGCTTCGCGTAGGTCACCATGCCGATGTAGCCCCAACTGGAGAGGAAGCCCTGCAGCGTTTCCGTATCCGGATACTGACTGCTGAAATCGAGCAGCACGTCGAGCTGTATGGTCGAGTCCGCCGGAAAATCCCGCATGATGCCGACCACTTCGGCATCCTGGCCGTCGTAGTTCAGCAGCTGTCCCAGCGGCGGAGTATCGCCAAAAATCTTCCTGGCAAAGGATTCGCTGATCACCGCCGTATGGGGCCGGTTCAACAACACATCGCCTTGCCGCTGCACCAACGGAAAATCGAAAACCTCGAAAAAGGCATCATCCGCAAACGCCACGTGGCTGACGTCGAATTTTCTATCGCCCACCGCGATGAAGGCGAAGCCGCCGCGGGTTTCATCGCTTATCCGCACCGTCTTCAACACCCCAGGAATACTTTCCTCCATACCGGGCCCCAACGCGGGCATGGTGATCCCTACCTTGCTGCCTTCATCGCCAAAGGAGGCATCCACCCCGATTACCCGGTAGATATCCCGATAATCTTCATGAAAGTGATCGTAGGAAGTTTCGTAGTTGATATAGATGAAGATAAGCAGCGCACTGGTGATGCCGACCACCAAGCCGGTGATGTTGACCAAGGTGAACAGCGGGTTGCGTTTCAGATACTGCCAACTGAAGTAAAGGTTTTTCAGAATCATATCCCTTGTTCCTCTTTTATTTTTATTCGTACCGAAGTGCCAGCACCGGCTTGGCACTCGCCGCCTTCGCCGCCGTACCGCCTACCGTTACCCATGCGATACACAGCGCGATCAGGCCGCTCCCGATAAATATCACGGGTGTCAAATCAATGCGGTAGGCGAAGTTTTCCAGCCAGTGGGACATCAAGACATAAGCCACCGGCCAGGCGAGAAGATTGGCGCAAAGCACCAGCCGGCTGAATTCCCGGCTCAGCAGGAACACGATGCCGGACACGGAGCTACCCAACACTTTGCGCACGCCGATTTCCTTGGTGCGTTGTTCCGCCGCAAACGCGGCGAGGCCATGCAGCCCCAGGCACGCTATGCAGATGGTCAGCAGGGAAAACAACCCCATGAATCTGCCGAATTGCGTATCCTGCCGGTAAAGCGCATCAAAGCTGGTGTCGAGAAAGGCACGTCTTATGGGGTGATCGGGGAAAAACTCGCGCCAGGTCGCATCGATGAATGCAAGCGTCCCCGGCAGATCCTCTCCCGTGAGCCGCAGCGATGCGAAAGGCCTCCGATCGAGGGGAGCAAACTCGCGCGGCACGTAATAGAAAATGGGTTTCACCTCCTGCCGGAGTGATTCCATCTTCATGTTCTCCACCACGCCAATGACATTGCCCCGCAAGTAGTTCTCGAACCACTTCCCTACGGCACTTTCCGGCGTCCATCCCAACTGCTGCGCCGCCGCGGCGTTGAGTACGTAGGTTCCGGTGGGCTGTGCCACCATGGGCGATGTATGCACGTCGCCACTGAAATTTTCCGAAAACGTGCGGCCGGCGAGTACTTTGACGTCATACGTCTCGAAAAAATCGAAATCAACCAGCATCACCGTCATATCCAGCCCTTCTCCTCCGTCCCCCTCATAGCGGATGGGCAGCAGATAGGCATTGTCGACGAAATTGAAGGGCCTTATGTTGGAGCGCGACATGTACGTAATCCCAGGGTGCGACAGCAACTCGTTCTTGAAGGTCGACCACTGCCCGTCAAATTCGTTCTGCATTCTGGCTTCCAGTATCAGGATATGCTCCTTGCTGAAACCCAGTTCGATTTCGCGCCCCAGCTTCACCTGCTGGGCAATGACGCCAGTCGCAATCAGCAGAACGATGGATACGGTGAACTGAAAAACCACCAGCAGACTTCGCAGCGACAAGCCCCTACGGCGGTAATTCTGCTGCTTTCCCAATATCCGGGCGGGGGACAGCCTGGCCAAATAGAGGGCCGGGAAGACGCCGGCTGCCAAGGTCAGAAACAGGGCGCTTCCCAAAAGCAGCGACACTCCCTCCGCACTCCCCAGCAGACTCAAGGTGAACGCTTTGCCCATGAAGCTCCCCAGCAGGGGAAGCAGCAGTTCCACAATCGGCAGGGCAATGCTGATGGCAAGGAGTATCTGCAATGCGGATTCGATAAAAAACTGCTGCATGATCAACCCGCCACCAGAACCCAACGCCTTCCTCAACCCAATCTCCTTGCCACGCTGGGCCGATCTTGCCGTAGTGATATTGACGAAATTGATGCAGGCAATCGTCAGAAGTCCGACCGCAGTAAAGATCAATGTGCGGAGGTTGTTTATGTTCCCCAGGGGGCTCAGTTCCTCACGGCGGTTCGGCGAATGCAGATGAATGTCCGCCACGTTGAACCCTGTGAAATGCCACGAGTCCCGTTCCTCCTCCGGCATGCTATCGATCAGGAAGCGATTGAACGTTTCCGCCAGGGCTGCGTAAGTGATGCCAGGCTGCAAACGAAGATAGGTGTGGAAGTTGCTGATGACCCAACTAGCGAAAAAATCTTCTCCCTCGATGGCAGGCATCGAACTCATCGAAGCAAAAGCTGTCGCGGTGATATGGGTATTGCCTGGAATATCCCGGATAAGCCCCGTGATGGTGAAAGCGAAATTCTCCTCCAGCACCAGGGTTTCCCCCATGGGATTGCCATCGCCGAAATACTTGCGGGCAAGGCTTTCCGTGAGGACCAGGGCAAAAGGCTGGGCCAGTGCCGTTTCAGGATCACCCTGCAGCCACTCATAAGCAAAGAAGTCGAAATGGTTGGCATCCACCACCCTGATCTGATCTTCGTAGAATACCTGCCCGCCACGGCCCACTCGAAAGGAACGTGGGAAGATCCTGGTGTAATCCTCCACTTCGGAAAAAGTGTCTTTCAGCAAAGGCCCGGCGAATGCTGCATTGCCCGGCAGCAGCATATCCTCATCGCGGAAAATAAAGTCCCTGTCTATTCGGTAAATACGTTCACTATCCGGAAGATGACGGTCATAACTGAACTCGCTGATTACATACAAGCCGATAACCAGGAAGGCCGCAAGCGCAACCGCCAGCCCTGCCACGTTGATCGCTGTGTAATATTTGTGGGAAAGCAGATTCCGAATCGAGACGCTGAGGAAGTTGCCGAGCATCTTATCAATATCCTCTATGTGTCATTCGTATCGCAGCGCCAACACCGGCTTGGCGCTCGCCGCTTTCGCCGCCGTACCGCCTACCGTCACCCAGGCAATACACAACGCGATGGCGCCGCTGCCGATGAAGATGATCGGCGTCAGGTCGATGCGGTACGCGAAGTTCTCCAGCCATCGGCTCATCGCCACATAGGCAAGCGGCCAGGCGATGAGGTTGGCGGCCAGCACCAGCCGGCTGAAGTCCGTGGTCAATAGCCGCACGATGGCCCAGGTGCTGCCGCCGAGAATCTTGCGGATGCCCACTTCCTTGCCGCGCCTGTGGGTGGTGAACGCGGCAAGGCCGAACAATCCGAGACAGGAAATGCCGATCGCCAGCAAAGCGAAGGTGGCGAGCAACGAAGCCTGGGCTTCCTCGGCTGCATAAACCCGCTGGAATTCCGTGTCGAGGAAATAACATTTGATGGGCTCGGCGGGATGGATCTCACGCCAAACGGCATCGATTGCCCGCAGGGCGGCACCGACGTCGTTTGCGGAAATCTTCACCAGGGTATAGCCCAAGTCGGCAGGGTTGGCGGGGATCATGTACAGCAGCGGCACCACCTCGCGCCGCAGCGAATCCACCCGCATGTTGGCCACCACGCCGATCACTTCGCCCAGGATAGACCTGGAATAATCTTCGTTCCAATTCAGTTCGATGCGTTTGCCAAGCGCTTCTTCCGCCGTCCAGCCCTGCTTTGCCACCATGGCTTGATTGAGAACCAGCGCAGCCAGAGTGTGAGGGTTCGCCTCGGTAGGCTGCACCAGCTGGTCACTGCCGAAACGTGGCGAGAACGCGCGTCCGGCAATGAAGTCGGCTTCGAATAGTTCGAAGTAGTCGAAATCCGTCATGAAAAAGGACAGGTTCTCGCCATCGGGCTTGCCTTCATGGCGCACCGGGATACTGGTGGCGATGGGCTTGAACGGCGGATTCATCGTGCTGCTCACGTAACGCGCACCCGCCTCGCTCCGCCAGCGCTCCCTGACGGTTGCCGCACTTTCCCCCAGCGGGTTTTCGACCACCAGCACTTGGTCCTTGTTGAAGCCGAGCTCGATACCCTTGCCATATTGCACTTGCTGCTGGATCACCCAGGTGGCCACGATCAGCACGATCGCGATGGCGAACTGCAGCACCACGAGCAGGTTGCGAAAGCCATAGCCCCCCTGCTTCGCCGTGGCAGGAGGCCGGAATATCGCCGCTGGCGTAAACGCAGATAGATACAGCGCGGGGTAGGCGCCTGCCAGGAGGGTCACCACGAAACCCAGGCCCCCGATGGCAAGCAGCACGGATGCAGTACCTGCCAGGTTCAACTCCTTGCCGCTGAAGGCATTGAGCGCCGGCAAGGCCAGCTCGGCGATGCCGAGACCCAGCAGCAACGCAAAGCCGACCAGCAATGCCGACTCCCCCATGTGCTGCAGGAAAACCTGGCCGCGCCCCGCGCCCATCACCTTGCGCATCGCGATTTCCTTGCCCCGCTCGCTGGATCGCGCCGTGGCCAGGTTGACGAAATTGATGCAGGCGATGGCCAGCAGCCCTGCGCATACCAGCAGCAGCGCAAGCAGTTCCTCGCGCTTGCTGCTGCCGTTCAGGCCAAGGGCCTGCGGCTCCGACAAGTGAATGTCGCGCAGCGGCATGCTGTCGGGATCGTACAAAGCCATGGCCGCCGGCGGCATCTGCCGTTCCAGAAAAGCGTGGAACGCGGGCTGCAATTGTGTGAACGACGCGCCATCCCGCAGCCGCACGTAAACCTGGAAGCCCGAGCCGAACCAGGTTTCCAGCGCGCCCGGTGCCAAGGGTTCCAGCATGCCCAAATTGACGAAGGCCGTACCGCTGAGATGGGTGCGCTGCAAATCTCGAATCACGCCCGTGACCTTCAGCGTGCCGGCCTTGCGAAGCTGCAGCTCGTGCCCGACCGGATCCGTGGCGCCGAAATATTTGCTGGCCAGGCTTTGGGTAAGCACGATCGACGCTGGTTCCGCCAGCGCCGTGGCGGCATCACCGCGCAGCCAGTCGAAGCGGAAGAAGTCGAAGAAGTTCCTGTCCACAAAGCGAACGTCTTCTTCATAGTCGCCCTGCTCGCCCAGGCTCAGGTAGACCGGCTCCGCCGCAATGCGCGTAGAAGCCTCCACCTCCGGAAAATTCTCCTGCAACAGCGGCCCCGCCAGCGGCGACGCCGAAGGGATCGGCGTGCGTCCCCCCTGCTCGACGCCCACCAGAAAGGACGAAATGCGATAGAGGCGCTCCGCGCCGGCATGCTGGGTGTCATAGGAAAATTCGTCCAGCACGTACAGGGCAATCAGCAGGCAGCTGGCCAGCCCGACACTCAGCCCCAGCACATTGATTACAGTGAACAGGCTTTGCCTACCCAGGCTGGAGAAGAAGGTTTTGAGGTTGGTCAGGAACATGCGTTGACAACCATGGTGATACTTCCCGGTGACTCCCACCGCGCGCGGGGAAACCTGGTTACAAGCAAGCTTCGCACCACAGTTGAATTTCTATAAAAATCAATTAATTGGATTTCAAGCATGGCAAATTTGGCCACTCCGTTGTCCGCGAGTAGACAGGCCATGTACGCCAGCGGACATCTCACCCCCTCAAAAACGCTGATCCAAACTGGCCGAGTACCAAAATCAGGGCTATACCAATTTCAAACAGGTATTCGATCAACCACTGAAAGGAATAGTTCATCATGCTTGAATGTAAGGCAAATTTACCTTACTTTGGCGCAACGACACCAGAGGAGGTATTCGACATGGCGAAGCTGACCATCACAGCAAAAGGACAAGTTACCCTACGCAAGGAGCTTCTGCGGCATCTCGGCGTGAAGCCGGGGCAGAAAATAGAAGCCAATGAACTGCCCGGCGGACGAATCGAGATCAAGGCGGCGCGGCCCGAGGGGAGTATCGACGACTTTATCGGTTTGCTCGCGGGCAAGACCAGCAAGGTAGCGACCATCGAAGAACTGAACGAAGCCGCGGCCAAGGCATGGGCAGGCCGGGCATGAAAGTCGTCGCCGATACCAATGTACTCATACGCAGCGTAGTACGCGACGACAAAACGCAAGCACGCGCGGCAGATCGGGCGCTGAAACAGGCCACTGTCATTGCCATCACGCTGCCCGTGTTGTGCGAATTCGTTTGGGTGTTGCGCAGTGTCTATGCGCTGGCGCCGGCTGATATAGCAGCAGCCATACGAACGCTGCTCGATATTCCCAGCGTGTCGGTAAATCGACCTGCTGTCGAGGCCGGGTTGGCCTTGCTCACGGCTGGCGGCGACTTTGCCGATGGCGTAATAGCCTATAAAGGCCAACAGCTCGGTGGGGAGATTTTCGTTTCCTTCGACAAACAGGCAGCCTCCCTACTCTCCAACCTAGGGATATCCACTTCCCTGCTGAACAGATGACATCCAGCCATAAAGTGTTTCTCATTATTTGCATTTGATGCTTCTTGACTAAAATGCGCGACGCCTTATTGGCCAGATAATCACTCATACCTCAGCGCCAACACCGGCTTGGCACTCGCCGCCTTCGCCGCGATCCCACCCACCGTCACCCAGGCAATGCACAGCGCGATGGTGCCGCTGCCGATGAATATCAGCGGAGTCAGGTCAACACGGTAGGCAAAACTTTCGAGCCAGCGCCGCATGGCGAGATAGGCGATGGGCCAGGCGATGATGTTCGACAACAGGACCAGACGGCTGAACTCGCTGGTCAAAAGCCAGACAATGCCCAGCACGCTACCCCCCATCACCTTGCGCACACCGATCTCCTTGGTTTTACGTTCAACCAGAAAGGACGCCAATCCGAAAAGGCCGAGGCAGGAGATCAGCACGGTAAGCATTGAAGCCGCACTGAGCAATTGACCAAAGCGCTCCTCCTCTTCATACAGGGCCTGAAAATCATCATCCACGAACGCGCGGCTGATCGGTTGGCCTGGGTAGAATCTGCCCCAAGTATCATCAATATAAGCCAGCGTTTGCGGCAGCGTGCCGCCGCCAAGACGTAGCGCAATGGTATCCAGATAACGCTGATCCGGCGCCAGCCAATAGAAGCTGGGCTTGATTGCCTCGCGCAGCGAATCGATGCGCATGTTCTCCACAACACCTACCACCAATCCCCGTACCGTACGGGAAAAATCGTTGGAATCATCTACTTCGAACCACTTGCCCGTGGCTTCCTCCACTTGCCAACCAAGCGCATCGACTGCTGCACGGTTAAGAATGAACGAGCCGGAACCATGTGGATTGGCGTCATTCGGCTGTACTACCCTGTCGCTCCCATACGCTTCGTCGAAGGTTCTGCCTGCCAGTAGTGGTACCTCATAAGTCTCGAAAAAGTCGTAATCCACGCGTATCTGGGTCAGCGGTTGCGACGCTTCTCCCCCTTCATGTCGGGTGTCGCGCTGGCTGACGAACACCTCAAAGGGCCGCACGCTCGCGGCGGTGGCAGCGCTGATTCCTGGATGCCTGAGCAGTTCAGCCTTGAAGGCCGGCCACGCAGAGCCGACACTCCCATTGCCTGGTGCCTCCAGTATCAGAACCTGATCCTTGGTAAAACCAAGCTCGATATTCTTGCCATACTGAACCTGTGCCTGCACCACAAGCGCCGCGATCACCAGGACGACCGCAATCGCAAACTGGAAAATCACCAGCAAATTACGAAATGACAGGATTCCACCAGCCAGTGTCCTTCCTGCGGCAGTAGCGGAACTCAGGGACGACAGATAAAAGGCCGGATAGGCGCCGGCCAACAGCGCCAGCAAAAGTATCAATGCGAGGATCGACAAGACGGCAGGCCAGGAAGCAAGGAAAGTTCCCAGCAGCATTGTCTTGTCTGTAAAAGCATTCAGACCAGGCAGCGCTATTTCCGCCAATGCCACCGCCAACAGAAAGGCCAGTACGACCATCAAGCAGGACTCGCCCATGAACTGCTGAATCAACTGCCGGCGACTCGAACCGATGGCCTTCCTGACGGCAACTTCCGTACTGCGCTTCAGGGAACGGGCCGTGGAAAGATTCACGAAATTTATTGCCGCAATCAGCAATAGACCCGCACCGATGGTGGTCAGGATCAGCAGCTTGGCATAGTTGCCGCTGGAACGCTGACCCGGTCCCGGCAGCGGCGCATGCAGGTGAATGTCCGTTAATTTGAGCGTACTGAAGTCCCATTCACCACGCATTTTTTCCGGCATGCTCTGCAAGAGATACGCAAAGAGTTCAGGCTCCAGCTCCCGCATGTCCGCTTGTGGCTGCAGCTTCAGGTAGGTGGCAAAGTTTACGTTGTTCCAGTCTTCCAACCACTGCTGCCCTTGCAGCAGAGCCGCGGAGCTCATGGAAAGAAATATCTGGCCGGTGAAAGTCGTGTTACGTGGCAGATCCGCGACCACGCCGGTAACCTGCAGCAAATGTTCGTCATCATCGCCCTCGCCCATCTGCAGCGTCTTGCCCAGCGGGCTCTGCGCGCCGAAATAGCGGTGAGCTAGGGTTTCAGTAAGCACTACGGAAAAGGGCTCCGTCAGCGCAGTGGCGGGATCCCCCTGCAACCAGTCAAATCCGATGAAACCACTGATCGTGGGATCCACCAGTTGTAGCCTTTCCTCGGTATAGTTTCCTTCTCCATCACTGAGCACTCGGGTCATCCGCAGCATCCTGGCGAATTCCTCTACCTCCACAAACCTTTGCTGCAGCAAAGGGCCTGTCTGAGGCATTGCCGTGTCCAGGTAAATGGGCTCGTCGAGCGCTGTGTAGGTTTGGGAGAAGCGATAGATGCGTGTGGCATCCGGATGCTGGCGATCGTAGCTGGACTCGTCCGCGATATAGAGCGTGATAAGCAGGCATGCCCCCAGGCTTACCGCCAAACCCAGCAGGTTGATCACGGAATAAATTCTGTGCCTGAGAAAATTACGTAACGCTATCTTCAAGTGGCTAAGGAACATTACTCGTACCTCAGCGCCAACACCGGCTTCGCGCTCGCCGCCTTGGCCGCCGTGCCGCCCACCGTCACCCACGCGATGCACAGCGCGATCAGGCCGCTACCGATGAAAATCAAGGGGGTCAAATCGATCCGATAGGCAAATTGTTCCAGCCACCGCTGCATCGCCACATACGCGATGGGCCAGGCGACGAGGTTGGAGATGAGCACCAGCTTGCTGAAATCCGTGCTGAACAGCATGACGATCTGCCACACGCCGGCGCCCACCACCTTGCGTACCCCGACTTCCTTGATGCGCCGTTCGGTTGCGTAGGTGACGAGCCCGATCAGTCCCAGGCAGGAAATGAATACCGCCAGGGCCGCGAACAGAATCAGCAGATTCGTTTGCCGGGATTCGCGCTGATAGAGCGCCTGGAACTTGTCATCGAGCAAATACAGGTTGGGTGGCGTGTCGGGATACACTTCACGCCATATCGCCTCGATTGCGCTCTGCTGTTGCCGCAAGGTGCGCGCATCCAGTTTCACGAAGCCAAAATCAAATCCGGAAGCTACCGAAGCCACATAGAAAAACTGCGGCACGATGCTGCGTTGCGCGGAATCCACGTACATATCCGCCACCACGCCAATCACCTCGCCCAGTATCGACTGCGCAAAATCCTGCCCCGGCCCGTATTGCAGCTCGATCTGCCGGCCCAGCGCGGATTCGGGCGTCCAGCCAAGGCGTTTCACCATGGCCAGATTCAACACCAGCGATCCAGGCGGATGCGGGTTTTCGTCCGTGGGCGTGGGACGCCTGTCCCTGCCTACGGACTCGGAGAAAGTACGGCCTGTGATCAGCGCCACGTCAAAGAGCTCGAAATAATCGAAATCCACCACCAGGCCGGAAAGGTTCTCCACCGGCAGCCCGCTGCCTTCATAGCGCGCCGGCATGGCACTGGCAACGGAGCGGAATGGCCGGTTCTGCGCGGCGCTCGCGCCCTTCGCCCCGGTGCGGCCGAGCACCTGTTGCTTGAACACGTCCCATTGCGCGCCAGGCACGTTCTCGATCACCAGTACCGCGCTCTTGTCGAACCCCAGCGCCCGCTCCTGCAGAAAGCGCAGCTGCAGCCACATCACGGTGCCGGCAACGACCACGGCAATGGCAATCGCGAACTGGAACAGCACCAGCAGATTGCGCAAAGAGAAAAAGCCGGCCGCTGCCTTTTGTTTCTGTCTGAACAGGAGCAAGGGTCTGAAACCGGACAGGTAAAAAGCGGGATAGGCGCCCGCCAGCAGCGTGGTGGCCACCCCGATGCCAAGCGCCAACAACCAAAAATCGCCGGCCGTCGCCAGGGACAGCTGCTTTTCCGTAAAGCCGTTGACCAGCGGCAGGCTCAGCTCGGTAATTCCCATGGCCAGCAACAACGCCAGCAGCACCAGGCAGCACGATTCCAGCATGTACTGCGCGAAAATCAGCCTTTGCCCGGCGCCGGTTACCTTGCGGATCGCAATTTCCTTTTGCCGGTCCACCGAACGGGCCGTGGCCAGATTGACGAAGTTGATGCAGGCAATCAGAAGAATGGCCAACGAGATGCCGATAAGCATCCTCACGTCATCGAAGCGGGTGCGCTGCATACCGGGATTCAGGGTGGTATCCAGGTAGACGTCGGTCAATGGCGTGTAGCTGGGATCGAAAAGCTGCCGCGCCATATCGGGCATATTGCTTTCGATCAGCGCCGCCATGGCGGGCCACAACGCCGCCATTTCCACCCCTGGCTGCAAGCGCACGTAACTGAAGAATTCAAGGTTGAACCAGCTCTGCAAAAAATCGGGCGGGCGCAGGCTGCTCGCGGCCTCCATAGGAGCGATAGCCTGCAGATCGATATGGGAATCCAGCGTGGGATCACGAATGATGCCGGTAACGGTGAGCGCAAGGCTATTGTCGAGCAGCAAGACTTTGCCAACGGCGGCCCCTTGCGGAAAATATTTCTGTGCCAGGCTTTCCGTCAGCACAATGCTGTTGCGCTCTTTCCAGGCTGTTTCCGGGTTGCCCTGCTTCCATAGGAAACTGAAAAAACTTCCTATAGTGGTATCCGCGAACCCTATCCGGTCTTCATAGAAGCCTTGGCCATCGCCCTCTTCCGTGCTGACGTAGAAGCGGCCCCGAAAGTAGCGGGTGCCTTCCGTGATTTCGCTGAAGTTCGCCTGCAGCAACGGCACCGCCGGCGGTGCCGTCCTGTCGGCTTCCAGCACCTCGCCGCCGGTAGTGATTACCGTGCCGATACGGTATTTGTACTCGGCCGCCGGATGCTGATGATCCTTCGCCATTTCATCCTGAACGTACAGTGTCAGCAACAACACGCTGCTCAATCCCACGCTCAACCCAAGGATGTTGATCAGGGTGAGCAGCTTCTTCTTGAGCAGATGGCGAAAGAAAACCTTGATGCCAGCAGTAATCATGTTGGCCCCCGTCTATTCATAGCGCAGCGCCAATACCGGTTTTGCATTCGCCGCCTTCGCCGCTGTGCCACCCACTGTGACCCAGGCAACACATAACGCGATCAATCCACTGCCCAGGAAGATCATGGGTGTCAGGTCGATGCGGTAGGCAAAATTGTCGAGCCAGTGGCGCATCGCCACGTAGGCCAGCGGCCACGCGATGACGTTGGCGATCAACACCAGCCTGCTGAAGTCGTTGGTCAAGAGCCACACGATGCTCCATGCGGAGCCGCCCATGACCTTGCGCACGCCAATCTCGCGGAAGCGGCGCTCGACCGTGAACGAGGCAAGGCCGAAAATTCCCAGGCAGGCAATCACAATGGTCAGTACCGCAAAGAACGTGAAGAGGCGGCCCTGGCGCTCCTCCGTCTGGTAAAGCGCGTCGAAGTCCGCATCGAGAAAATGGTGCAGCACCGGCATGCCCGGCGTGAACTCCCGCCAGCGTTCGCCGATCCAGTCCACCGCGGCGGCCAGCTGCGCGCCCTCGATACGCAACGAGGCCACATGCATGGAAGGCGACTCTCCCCACAGGGGCCCCGGCACGAAATAGACGAGTGGCTGAAGCGGCGAGTGCAACGAATCCAGGTACACATCCGCTACCACCCCGATTACCGGCCCAGGCACCGTGAAGGAAAAATCGCTGGAAAAATCCAGGTCAAGGCGATGGCCCAGCACGTCTTCTGGCGCAAACCCCAGCGCGCGCACGGCTGCCTCGCTCAATACGTAGGCGCCCCGGCGTGCCCCCGCCTCCGGCGCATTTGCCGGCGGGACGAATACATCGCTGGCCAGGCTTGCGTCGAAGTCACGGCCGGCAATGAGGGGAATGCCGTAGGTCGCGAAAAAATCGAAGCCAATGCGCTTGGTGAGCACCGCCACGCCTTGTGGAGAGCCACCTTCGAGACGTACCCGCCAGGTTGTCTCGCTACCCGGCTGCATGCCGCCTTCAGTCACGTGCGTGATACCCGGATATTCCCGCAAGGTTTGCTTCAACACGTTCCAGTTCGGCCCGAGACCATTCTGTTGAGAGCCTGCCAGCAACAGCACCTGTTCTTTGTCGAAACCGAGATCGAAATTGCGCACATACCGCATTTGCAACCACACCACACTGGTGGCGGCCAGCAGTGCAATGGCCAGCGTGAACTGTACGATCACCAACAGATTGCGCAGGTGGGGCTTGCCCGAGGCCCCACCGCCCTGCAAGCGCAGTACGCGCACGGGTTCCAAGCCGGAA
>Ga0182745_1000772_pt1 | contig 33135 bp, 15 predicted proteins | sample eDN3rd30CKraftBY_FD_128523 | JGI IMG/M metagenome (GOLD analysis project Ga0182745, IMG submission 128523) | Enriched backyard soil microbial communities from Emeryville, California, USA - eDNA 3rd pass 30_C Kraft BY (version 2) (version 2) | ecosystem: Environmental > Terrestrial > Soil >...
GCCGCCAGCCAGTCTTTGCGTGTTCCGGTCGTGTGTGTAGTCATCGTCTGTCTCCATCGATGTGTTGCGTCGTTCGATACCGTCCTCGACAGGCCGCGCTCGCCCGTCGAGCGAGCCCGTCCTATTGCTCTTTGCCGACGCGAAGCACGGTGATCGGCCGTGGGATAAAGTTAGCGTCGGCAAGCGGCAGGGCGGGAGTGACAAATGTGACGGGATTCGGATGGACTCGCTGATCACGGCGGCAGCACGCGCGCTCGCAGCAGGAGACCCCCTCGGCGCGCTGAATCGGGTTGCCTTGCGCGATGACCCGCCGGCACTGGCGCTTCGCGGCATCGCAATGGCGCAGCTCGGCGATTTCGTTCGAGCCAAGTCTCTCCTGCGAAGTGCGGCACGTGCCTTCGGTCCGAAGGAAGCCGTGGCCCGCGCAAGGTGCGTCGTCGCCGAGGCCGAGGTCGCATTGGTTTCCCGCGACCTGGGTTGGCCCGCAAAGGCGCTGGATGCCGCACGGGCAACGCTCGAAGAGCACGGCGACCGGGTGAACGCCGCGCATGCACGGTATCTCGGGATCCGGCGCCTGCTGCTGATCGGACGCCTCGACGAAGCCGAACGTGTGCTCACCGAGTTCGATCCAACACCTTTTCCGCCCATGTCGAGAGCCGTCCACGAACTGGTCGTTGCAGGGATCGCGATACGACGCCTCCAGACGAGCACGGCACGCGCCGCGATTGCCCGGGCCGAACGAGCGGCACGTCACGCAGGCATCCCTGCGCTGATGGCGGAAGTCGAAAGTGCATCCGCCACTCTCACTACGCCTGCGGCACGCCTGATTGCGCGCGGCGATGAAAAGCTGCTTGCACTTGGCGATGTCGAGAAACTGCTGGCGTCAAAAGCGTTCGTCGTGGACGCATGCCGCTATGCCGTGCGTCACGCGGGCAAGAGCATCTCGCTCGCCAAACGACCGGTGCTGTTCACGCTCGTGCGTGTGCTGGCCGAAGCGTGGCCCGAAGATGTGCCGAGGGGCACGCTGATCGCGCGAGCTTTCCGCACCAAGCACGCTGATGAGTCGCATCGTGCGCGCCTGCGTGTCGAAGTCGGACGACTTCGCAGGATGCTTCGGACCTTGGCCGAGGTGAGCGCGACGCCGTCGGGATTCGTGCTTGCGCCGCACCGCGCGCGCGAAGTCGTCGTGCTGGCGCGGCCTGTCGAAGGCGCACATGCGGCGGTGCTGGCCCTCCTCGCCGACGGCGAGTCGTGGTCGAGCTCGGCCCTGGCGCTTGCACTCGGCGCCAGCCAGCGCACCGTGCAGCGAGCGCTGGACTCGCTTGCCGCGTCGAACAAAGTGCAGTCATTCGGCCGCGGGCGGGCGCGTCGCTGGCTGACTCCGCCGATCCCGGGATTCGCGACGACCTTGTTACTCCCCGCTCCACTGCCGATCGAGTAGCCTGACGGACATCGGGCCTTTGCCGGCAACACAGCGGCGTTCGGCCCTTTTCGATTCACGAAATCAGGATGCGCGCATGAAACCGACAGCAGCCAGGATCGTCCGCGAGTACGGTCCGTTTCCGGGCGTCGACGCCGTGCATGGCGTTACCTACGACGGCCACGACGTCTGGTTCGCCTGCGGCGACAAGTTGAATGCCCTGGATCCGGCGAACGGCAAGACGCGGCGTTCGATCGATGTGGCCGCGCATGCCGGAACGGCCTTCGACGGCCGGTACCTGTTCCAGATCGCGGAGTCGCGCATCCAGAAGATCGACCCGCAGACCGGCCGCGTGCTCGCCACGATTCCGGCGCCGGGCGGCGGCGGCGACTCGGGACTTGCGTGGGCGGAAGGCACGCTCTGGGTGGGAGAGTACCGCGAGCGCAAGATCCACCAGGTCGATCCCCAGACCGGGGCGGTGCTGCGCACCATCCAGTCCAACCGCTTCGTCACCGGCGTGACCTGGGTCGACGGCGAGCTCTGGCACGCCACCTGGGAAAATGACGAGAGCGAGCTGCGGCACATCGATCCGCGCACCGGCGAAGTACTGGAGCAGCTCGAAATGCCGCCCGGGGCGGGCGTCTCGGGGCTGGAGTCCGACGGCCGCGAGCAGTTCTTCTGCGGTGGTGGCAGCAGCGGGAAAATACGAGCGGTGCGGCGACCCAAGCGGACTGCTTGAGGCTTTGATGCCAAAGAGTCCTGGGCGCTGCCGGGACTCTTCGGTCATCTCAAGAACGATGGCGCACAGCGCGCGCAAAGATGCTGACGAAGCTATGCGCCGTTTGCCTGACTGCCGCTGCGGAACCCGCTCGACCTGATCGAGCGGGTCCTGCCAAACGCTTGCCGACTTCAGAAGCTCAGGCGGAAACCGAAGTTCGCCCGCAGGCCGTCCCTCTGCCCTTGCGTGGACTTCTGATAGCGCACGTCCATGTGCAGCTCGACACCCGACTTCACGCTGCCGGTGAAGCCGAGGCTGACGTCGCCGGTCGTGTCCGGGAGCTCGTCATTGAGCGTGGTGCCGCCGATCGTCACTGCGCCCGCATCGCGCGAATCATGCTGCACACCCAGGCCAATGTAAGGCGATGCGTCGCTCATGCCGAGCCAGTTCGCCGGAGCCCGCAGCACCTGCACGGCCGCACGGGCACGCAGCGCGTCGTCCTCGATCGAGTCGACATTCGACACGTCGTCCCGGAAACCGTCGAGCTCCAGCCGCTGGTATCCCAATTGCAGCTGCGGCTCGACCAGCCAGCCGCTTCCACCGAGGGCGTACACGGCGCCGATCTCGGCCGCCACGGTACCGCTCCAGCCGTTCTGATCGGCCGTCGTGAGCGACAGGTCCCGGTAGCGATTGCTGTAGTGGAGCAGCTGTCCCGAAAGATCGAAGTAACCGCCATGTGCGCCAAAGCGCGTCCAATACAGGCCCGCGCCCTTCGCGTCGGTCTCCATCTCGCCGGCGAGCGTCGACAATCCGCCAATGGCACGTGCGGCGTCGAATAGCGTCGCGCGGCTCTCGCCCACGCTCGCCATCACGCCGAAATGCGTGCTGCTCTTCCCTGCAGCCTGCGCATAGAGGTCCGTGCCGAACTGCACGGTCGTCATCTGCAGATCCTGTGCAGCGAACCGCTTTCCGGAGACGTCGAGCTCATGCGCATACACACGCATCCAGGCATCGGTCGATGGAGCTTGCACTTCACCAGTCACGGACACACGACCCTGATCGCCAACACGCGCGCGCAGATTGCCGAGCGCGGTATAGCCGTACTCGAGGTTCGCCTGATGACCCAGGACGTAGCCCGGCACCCCCGGGCGGAACGCCGGCGTCGGCTCCTCGTCGTCGGGCGGATTGTTCGGATCGATGAGCTCGGAGCGCAGATACCAGTCGTTGGCATCGGCGTTACCGCCCTGGTACAGCAGGTACTGATAGGCGCCGGCCTGCACCGTCTGCCCGAGCTCGAAGCTGTCGGCAGCGCTGCTGCCGTCCACCTTGATGATCTCGATGCCGTCGCCGTGGGTCCTGGCGCCGTCGCCGCTCCAGCGCTCGACCAGCACGCGACTGGTGCCGCTGACATTGCCCTGGATGAGCAAACGGCCGGTATCAGAATCGTCGCTGCCGAGCACCGTGTTGATCCTGACCGCGCCGCCACCGGCATAGTCGCCTGCGATCGTCAAAGTCCCGAACGGCAGCGCCGGTGTGCCCGGTGCGACGAACCCGCCTGCGAGCGCACTCACACGACCCACGGTGCCGATGCCTGACAGCGTCGCGCCGGATGCCACCGTCACCGCGCCCGGCAGTACGCCATCGACCTGCAAGGCACCGGCCGCAATCTGCGTCTCTCCGGTGAACGTATGAGTTGCACTCAACGCCAGCGTACCGGCGTTGCGCTTGATGAGCGTGCCGTTGCCGGATACGACGTGGTCGTAAGAGCCGTCGGTCGCCTGGTCGAAGACCACCGTTGCAGCATTGTCCAAGTCGCCGCCGAAGCTCTGGCTGTCGCCGATCAACGTGCCTTCGATGACCTTCCAGTCATTGCTGCCGATGCCGCTCAGCCGCCAGGTGCCCGCGCCTTCCTTGCTGAACTCCTCGAAGTTCTGGAACACGGTGCCGATCAGACCCGCATCGAGCGTATCGTCGCCCGCACCGGCGAGTACGAAACGATCAGCCGTGGCCTGCGTGTTCGCATCGAACACGCCGGTGTAGGTAACGTCCGCGCCGGTGTTGATCGTAAGCACGTCATCGCCGTCGAGCAGGTCGACATCGCCACTGCCGGCGAGCGTGCCCGACAGCATGAACGTGTCCGCTCCAGCCGTGCCGTTGTAGGTACCCTCGACCGTCATGGTCGCGCCCGCATCGATGACCGTCGTCTGCGGATCGACCACCGCGCCGGCCGCCACGTTCAGCTCGCCCTCGCGAACCAGCACGGTATCGAACATCGAGCCGGCCGGGCCTGCGATCGTGACCACACCGACGCCTTCCTTGACCAGCGCCTCGAATCCGGTCGCGCCACCCAGCGTGGCCTGCGTGGCAATGTTCGCAGTCAGCGTGTCCGTGCCTGCGCCGCCGTCGAGCGACGTCGCCAGCCCGCTCAGGTCGGCGCCGTCGAGCAGCGTGAGCTGGTCGTCGCCATCGAGCATGTCGATCGAGCCCAGGCCTGTCACGAGGCCGGCTACGGTGAAGGTATCGCCGCCGGCGGTGAACAGGAAGTCGCCGTCGGCATTCAATGTCGCACCTTGCTCCACGCTCGCCGTGTGTGCTTCGACAGTCGCGCCGGCCGCGACATCGAGCACGCCATCCTGGACCAGCACCGTATCGAACGTCGTCACCGCGGGCGCGGCGACGTTCAGCGATCCAACGCCCTGCTTGGTCAGGTTCTCGAAGCCCGTCACGCCACCGAGCGTCGCCGTCGTCGCGATGTTCGCGATCAGCAGGTCGTTGCCGGCACCGCCGTCGAGCGGGCTTGCCAGCGCGCTCAGATCGGCGCCGTCGGACAGCGTGAGCTGATCGTCGCCGTCGAGCATGTCGATGGACGACAGGCCCGTCACGGTACCTGCAACCCGGAACGTATCGGCACCCGAGGTGAACTCGAATACGCCGTCGACGTTCAGGGTCGTGCCGGCGCCGACGGTCGCGCTGGTGACACCGACGATGCCGCCGGTGCTGGCGATGTTCAGCGTGCCGCCCAGGACCTCGACCTCCTGCAGGTCCGAATTGCCGGGGCCGTGGATGTTGAGCACGCCGGTGCCGGTCTTGGTAAGGCCCTCGAAGTTCGTGAGCGTGCCCAGATCGGCCGTCAGGTTGATGTCGTACACGCGCGTGTCGAGGCCAGCGCCGCCGTCGATGACGCCGTTGACCACGGTGTTGTCATGCACGACGAAGGTATCGTCGCCGGCGCCGAGATGGAACGTGCCGCCACCGGTATCGAAGGTGCCGGCGACGTCGAACACGTCGTTGCCGTCGCCCAGATCGCCGCTCGCGAGCAGGGTGCTGCCTGCGCCCACCACGATTGAATTGACGCCGGCGTCGCCGGTGATCGCCGCCTGCGTCGCACCGGCTGCCTGCACGGTGCCGTCGACGTTCAGCGTCGCGCCGTCAGTCAGCGTGACCGTGGCTGTCTCCAGCGTACCGTCGACATCGAGCGTACCGCCATCGATGGCCGTGCTGTCGTAGCTGTGGGCGCCGACCAGCGTCGCGGTGCCGGTGTTCTGCTTGACCAGATCCTCGAAGCCGCTGACGTTGGCGCCGTCGAACGTAAAGCCGGATGCATTGTCGAGTACGACCCGGTCGCCGCCGGCCGCGCTGCCGCCGTCGATGACCGTGCTCAACACCGCACCGTCCTGCAAGGTCAGCACGTCGTCGCCATCGCCAAGATCGATGCTGCCCGCGCCGCTGACCGTGCCGGCCACCGTGAACGTGTCGTTGCCGATGCTGCCCGTATACGTGCCGTCGACGTTCAGCGTCGCGCCGGACGACACTGCCGTCGTTTGCACACCCACGACGCCGCCCGCAGCGGCGACGTTGAGCACGCCTCCCTCCACGACAACATCGAGCAGATCGGTCGTGATGTCCGGGCCGTTGATGTTGAGCGTACCCGTGTTGCGCTTGGTAAGCCCCTCGAACTCCTGCAGCGCGCCGACACTGGCCGTCCCGGTGATGTCGTAGACGCGCGTGTCGAATCCACCGCCGCCCACGACGGTGCCGATGACGTTGGTGCCGTCATGGATCATGAACGTATCGTCACCCGCACCGAGGTTGAAAGAGCCTCCGCCCACATCGAGCATGCCACCGACATCGAGCATGTCGCTGCCGTCGCCGAGGTCGCCGGTAGCGGCCAGGGTTGCACCCGAGCCTACGGCCACCGTGTTGACGCCACTGCTGCCGGTAATGACGGACTGCGTACCACCGGCCGCCTGCATCGTACCGTCCACATTCAGCGTGGTACCGTCGGCGAGCGTAGCGGTGGCCGTTTCCAGCGACTCAACGACATCGAGCGTACCGCCGTCGATCGCCACACTGTCGAAGACGTGCGCCCCCGTCAGCGTCGCGGTCCCGATGTTCTGCTTGATCAATTGCTCGAACCCGGCAATGGAAGTCCGATCGAGCGTGTACGCCGCGGCGTTGTCGAGTACCACGCGATCGCCCGCGATCTCGCCGCCCCCGTCGATAGCCAGCTGCAGCGTGGCGCCGTCGCGGATCGTGAGCACATCATCGCCGTTGCCGAGATCGATCGTTCCGGCACCGCTCACCGTGCCCGCGAGCGTGAACGTATCGTTGCCCGTAGTACCCGCGTAGCTGCCGTCCACGTTCAGCGTCGCACCGGAGGCGACGGTCGTAGCCGTCACGCCGGCGACACTCGCGGGTGCGGCCACCTGCAGCGACCCGTCCTGCACGTTGACGACCGCAAAGGACGAGCTGGCGGGGCCGTCAATGTTGAGCGTGCCCGCGCCATCCTTGTTCAGCGTCTCGAAGCCGGTGGCGCCGCCGAGTGTGACGCTCGTGGCGATGTTCGCCGCCAATGTGTCGTTACCCGCGCCGCCGTCGATTGCGGTGGCCAGCACGCTCAGGTCGGCACCGTCAAGGAGAGTCAGCGTGTCATCGCCATCGAGCATGTCGATGCTGCCCGCACCGCTCACCGTACCGGCGACCGTGAACTCATCGGCCCCGGCCGTGAAGTCCAGCGCGCCATCGACGTTCAGGGTCGCACCGCTGCTGACATCGACCGTCTGCGCGGCGATGCTGCCGGCCGCATCGATGTCCAGCAGGCCGGCCTGCACCCGCACGTCGATGAAGTCGGAAGCGCCGTTGATCTGCAGCGTGCCAAGGCCGGACTTGCCGAGCGACTCGAAGCCGGTGGTGCTGCCGAGCGGCACCAGGCTGCCGGCATCGACGTTGACGTCGAGCAGGTCGTTGCCGGCGCCGCCGTCGAGCGTGCCGATGACCTGCGTCGTGTTGTGCACCACGAACGTGTCGTCTCCCGCGCCCAGCGAGAAGACACCGCCACCCGTGTTCAGCGTACCGGCGACATCGAGCACGTCGTTGCCGTCGCCAAGGTCGCCGGTGGCAAGCAAGGTGCCACCTGCATTCACGATGACGGTATTGACGCCGGCGGTGCCCGTAATGGCACTCTGTGTACCACCGGCCGCTTGCACCGTACCATCGACGGCGAGGGTCGCGCCGTCCGCCAGAGAAATCGCTGCGCTCTGCAACGTGCCGTCCACGTCCAAAGTGCCGTCATCGATCGCAACGCTGTCATACGTGTGCGCGCCGGCCAACGTCGCCGTGCCGGTGTTTTGCTTCACCAATTCCTCGAAACCCGCGACGTTGGTGCCGTCGAAGCTGAGCGCCGAGGCATTGTCGAGCACGACACGATCGCCTGCCGTTTCACCGCCCGCATCGATCGCAATGTCCAATGCCGCGCCGTCCTGCAGCGTGAGTACGTCATCGCCGGTACCGAGATCGATGCTGCCGGCGCCGCTTACGGTGCCGGCGACGGTAAACGTGTCGTTGCCGGCGCTGCCCGCGTAGGTTCCATCGACGTTCAGCGTCGCACCGCTGCCCACCGTCGTACTCTGGACATTGGCGATCGCGCCGCCCGCGGCAACGTTCAGCGTGCCGCCCAGCGCTTCGACTTCCTGCAAGCTCGTCGTGCCGGGACCGTTGACGTTCAGCGTGCCGGTACCGGTCTTGGTCAGACCTTCGAAACCGATCAGCGCACCGACATCGGCGGTGAGATTGATGTCGTAGGCACGCGTATCGAGACCAGCTCCGCCGTCCACGGTACCGATGACGTTGGTGCCGTCGTGTACGACGAACACGTCGTCGCCATCGCCCAGCGAGAGGATGCCTGCGCCGGCATCGAGCGTTCCCTCGATGTCGAGCACGTCGTTGCCGTCGCCCAGATCGCCACTGGCGAGCAGCGTCGCGCCGGCACTCACCGAGATCGTGTTGACGCCCGCGCTGCCGGTCAGCGTGGTTTGTGTGCCGCCGGCCGCCTGCACGGTGCCGTCGACGTTGAGAGTGGCGCCGTCCGCGAGCACCACCGTGTTCGTCTCGAGCGCGCCGTCCACATCGAGCGTGCCGCCGTCGATGGCGGTGGCGGCGAAGCTCTGCGCGCCCGTCATGGTCGCGACGCCGGTATTCTGCTTGGTGAGCTGCTCGAAGCCGCTAGTTGCAGCACCGTCGAACGTCAACGCGAACTGGTTGCTCACGACCAGCTCGTCGTTGGCGCCAGCCGATGCGTCGACCCCCGGACCGACGACCTCCGCGCCGTCGAACAGAGTGAGTGTATCGTCACCGTCGCCGAGGCTCAGGGTGCCGGAACCGGTATCGAGCCGGCCCATCAGGAACACCTGGTCGTTGCCAGCGCCGAGATCGCCGGTCGCGAACATCTGCGAAGCCATACCCACCAGCACGGTGTTGATGCCCGCGCTGCCGGTGATCGTGGTCGGCAGCGGACCCGGCACGTATACGGCGCCCCCCTGCACTTCCAATGTCGTGTCGTCCGCCATCGCGATCGAGGGCGTCTGCAGTGAGCCATTGATCAGCAGCGTGCCGCCATCGATCTGTGTGCCGGCGGCGAACGACTGTCCGCCCAGCATGGTCGCAACCCCGGTGTTCTGCTTGATGAGCGTCTCGAAGCCCGTCGTCAGGTTGCCGTCGAACGTCAGCGCCGCGGCATTGTCGAGCACCAGGAGGTCGGCAGTGCTCGCCGCACCGCCGTCGATGCCCGCACCCGAGATGACGGCCCCGTCGCCGAGCGTGAACGTGTCGTCGCCTGCGCCCAGGCTCAGCGTGCTGGCGCCGGTATCGAGCGTTCCTGCCACCGTCACGACATCGCTGCCGTCGCCGAGATCGCCGTTCGCATTCAGCGTCGCGCCCGTATTCACCAGCACCGTGTTGATGCCGGCGCTGCCGCTGATTGCAGTCGCAGCTGCGCCCGCCGCCTGCACCGTTCCATCGATATTCAGCGTCGTGTCGTCCGCCAGGGCGACCGAGCCGGTGTCGAGAGTGCCGTCGACGTCCAGCGTGCCCGCCGTGATTTCGGTCCCGACGCTATAAGCCTGCGTGCCCGTCAGGGTCAGGGTGCCGCCGTTCTGCTTGACCAGCCGCTCGAAACCGCTGAAGCCCGCACCGCTGAAGGCAAGCGCAGCAGCGTTGTTCACCTGCAGCGTGTCGGCCGTGGCGGCGGCGCCTGCATCGATACCGCCGCCGTCGATGACGGCGCCGTCGTTCAGCGTGAAGGTGTCGTCACCTGCACCCAGGCTCAGTGTGCCGGCACCTGTATCTAGCGCGCCGGTCAGGTTGACGCGATCGCTGCCATCACCCAGATCGCCGTTCGCCAGCAGCGTGCCGCCGGCATCGACGTTGATCGTGCTGGCGCCGGCATCACCGGTGAGTACTGCCGCCGTGCCCCCGGCGCCTTGCACCGTACCTGCCACGTCCAACGTGGACGAGCCGTTCATCGCCACCGTCGCGGTCGTCAGATCGGCGCCCGCCGCCACCTGCAACGTGCCGGCGCTGACCGTCGTCGCACCGATGCTGCTGCCGGCCGCAGTGAGACGGGTCGTGCCCGTACCGATCTGCGCCAGTGCGCCGGGACCGCTCAGGGTGCCGTTGAAGTCGAACGTATCGCTGCGATTGATCGACAGCTTCGAGGTCGCCGCATCGACGATGACGTTGCCGGCGCCGGCGTTGCCGCTGGTGCCGCCGTCGCCGATGACCAGGTTGCCGTCGTTGATGACGGTGTTGCCGGTGTACGTGTTGTTGCCGGTGAGCACCCAGGTGCCGCTGTCGTTCTTGGCCAGCGTGGTCTTGCCGGTGCCGTTGTCGCCGATCGCGCCACCGAGCGTGTTGTTGCCGGCGTTGGTGCCGCCGAGCGCAATCGTGCGCGCGGTGTTGGCCCCCGAAAGCGTGACTGCGGCGGTATTGTTGAAGTTGATCGCGCCGCTGCCCGAGGACTCGATGAAGGTGACGCCGGAGGCCAGCGTGAACAGCCGGTTGGTCGCATCGCCGCTGCCCACGTAGCGCAGCGTCGAACCATTGCCGATCACGAGATTGCCCGCCGCGCCGGAAGAGGCGCCGATGCTGCTCGCCTGCAGTCCGTCGGTGAGCTTACTCACGGCGAGAACGCCGCCGCTGATGGTCGTGATGCCGGTATAGGTGTTGCTCGGGTTGGCCAGCACCCAGGTGCCGGCATCGAGCTTGGTCAGCCGGGTGATGCCGACGCTGCTGTCGACGATCTGCGCCGCCAGCGTGTTGTCGTCAATGCTGGTGCCCCTGAGCGTCAGCGTGCGTGCCGTCGTGCCTTCGAGCGCAATTGCAGCAGTGTTCGTGAAATCGACCGCGCCGGTGCCGGAAGCGGTCAGGGTGGCGCCGCTCGCGCCCACCGTGAACTGCCGGTCGGTGGCGCTGCCGGCGCCGATGTAGCTCAAGGTGCCGTTGTTGATATAGAGATTGCCGGCCGCTGCGCTCGAGTTACCGATGGAGCTGTTGCTGCCGCCGTTGTCCAGGCAGCTCACCGCCAGGGTGCTGTTGAGGATGCTGGTGCTGCCGGTATAGCTGTTGTTGCAGCCCGTGAGCGTCTGGGTGCCACTGGTGCTCTTGATCAGGTTGCCGTTGCCGGTAATGGTTCCGGAGAAGGAACCGCCGTTGCCGGCGATCGTCAGCGTCGCGCCGCCCAGCGCAACGGTGCGGGTCGTGTCGCCGGCCACACTGGAATGCTCGTGGAGGTAGGCGACGGTGCTGTCGTATCCGGCCAGATCCAGGGTCGCTCCAACACCGTCCATCCTGATGCCACCGGTACTGAACGCGGTGCTCGATCCTGCCCGCAGAATGCCTCCGTTCACGAAGCTCACGCCCGAGGACGTGTTGTTTCCAGACAGCACCAGCGTGCCGGCCCCGCCCTTCGCAAAAGCGCCGCCGCCGGTGACCGCGCCTTCGAACTCCAGCGTAGTCGCAGCATCCGCCACGTTGATCGTGCCGGTACCGCTGGCAAGCGTGAAGCCTCTATCCGTGGTGACGCTGCCAGCCGTATAAGTGAGAGTGCCGTTGTTGAAAACCAGATTGGACGCGTCACTGGTCGATGCGCCGATGCTGCTCGCCATACCGCCATCGGCAATGCAATCGACGCTCAACGAACTGTGGATCGTGGTGGCGCCGGTATAGTCGTTGTTGCAGCCGTTCAGGACCTGGGTATAGCTGCCTGCCCCGCGCGTGAATCCGCCACTGCCGGTCAGCCTGCCGGTGAAGGTTCCGGCGCCTTGCGCCGACGTAAGCGTGTTGGCGCCTAAGTCGACCGTGCCGTTGCCGATGAGCGCACCGACACCGATGTCGAATCCGCCGAGCTCCAGCGTGGCGCCGCTCGAGACGGTCATGTAATTGACGGCAGGGCCGAATGCGAAAGCCGAACCCGCGCGCAGCGTGCCGGCATTCACGAGGGTCCCGCCCGTGTAGGCATTGGTGCCGCTGAGCACTAAGGTTCCGGCGCCTTCCTTGATCAATCGACCGGTGCCGACGGCCGTGCCGCCGAAGGTCAGCGTGGTGGCCGCCTGGGCAACATCCATGCGGCCGTCGCCGCCAGCGAGCGTGAAGCCGCGATCGCTGGTCACGGTGCCGCCCGTATACTGCAGCGTGCCGTTCTGCAGCGCCAGGTTCTTGGAGGAGTTGGTGGAACGCCCGATACTGCTCACCATCCCGCCATTCGCCAGCGTACCGACCGAGAGTATGCCGCCGCTCACGGTGGTGACGCCGACGTAGTCGCTGGCCGCATTGGCCAGCGTCAGCGTGCCCGGACCGCTCTTCGTGAAATCGGCGTCATCGGCACTGGTGACCCGTCCGGTGAACGTCAGATTTGCGGCACCGTTCGAGACGTTGATTTCGCTGGCGCTGGAGCCGCCGCGCACGATGGTGAAACCGCGATCGGTGGTCGCGCTGGCGCCGGTGTAGTCGAGCGTGCCGCCCTCGATCACCAGGTTCGACGGATCTGCCGAGGAAGCGCCGATGCTGCTCGCTACGCCGCCGTTGGCGATGTTGCCGACCGCCAGGGTGCCCTGGCTGACCACGGTCGGGCCAGTGTAGGTGTTGGCGGTGTTGGCGAGCACGACTTTTCCGGTGCCCGCCTTGGTGAAGCCGGTGGCGCTGCCGTTGTCGACGAGCTGCGAGGCAATGGTGAAGGTGCCGGTGCTGTTCTGCTGGATGCCGAGCGTGCCGCCGCCGAGCGGGCCGGTAAGCGAGCCGCCGGTGATCAGCTGGTTGAAGCCGGCGACGCTGGGCGCCACCAGGATATTGCCGTCGACGCCGAGCGTGTCGCCGCTCGCGATGTTCAAGGTCGTGGCCTTCGCCGCGGTGTAGCGCAGGCCGCCGAGTTGCAGCGTGCCATCGGGACTGTCCACCGCATTGGCGGTGAAGCCGGCGGCGTCGGTGATGATCTGGTCGTCCTGCCACAGCGCCGGATTGTCCTGCACGACATAGTCTTCGGGCACCAGGGCCATGATGTTGCCGCCGACGACCTTGGCGTAATTGGCGCCGTTGTTGACCGTGGCCCAGCCGCCGAGCGCGGGATTGCTGGTGGTGATGGAACCGCTGCCGGGCAGGTCGAAATCGATCAGGCCGCCGCTGCGATTGATGGCGCCGAGATTGAGCGTGACGCTGCCGCCGGCGCCGGACACCGCGCTGATGTTGCTCGTGCCGCTGACGATGTTCAGACCGTTGAACGTCTGCGTGTTGTTCTCTCCAGCAGCACCGGTCATCACCAGGCTGCCGCCACTGAGATTCAGCGTCGAGAGATTCGAGACGATGTCGCTGACCGGCCCGCCGGCCGCGGCGAAGTTCAGTCCCAGGGTGCCGCCGCTGATGGTAGTAGCGCCCGTGTAGGTGTTCGTGCCGGAGAGCGTCTGTGTGCTCACGCCCAGCTTGGTAAGGCTGCCGTCGGTGATGTTGCCAGCATAGTTGGTGCTGCCGCTGGCGGCGTTCAACGTCAGCGTGGCGCCGCCGAGCGCCAGCGTGCCGCCGCTGCCGGCCAGCGATTGCACCTCGAAGTCGAAGCCGTTGAGATCGAGCGTGCCGCCGTCGATCGCGACGCCGGTGATGATGCCGAAGGCCTGCGCGTTGCCCGCACGCAGCGTGCCGTTCTGCACGGTAATTCTGCCGCTGCGAGTGTTGATTCCGTCCAGCAGCCAGGTGCCGGCGCCATTGCCGACGAGATCGCCGACGCCGGAGATCGCGCCGGAAAAAGTGCTCACGCCTGCGTAGCTGCCGCCGAGCGAGAGACTATCGGCTGCGCCGCCGGCCACGAATGAAAACGGCCCGGTGAGCGCCAAGGCTCCGGTGCCGTCGTTGCGCAGCGAGTTGGCGCCCTGACCGGTCCAGACGCGGTCGCTGCTGGCACCGGCGCCGGTGTAGCTGACCGTGCCGGCGGTCAGGGAGATATTCGAGGAGGTGCCGAAGGAACTGGCCACCCCACCATCGGCGAGAACCGGTGCCACTGCCGTCACGGTGATGACGCCGGTATCGCCGGTATAGGTGTTCGCGCCTCCCAGAGTGACGGTACGTCCGGCGCTGCCGTTCATGACCAGGTTGGCGTTGCCGTCGATCTGTCCGAGCACGGCGAAATCGGCGTTGTCGGCATTGAGAGTGGTTCCGCCCCCGGCGCCGGTGTTGATCGTCATGTTGCCGGTCACGGTCAGCGTGCCGCTGCCGCGGTTGCGCAGCTGAGCGCCACTGCCCGAGATCAGCCAGTCGCGGTTCGAGCTGTCGCCGGAGCCCAGGTAGATCAGATTGTCGGAGTACTGGCTCTGCTGATTGAAGCGGATCAGGCCGTTCGCCGCGGTACTCGGCGCGCCCAGCGAGCTTGGCGTGCCGAGGTCCGCAATCGACGTGAAGGATGTCGTGCAGACGCCATTGCAGCCGTAGAAGGTGGTGGTGCCGGTGTAGTCGCTGGCGTCGTTGCTCATCGTGACGCCGGTGCCTGCCTGGACGTTGCCGTCTCCCACGACACGGGCCGAGCCGGCGACACCTTGCAGGATGAGGGTCCCACCGGTACCGATCGTCACCGTACGATTGGTATCGACCGTGCCGCCGATCGCCAGCCGGACCGTGGCGCCGGCGGCGGTTGTGACGTTGTTGCTGGCAGCGCCGAGCGCCGCATCGTCGGCCGCGTAGATGCTGCCGAGGTTGAGATCGATGCCGCCCGAGAAGGTATTGATACCGTTCAAGTACAGCGCGCCAGCGCCGGTTTTCGTCAATCCGCCAGTGCCGGCGAGCACCGAGTTGATGGTGGTGTTACCGGGGTTGTTGATGATCGGGTTGGTACCGGCGAGCGTCAGCGTGCTGCCGTCCAGGGTGTAGTTGTGAACCAGGAAATCGAGCCCGGAGACCGTCATCGGTGCGGTGAGCGTCACGGTGCCAGCGGTGCCGGTGAAGATCGCCCGGTCGAGCGCAGCGTTGTCCCAGAGAACATACGGACCGGACACGCCGTCTCCGGCGGTGTCCCAGAAAGTACTCGTCACGTCCCAGGTGCCGGTGCCGCCCAGGCCCACATCCGTGCGGTTTGCGTCCCAATATCGGTCGGCAGCGTGTACCGGCACCTGCGAGCCGAGCAATGCGGCGAAGATCGCCATGCGCAGCAGTCCGGCGCGCGTCGAGAGTCGATGCTCGCACCGATCCTTTGGCCTGCCCGATGCCTGGACAGTGCGGCTCTTGCCTTGACTGCTCGCCAGCTCCGAGGCGACCACCCAGGTGTTGCGGACCTTGGACCACAGGACGCGATAGATGCGATTCACTTCGATCTCCTAGACGACGCGGCGCAAATCTCAACTGTTTGCTTCGATGCGAACGGATGCCGCCGCCGATAACTGCGGGCGCGCAGGAGCTGGCCCATGCCCGTGCTAAAAATCATCCTCGAAGCCGGGACAGCCCCAAGGTCAATCTAGCAAGCGTCGCCGCCGCTCACGGCGCGATCGGATTCAAACTGCATCTATCGGCGCGGCGCATGCGCGCCGCCGACATTGCGATCTTGTTACGTCACAACATTTCCAATCGGCGACGGACCGTGCACGATGACGAGCCATGAACGAAGCATTCGACTTGGCGCTGCAGCGGGCACGTGAGGCTCTGGCACGACACGATCTGCCTGCTGCATATCAGTCGGCACAAGCGGCGTTGCTTGCGAACCCGCAAGATGCGCAGGTACACGCGTTGCTCGGCATCGTGCTTTCCGAGTCGAACGATCTGTCCTCGGGCGAATGGCATCTGCGACGTGCCGTGGAGATCGCACCAGCGCATGCGGAATGCCTGGCGAATCTTGCGATCAACCTGACAAGGCAGGGTCGCGCGGACGAGGCCGAACCGTACTTCGCGCGCGCCGACGAGATCATGCCCGGGAAGCTGCAAGTGCTCGCTCAGTGGTCCAAGCTCCATGAGCTGCAGGGCAACCTGCCGCGCGCCGAAGAGTTACTGGATCGTGCTGCGGCGGTCTCCTCTGCACAGCATGTGGAGCTTCTGCGTGTGACTTATCTCGCCCGCAAAGGCCAGCATCAGGAGGCGCTTGCAATGCTGGAGGCAGCGCCGGAACTCAGCGGCGACGCACAGCTCGAACGTGGCCGCCTCTACGACCGGCTGGGGCGTCATGCCGAGGCGTGGCGAGACTGGCAGGAAGGCAAGGCCAAGCTGGCGATTCAGACTGGCGCAGCCGAATACCAAGCGGCCGCCGTGGAGGCCCTATTCGCCCGCCTGAGGCGGTATTTCGTGCGGCAGAACATCGAGCTGTTGCCGCAAGCATCGCTGCGGCGCGACGTCGCACAGCCGATCTTCATACTCGGATTCCCGCGCTCGGGGACGACCCTGATCGAACAAGTGCTGGCAGGTCACTCCGCGGTCCGCGCCGCAGGCGAGCTTACGTTCGTCGGCGAGTGGCCGCGACTGATCGACCGGCTGCTCGCAAGGCCCGCGTTTCCCGAGAATCTCGCGCAGGCATGTACTGCCGACTGGCACCATCTGGCGTATCTGCTGCGTGACTATTACTACGCACGTGCCGAGGCGCGCGGGCTGTTGGCGCACGAAAAGCCGTTCTTCGTCGACAAGATGCCGTTCAACGAAATGTGGCTGCCGCTCATCCGCATGGCCTTCCCGCACGCCAGGATCGTGCGCGTCTTGCGCCATCCCGCCGACATCTGCATATCGATGCTGTCGCACCAGCTCACGCATGGCTTCAACTGCGGCTACCGGATCGAAACCATCGTGCACCAGCTGTGCGCCATGTCGGACCTGACGCAGCATTACCGCCGTGAGTTCGATCCGGCCGACTGTACGCTGAGATACGAGGATTTCGTGCGTCGCCCCCAGCAGGAGGTACGTCGTCTGCTCGATTACCTGGAGCTGCCCTTCGAGTCTGCCTGTCTCGACTTACATGACAACCGCCGCTACGCCGCTACCCCCAGCTACGCGCAGGTAACGCAAGCGCCGAGCGAGCGGGCGATCGATCGCCATGCGCCCTACCGGACTCATCTGCAAGCGTTCGTGCCGCAGCTCGAACCCTGGGCTGCCACCTGGAATTACGACCTGCGGGCGTGAGCATCCAGCGCGTCGGCCGGTGAGACCGAGGCGCATTCACTGCAAATTGCATCCATTACACCGGCCCACGCATGGCCGCGCTGGCCCGGGCTCCGCTAGAGTGCGCGCCTCTTCAGAGAGCAGAGGCTGCGCGCGCAATCGTGATCTGCATCAAACAAGATCGCCGCCCGAGCGGGACGGCCCTCACCATTCGATTGCTGCTCGCGGTTGGTGCGCTTGGCGCGCAGGTTGCGCCGTGCGCCGCCCAGGACACGCAGGCATCGCACTCCGGTCAGCCCGGCCCGGGCTTCTACATCGCACCGATGGTGCAAGCGGTCCGCACCGATAGCGACCGCGCAGTCGACGACGACCCGACATTCACGCTGGCGGCCGGATACGCTCTGCATCCCAACTGGAACATCGAGCTGAACCTGTTTCGCGGACGCTTCGATGGCGAGCAGGGCAACGATCTGACGATGAATGCGCTCGGCGTCAATGCGCTGCGCGTGTTCCGGCGCGAAGCGGTGCTTTCTCCCTATCTGCTGGTAGGCCTCGGCGCGCAGGAGAAAGATCGGACACTCGATGGATCGTCCACGAATGCGTATGCAGATGCGGGCGCAGGCTTGCTCACGACGTTCCGCAGATCGAAAGACGATGGGCGCGCGCTGTCGCTGCGACTGGACGCTCGCGCACGCTACGACGACGCAGATGGCGGCAGTCGGATCGACTACTTTCTCGGCCTTGGATTGCAGTACGCCTTCGGCTCGCGAGCCTCGACGCCCAGCATGATGCAGGCCGCACCGGCAGCTCCCGCTGACGAAGATCATGACGGCATCGTCGATAGCAATGATCGCTGCCCGGGCACTCCGGCAGGCAGAGCCGTCGGCGCCGACGGCTGCGAGCCCGATAGCGACTTCGACGGCGTGGTGGACAGCGTGGACGCCTGTCCCGGCACACCACACGGCACGCGGGTCGATGCACGCGGCTGCGCGATCAAAGAAGAGATCCGATTGCCGGTCGTGCGGTTCGACTATGACTCGGCCCACCTGAGTCCTGCGACAGTGGCAAGCCTTGCCGAGGCGGTGCAGATCCTGCGGAAGAATCCGGATGTGAGCGTCGAGGTGGCCGGCCATACCGACAGTCGCGGGCCCGACGCCTACAACCTGGCGCTGGCGCAGCGTCGTGCCGAAGCAGTACGCGGATACCTCGTCGATAACGGCGTGACGAACAGGCTCGCGGTGCACAGCTACGGTGAAAGCAAGCCGTCCGCGGACAACTCGACCGCGGCCGGACGCGCACAGAACCGGCGAGTGGTGCTACTCATCGTCGAGTGATCGGAACCGTCGATCGCATTGGCGCGATCGACGGGACTCGAACCTGCGAGCACCAAATGCCGCGCAGGTATCCGGAACCATCACGCCAGTCGTTCTGCGGGCGCCGGTGAGGACGTGTTGTCCTCGATCGTGTCGCCTACCTGCTCCTGGGTCTGCTCATCCAGCCATCGCGCCAGCGATGCATGCAGGCTGGCTCGTGAAAACGGCTTGCCCAGGTAGTCGTCCATGCCCGCGGCGTGACATGCCTCGCGCCCGGCGCTGGTCGTATCGGCAGTCAAGGCAATGATCGGCGTGCGTCGGCCGTTGCCTTCGCGGCGACGCCACTCGACCGTGGTCGAGAATCCGTCCATCAGAGGCATCTGGCAGTCCATCAGCACTACGTCGAAACGAGCCGCCGTCAGTTTGTCGAGCGCCTGCCTGCCATCGGCAGCCTCATCGACCGTCAGCCCGAGCGCCTCCAGCATGCCGCGCGCGACCTCTCGATTGAGCGGCTGGTCTTCGACGACCAGCACCTGACCTCGCAGCCGCGGCAGCATGCGGACCTGCAGTTGAACGGCCTGCTCTGCGGTCTGCTGCGGCGTCCGCTCGAAGCGACCCGTCAGCGCATGATGCAGTTGCATCACCCGCAAGGGCTTGGTGAGCTCCGCATCGAATTGCCGTTCCTCGGCGGACTGCCCAGATGCAAGATCGACGAAACTGGTGAGACGGATGATGCGCGGCCGCGCCTTGTGGTCCGCAGCGATGGCTCTTGACAGCACGGTCGCGCCGTCGGCCGGCAGACCTTCGTCGATCACGACAGCGCTGTATGTGCTCGCGCCCAGTTCTTGCAGCGCCTGCGGTGCCGAACCTACGGCGAGTGCCTGTGCACCCCATGCCCGCAGCGCGCTGATGACGAGCGCACGCGCAGCTTCGTTGTCGTCCACGACCAGAACCCGCAGGCCCTCGAGATCGGACAGAGGCTGCGGCAGCGGCATGGAAGGCTCAGCCAGCGCCAACGTCAGCTCGAACGAGAAACTCGAGCCGCTCCCGGGCGCGCTGACCAGTTCGAGCCGGCCACCCATCAGCTCCACCAGCTGGCGCGCGATGGACAATCCCAGGCCCGTGCCGCCGAAACGACGGGTGGCCGATGCGTCCTCCTGGAAGAACTCATCGAAGATCCGCGGCTGGCTCTGCGCCTCGATGCCGATGCCGGTATCGATGACCTCGACGCGCACGCGCACGGCTTCCTCGCCGGTCGCCAGCAATGCGAGCCGCAGGGTCACCTGGCCGCGTTCGGTGAACTTCACCGCGTTGCCGCCGAGGTTGACCAGCACCTGGCGCAGTCTCACCGAGTCGGCGCGGACTCGCGGCATGGGCTGCGGTGGCGTATCGCACAGCAGCTCGATCCCTTTCGCAGCGGCCCGCGAGGCGAGCATCTCGGCCGTCTGCTCCACCAGCTCCGGCAGATCGCAGATCGCCGGATTGATCTGCAGCCGGCCCGCCTCGATCTTGGAGAAATCGAGCACGTCATCGACGATGGCGAGCAGCGAGTCGGCCGATCGATGGATGCCGTCGACGAAGCGGCGCTGGCCGGTCTCCAGCCGGGTATCGAGCAGCAGCTCGCTCATGCCGAGCACGGCGTTCATCGGTGTGCGCAGCTCATGGCTCATGCGGGCCACGAAATCGCTCTTGGCGCGCGCCAGAACCCGCAGCTGCTCGTTGCGCTCTTCCAACTCGTGCGTGCGGCTGCGAACCATATTTTCGAGCTCGCGGCTGTACTGCGCGGCGCGCTGGCGACGCCTGCGCTGCGAGCGCCAGACATAAGCAAGCATCAGCAACGCAGCCGCCGCATACGCGCTGCGCGCTGCCGTGCTGTTCCAAGGGGCCGCAGCAACATGCACCGGAACGGTCAGATCCGCCTCGCTCCAGGCTCCATCACCATTAGCACCGCGCACTCTGAAAACGTAATCGCCCGGGTCCAGGTTCGTATAGGTGGCGCGGCGCTGGTTGCCGGCATCGATCCAGTCCGTGTCGAAGCCGTCCAGGCGATAGCGATAGCGGTTGTTGGCCGGCGACGTGAAATCCAGCGCCGAGAACACGAACGTGACCAGCCTGTCGTCGTAACCGAGCGCCAGCGGCCGCTGCGGCCCCGGCAGATCGCGAGCCGCCAGCTCGCGGTCGAGGATCGAGACGGACGTGAGCGCCATGCGCGGTGGCGGCGCGTCTGCGCTCGCCTGCTGCGGTACGAAGGCGTTGAAGCCATTGTTGCCGCCGAAGTACAGAGTGCCGTCGGTGCCGCGATAGTGCGCATTGAAATTGAACTCGTCGGCCTGCAAGCCGTGCGCTTGCTGGACCAGGCTGATCGAGCGATCGCGCGGATCCAGCCGCGCCAGGCCGTTGTTCGTGCTCAACCAGAGCTGGCCCGTATCGTCGGATTCGATTCCGTAGATCACCTGGCTCGGCATGTCCTTGACGTCGGACTGGCTCTCGAAGCGCACCGCCAACGGGTCCTCGGAGCTGCCGATCAATCGATCGAGCCCGCCGCCGGCGGTGCCGATCCACAACTGGCCGCGTGCGTCCACGTGCAGCGCATAGACCGTGTCGTCGCTGAGGCTGCTTGGATCGCGGTCGTCGCGTCGGTAGTGATAGAAGCGGCCGGTGCGCCGCTCCCACAGGTTGAGACCGCCGGCGATCGTGCCGATCCACAGATTGCCGTGTTGATCTTCGACGATTGCGCTGGCGCGCGGGCTGCTGAGCGCATCGGGATCGCTGCGGCCGTACGGATAGCTCGTGAGTCGACCAGTTGCGCGATCGATGCGCGCGAGCCCTCCTCCGAAGGTTCCGGCCCACACGTCACCTTGACGATCCCGGTACAGTGCCATGACGCCGTCTGCGGGGAGCGTCGCAGGATCGCCGGCGGTATGCCGATAGGAACGGACGGTGCCGGACCCGTGCTCGTAGCGCTGCAGGCCGCCCGTCATGGTTCCGATCCACAACGCACCATCGCCATCGCGCAGCAGCGTCATGACCCGATCGTCGGCCAGCCGCAGTCCGCTGCTCGTACGGTCATAACGAATCTCGCGCCGGCTGCGAGTATCGATCTGAACCAGCCCATCCCAGGTGCCGACCCATACGGTGCCGGCGCCATCGTCAGCGAAAGCGTTCACGGCCGTGTTGCGCACCAGGGGGCTGGTGTAGTGGCCAAGCGCCCAGCTATTGGGATTCCAGTGACTGGCTCCGCCCGCGCGCGTGCCAACCCAAAGCACGCCGCGGCGATCCTGATAAAGCGACATGATGTCGTCATCGCGCAGGCTCTGCGGATCGTCCGCATCGCGCCCGTAACGCACGAAACGCTCCGCGCCCGCATCGAACAGATTGAGCCCGTCCGAGGTCGCCACCCACAGTCGCTGCGCATCGTCTTCGAGGATGGCGAGCACGCGATCGTGGCTCAGCGAATTGGCGTTGCGCGGGTCGTGACGAAAGGATTTGACTGCGCCGGTCTGCGGGTCGAGGCGATTGAGGCCGCCGTCGAGCGTGCCGATCCACAATGCGCCGTCGTGATCCTCGCAGATGGCGCGGATACGCTGGTCGCTCAGCGACCAGGCGCCAGAAGGGCCCTGGTTGACGAAGCGCTCGGTCGCGGGATCGTAGCGACTCAATCCGGCGTCCGTGCCGACCCAGATGCGCCCGGCGCGATCCTGGTGCAGGGCAAACACTGCGTCGGCGGCCAGCGAGTTCGGATCGCCTTCGCGATGCAGGAAGTGACGCACGCGACCGGTCTTCGGATCGAGCAGGTCCAGGCCGCGCTGATCGGTGCCGATCCAGACACGTCCCTGCGCATCGATCAGCAGCGTGCGCACCGTATCGCTGGCGAGCGAATCCGGATTCTCCGGGTCGTGACGGAACTGCTGGAAACGATCGCTCTGGCGATCCCAGCGCGCCACGCCGCCGCCGGAAGTGGCAAGCCATAGATCGCCTTGCGCGTCCTGCGCGATTTTCCAGATGTAGTCGCTGGCGAGCCCGTGCTCATCGCCGCGTTCGCGGCGGTATTCGCGGATCGTGTATCCGTCGTAGCGATCGAGGCCGCTTTCGGTTGCCAGCCATAGATAGCCCTCCCGGTCCTGGAGGATGCTCATGACCGTGCTCTGCGACAGCCCTTCGCGCATCGTCAGATGCTCGAAGTACATGGGCCGCACCGCGGGCACCGGCGGCGCGGCGTATGCGCTGCAACAGCCGAGCAGCGCGATCCCGGTCGTCATGACCCGAGCGAACATCGAAGCGATTCGCCGCATGGTGCCGCTCGTTGTCATTACTGCCGCTGCGTCGCTCTATTCCTGTACGGACGGGTCGACGCCGGAGGAGGCGCTCGCTTCGGTGTAGTTGTTGCTCCACGTGTAGCCATTGCTCCAGGTATACCCGTTGCTCCACGTGTAGCCGTTACTCCAGGTATATCCGTTGCTCCAGGTGTAGCCGCCGCTCCAGATGTGACCGGCGCTCGAAGGCGGACTGCCATCCCACAGCAGGCCGTCGAGCAGCGAAGCGACACCGTTGACGAGAGTGCCCAGCAGCGAAGTCACGGTGCCGAGCAGTCCGCCCAGCAAGCCGGTCCGAGGCGGCGCGCTGGCCTGCACCTCCATGATGTAGAAATTTCCGTTCGCGTCCTGGTTTGCACGCCCGCCGTAATGTGCCAGCCCAGCAAGATCGAGCGTGACGTTGAGGCCGATATTGGCGCAGCCGGTGGCGGTGCTGTAGGTGGCGTCGTAAGCGTTCACCAGTCCGGCTCCCTGCTGGAACACGGAATAGGCGAGCAGTCCGTCGTCGGGGTGCACGGCCGGGCGGGCACTGTCCATGAGACGGCACTTCACGTCATCGGGCGTCAGTGCCGGATTCGCACTCAGCATCAGCGCGACCACACCGCTGGTCACGGCCGCCGCCTGTGAAGTCCCGGAGATCGTCAGGCTGGTGTCGCTGCTGTCGAGCCACTGGGGAAACCGCTGCGCCAGAGTGCCGTCATCCGTCGCATAGGCACGGATGTGGCCGCCCATCGCCACGACTTCGGGCTTGACGAAGCCCTCGTAGGTCGGCCCGGCCGACGAAAAGCTGGCGAGCCGGTACTCGAGCGGCTGCAACGGTTGGTGATTGTCGGTCACGGCGCCGACCGTGATGACGTACGGAACGTTGCCGGGAACGCCGATCGTCATCGGTTCCGGCCCGGCATTGCCGGCCGCTGCGACCACGACGATACCGGAACCCCAGGCCGCCATGACGGCCTGGTTGAGCGGATCGTCCCAGTAGTGCGAACGCGGCGGCGCGCTCAGTGAAAGATTGAGGACGCGGATGCCGTAGAGCTGGCGATTCGTCACCACCCACTGAATGCCGCGGATGACGTCGAAGTAGCGGCCGGCGCCCTCGCCGTCCAGCACGCGCACCGATACGAGATTGACGCCGGGCGCGACGCCTCGGTAACCGCCCGAGGCCGTTACGCCGCTGCCGCCGATGATCGAGGAAACGTGCGTGCCGTGGCCGTTGCGATCGTCGATGTCGGCGCTGTACATGTCCGGCCAGCGCGACTCGTACACACCAGGCTGTTCGCGCGCCAGAATGACGTCGTACTGCGCCAGCACCCTGGGTTGCCCTTCGGACGTGCTTTGCAGCGGTCCCTTGCGTGTCCACAGTCCGGTGTCGAGCACCGCCACCGTGACACCTTGGCCGGTGACTCCACCCTGGTGCAGCTGGTTGGCGCTCACCTGGGTGGGATAGTAGGTTTCGGGTTGCGCTCCGGCATCTCCGGCGTTGACGGCAGCATCGTCGTAGACGCGCAGTCCCGCCACCGGATCCTTCCAGAGCAGCTGCAGCTCACGCTCGTCGAGCGTTGCGCCCACGGCGCGGATGATTCCCAGCTCTCCCGTGACCACTCCGCCGGCACGCTCGACCGCGTTGCGCGCGAGTTCGATGTTGGCGGCCTGCACGATGTAGTCGTGTCGAATGCCGGGCACGACCTTGCGTGCGGTCTGCATCGGCGGGGGCGGCACCACCTGCGGCGCAGGAACGCTCGCCGCTGGAGCGGGCGGCGTAGCCGCGAACGATGGGGCTGGCGAATCTGCGCCGACGAACAGCACCAGCAACAAAGAGAACGTACAGAGCGCGGCAAGTCCGACCAGCCACCGTCGGTATCGAATCATCATCCTTCCCCCGATACGCAGCGAAGTTCCGTGCGGCGCGGCCGATTCTACTTCACGAACGCCTCGCTCCCGTGACGGGCTTCGCACTTTGCGACCGGCTGCGCCACGACACGTCGAGGTGCTCTGAGTCGGCAGCGACTCACTGCAATCTGCATGCATCTACGCACTGCACACCGGCTTTTTCTCGGCAAACACGGTTGCCGCTCGAACGGCGCTCACGGAAGATACGGCGGCGCCGCGATCCACGCTGCCGCGGGACCACGGATGGCATCGAATGCCCACCCACCGAGCCGACCAGGTACGTCGCTGCGTGATGATCGAACATGACACTGCGGATCTGCCGGTAGCCGCGCTCGACGCAACGGTGTTGGAAGAACTGCGCGACACGCTGGGCGGCCAGACCGACCTGGTCGCAAGTCTCTATGCCAGATTCCTGGCCCATGCCGCGCTCTACATAGAGGCTTTGCGCGATCAGGCAAACCCTGAGCGCGTCACACCGCTGCACACTTTGAAAGGAAGCGCGGCGATGATGGGCGCCATCCGCATTTCCGCCCTGGCCTCACGCCTGCACGAGGCCTGTTCACGTTACGATGCGCCTCCTACGCAATCCGAAATCCAGCAGCTGGAGGATGAGCTGACGATGTTCCGGCACGCGCTCGCCGTGCACTTTCCGGAGTGAGCGCAGGAACGCAATCGCAACTGCTCGCCACCAATGGCGCTCCTTGCGCCGCTGTACTCAAATCTCGGTAGGCTCAGGCGCAAGACGCACTCAGCGGCAGAACTCCGCAGTCCGTGAAGTTCACGGCCCATCCGGGCATGCCATCGTCGAACATATCCCTGCGGTACACGCCGCGAGCACGCACCCAATGCTGCCGACGCGCGGCTCCGACACGGAACTCGGCACAGAACGGCAAGCGCGTGACGAGACTTTCCGTCCACGCCGCTTCGACCCAGTCGCGATCCTCTTGCGAGACCACGTGTGTCCACGGCTGACCGCGCGTGATGTCGCCCGTCAGCTTGCGGCAATGTGCATCCGCATAACACACCAATCCCTCGAAATCGCTCAGCAACAGCGCCGCGTCGCGCTCGTCCGCAGGTCCCGGAGGCTGCTTGTGCAAGGCACTGCTGCGAACCACGACGGCTTCCGTCTCACGCCCGTGCTCTTGCGGCCGCGCCTGATCTGCATTCGCTGTCATGAGCGTTCGCCTCCGTCTCGGGACATGTCACGAGCATACGGCTTGGCGCAGCGAAGTGAGCTCCTCCGGCCTGCGGATCGGCTGCAGATTGCAGTGAATCGCAGGCGGTCGCGCGGCACGTGAGCCATCGTCCGAACGACGTCGGCAGCGAGCACCGACCCGTGCACGCAACACGGGAAGCCCGCCTTCAAAGAATAGTTGCTGCCGCCGTAAAGGCTTCCGCCACCTGCTTCAAGTAGAGCTCCAACGCGACCCGGGTTTCCGGCGCCAACGAGACGAACTCCCGCCGCGCATCGAGCGGATCGGGAATTCGCACGATATGGCCGGCGCGCACCAGATTCTGGATGCGCCTGAGCGCGGTAGCTGAAGACACCCGGTCGTTGTCGATCGAAATACTCAAGGCGGACACCGACAGACGCCGCGAGGCTCGCTCGGCTCGCAGCAGCTCCAGGAGCAGATCGGACGCGGTGTCATCCAGCTCACTCAACAGCGGATGAGTGCGGCGCCGGTTGCGCAGCTCATCGATGCCCAGCAGCGCCCGCCCGCTGACGTCATTCTGCTTCGTCGGCCTGGAACCCGCTGCCACGGTGGGCGGCGGCAAGCGCCCGTCCACGTACTCGCCGGTCTCGCCAATCACTCGCTTGACGACCGCAAGCAGCTGCACCGGCCGCACCGGCTTGATCAGAAAATCGGTCGCACCCAGCCGCAGCGCGCTGATCGCAAAATCCACGCTCGGATACGCCGTCAGGAAGACGACCGGCGGGATCGCCACGCGCCCGGGTGTCTCGCCGATGCGTTTCACCAAAGCCAGGCCGTCCATCTGCGGCATGTTGATATCGGTGATGATCAGCCCCAGGGCCGGGTGCGCATCGGCAACTTCCAGGGCCTGCGCCGCACCGTTGGCCGCGAGACAGGAAACGCCGTTCGCCTCCAGAACCGAGCAGATCAACTGCAACGTCGCGGGATCGTCATCGACAACGAGAACACTGGGCTTCTTCATCTTCTGCGGTAGCGTTGAACTGCGTTGGGGTCGTCTGCACGGCGCCCTACTCTACCTTGCGTCGCAGGTTCGATCGACGAAATTCCGTGACTGTCATCACGGTGGGGAGCAGTAGCCAGAATTGCTACTGCGCCTTGCCCCGCGATCTCGAACGCCAGCACGAGAGCGAGGCGCTGCTGCGCCATTGGACGCTTTCAGCCGGGCTCGACCAGGGCAAACCTCGGCTGGCGCCGGCCATCGTGTTCGACCTGCTCGAAGAACATCGTGTAGGGACGCACCCACAGGCCGGTCTGGTTGTACAGCGGGCGGTAGACCACCAGCGGCTGGTGCGTTTCGCTGTGCCGGGCAACGCCGATGACCTGGTACTCGCCGCCCTTGTAGTGGCGATAGCGACCGGGCTGCACTTGCGGCAGCGGGCAAAGATCGCTCATGAACGTGCGAGGCGCCGCCAGCGCTCTGCTGCGATTCTCGATGAGGCACTCACGTCAGCGTGCCGATGTCACCAGTTCGTCCGACGACGCCGGATGCACGACGTAGACCTGGATCATTTTCAGATCGACGGCGGCGGAAATGGCGGTATTCCTGCCGTTCGCGTCGGGATAGCCGTCCGCCAGGCGCTTGAGGGCGGCGACGATCGAAGGCGAAGAGGCGCGGCCGTAGCTTTGGTGATGAGTGGAGAGATTGATGTTGTGAGCATGATGCCAGCCATCGACGTCCACGTACCCCGCCAGGATGCCCTGTGCATCCCGCGGCGTGAGTTTGAGCTGCAGGCGCATGCCGCGGAACACCTGGAATGGAGACACGTTGGCGGTCATGCCCCAGGGAATCTTGATGCTGTCGACGGGTTCCGTGGTCAGCACGCCGTCGACGATCTTGCCCTGCAACTGCTGCACGTACTCTTTGCTCCAGCGCATATCCACATGCTGGGTTCCGCCGGGCAGGTAGTCCTTGCCGGTGGCCCCGCCCAGCAGGTTGTCCACGCCGCGATAGGTGGTCACCGTCACGGCGTCATCATTGTCGAGATCATCGACGTCCGACAGCTCGATGAGCAGGCGCGCGTCCGCGTACGCGACCAGGAAGGTGTTCTCGAAAGTATAGAGCGATCCGTCGATCCGATAACTGTCGACGCAGCCCAGGACCCGATACAGCTGATTGTCGATGCCCGGCTCTGCTTCGGGACTGACGAAGTCGGAAGGTCCGGTCTTGCCGTCCAGGTTCAATCCGTAGGAAATCTTGCTGCGGACCTCATGGAACGGCAGTCGATACTTGCTGGTCGAGGGATGCCACTGGTTGCCCTCCCACTGCAGCTGCGTATCGACCACCGACAGCTTCTTTGCACTGACGTCATACAGCTTCTTGAACTCCTCGCGCGGGCCGTCGTTGAAGCCATTGGGACATTCGGCCTTGCCATCTCCGGTCTGGTACAGCGACCAATGCCGGTTGACCACGACGTAGCCGATCCTGCCTTGCGCCAGCAGGCTGGACTGCTCCTGCAGGGCATCCGCCTGGGAAGCGCCGACATCGAGCAGCAACGCCGGTAACAGCCACACCGCCGAGCCGATCGCACTCGCAGACCTGAAAATTCTTCGACGTGACATGCAGACTCCGGTCAATGCAGCGCGTTGGTTCGGTAATCGTCCCTGAGCCAGAATGCCCGGTATCCATTGCGATAGCCGTTGAATTCGCCCCAGCCGTGGCCGCCCGTGCCGCCTGGATCGTCGCGGCCGAAGGTATACACGGGACGATCGCGATAAGCCCATACCTCGAGCGCGCCGGGCTGTCCCGGTTGAGCGCGATGACCCGTGTTCTTGTCGATGGTCATGACGGTCCAGAGGCTGCTTTGGCTGCGCGCGCCCGGGGCTGCGATCACATAGGGAAAGGTGCTCAGGCAGCGCTCGGGATCGCCATTGCCGCACACGGCCAGCCGGTAGGCCTGGGGCGAGTCGGGGTGATTGCAGCTCTGCTGATCGATGGCATCGTCGTTGCAGTTGTAGACGTACAGGGTCTTGCCGGCGGCATCGGCCAGCACCTGGCCCAGGTCCGCATCATGGACCGTGAATCCCGCAGGAGGAGGCAGGGCCCGCTGGGTGTAGACATTGTGCCAGCCGGGCACTTCCGCACCGGTCATCCGGGCCTGGCTCACGACGGCGGCGACCTCCGGCAGATGGATGTAGAGCGGCCGGCCACGGTAGGCCCATTGCCGGATGCCGGGCGAGCGCTCGACGATGCTCCACTCTCCGCGATCCTTGGCCAGCTCGGGGGCAGGCACCGGCTGCCAGGTGTTCAGGCAGGCATCGGTGCAATTCGATCTGCCGGGCTGGTCGGCATCGCTGACGTAGATCGACAGCAACCCCTTGCGCGCCACCAGCATCCGTCCCGTGGACATGGCAACGATCTGGAACTCCGGTGGAATGTCGGGCTGCGGACCGATGGCGGCTCTGAGTGCGCCATACTCGCCGCGGAAACCGCCCTTGTCGTACTTCACTGCGCCCAGTACGTCGCCGCGCCGCCGATCCAGATCGGAGGTGTAAACGGGATAACCGTCATAGGCCCATTGTCGAGCGCCATCGGTCCGGGCAATCAAGGTCCATTTGCCCACCGGCTTCGCGTCGGCTTCGGCGAGAACCGCAGGCCAGAGTTGAGCGCAGCTGCGACGCTGCTCCAGATCGGGCAGCAGCAGGCCGGGCGGATAAGGGCTCATCAGGCCGGCGGTTTCCTTGTAGATCGTGTCGCCACAGGCGGAAGCGCCGCTGTTGCGTTGATCGCCCGCACTACCGTTACGCAGGCCGGCACGAGGCCAGATGTACAGCGTCTTACCCGCAGCCGTGGCAAACACCGGCCCCTCCAACTCGGTGGGAACCACCTCGAAGCCCGGCGGCAGGGGCTCGGGCAACCATTGCTCCTGGTCGGTCGAATCGACGGATTGCCAGAACGGCGCCAGCTCCTGTGCGTGCACGCACAGGCTGCCCAGGGCCAGCCAGGCGGCAGCGAAAACGCTCCAAAGCCTCTTCTGGTGTGACTGCATGCTGATCCTCGTGAACCCATCCGCTTCGCCCTGCAGACGGGCCGTATCGCTCTTGTCGTCGCTCGGACTCAAACCAGAATCTCTGAGACCGGATCGGAAGTGGTATCGCGCCCCGCACCCCGGAAGGAGCGCGGAATATTTGAATATTAAAATAATCTATAGCACCGGCGGAGAAACGGTCAACTCGATGTCGGCATCCTGGCATGCAGAACAAAACCTTCCCCTCGAGCGTTGCAGCGCTGCACGAATCATGCGGAATCCGTGTCACGGTCTGCAAAGGATCCTTCCCCAGCACCTCGACCCCGTGATCGACGAAGCACAGGAGTCCATCCATGAGCATTCCTTCCTTTGGCGTCGGCACCTTCCGCCTGACCGGCCAGAGTGCGATCGACTCGGTGCGCAACGCGCTGGAACTGGGCTATCGAGCCATCGACACCGCGCAGATCTATGGCAACGAAGCCGAAGTCGGCCAGGCCATCGCCGCAAGCGGCGTGAAGCGCGCCGATCTGTTCGTCACCACCAAGATCTGGACCGAGAACTACTCCAGGGCCCGGCTGGTGCCGAGCCTGCGCGAGAGCCTGAAGAAACTGCGCACCGACTACGTCGACCTGACCCTGATCCACTGGCCCGCGCCGCACAATGGCGTGGAGCTGCCCGAGTACATGACCGCGCTCGCTGAAGCCAAGACGCTCGGACTGACACGCCGGATCGGCATCTCCAACTTCAACATCGAGCTGACCCGGCAGGCGATTGCCGCGGTCGGTCGAGGCCAGATCGCCACCAACCAGATCGAGCTGAGCCCCTATCTGCAGAATCGCAAACTGGCCGCGTTCCTGAAGGAACAAGGCATCGCCATCACCTCGTACATGACGCTGGCGTACGGCAAGGTGCTGAAAGATCCGGTGCTGATTCAGATCGCCGACCGGCACCAGGCGACCGTCGCGCAGGTCGCGCTCGCCTGGGCACTGCAGCTCGGCTACGCGGTGATCCCGTCTTCCACCCGGCGCGAGAATCTGGCCAGCAATCTGCTGGCCCGCGATCTGCAGCTGGATGCCGATGACATGCAGAAGATTGCCGCGTTGGACCGCAATAGCCGTGAAGCCAACCCGAAGGGCCTGGCTCCGGCGTGGGATTGAGCGGACACGTCACCGCCAACGGCCTGAAGTACTACTACCAGATTCATGGCGAGGCGAGCCGCTGCGGGTCGATCGATTCTTCGATCGTCTGGATGAATCGCGCAGAGCACCGCTCTGCTTCCCCACTTCAGAATATAGCGGACCAGGGATCTTGCGGCCAGACCCGGGTCGTGCCGCAGCATCGCCCCCCGACGCCAGAACCGGCGAAGCGGGAGCGACGAAATGCGTGTGATGACCGAGCATGCGGTGGTGATCGTCGGAGCCGGTCCGACCGGGCTGATGCTGGCGGGCGAGTTGGTGTTGGCAGGAATCGACGTCGCGATTGTCGAACGGCGCGCAAACCAGGATCTCGCCGGCTCACGTGCAGGCGGTTTGCACTCACGCACCATCGAGATTCTCGACCAGCGCGGCATCGCCGATCGGTTCCTTTCGGAGGGACAGGTGGCTCAGGTCGCAGGATTCGGCGCAGCCCGCCTGGACATCAGCGACTTTCCCACTCGGCACCCTTACGGGCTCGGGCTGTGGCAGAACCCTATCGAGCGCATTCTCGCCGGCTGGGTCGATGAGCTACGGGTCAAGTTCTACCGCGGGTGTGAAGTCACAGGCTTCACGCAGGACGACACGGGTGTCGATGTCCAGCTGTTGCCCGTCGGGGATTTCGCAGCGTCATCCGATGACATGTCATTGCGAGCGCAGTACCTCGTCGGGTGCGACGGAGGACGCAGCCTGGTGCGTAAAGCAGCCGGCATCGAGTTCCCCGGATGGGATCCGACGACCAGCGCCCTGATCGCCCAGGTCGAAATGACCGGGCAGCCGCCATTGGGCATCCATCGCAATGCCTTTGGCATCCATTCCTTCGGCAAGCTGAAGTACGAGATTCGCGACGGCAAGGTGATCTACATGGAGGGTGGACCCACCGGGGTCATGGTGACCGAACGACAGGTCGGACCTGCGACCGAACCCACCCTGCGCGATCTGAGCGAGGCACTCATCGCCGCATGCGGGACCGATTACGGCGTCCATAGCCCCATCTGGATCTCCAGGTTCACCGACATGACCCGGCAGGCCGCGACCTATCGGAACAAACGAGTCCTGCTCGCCGGTGATGCCGCACACGTGCATGCCCCGGACGGTGGTCAGGGCCTCAACATGGGTGTGCAGGATGCGATGAACCTGGGATGGAAACTGGCTCAGGTAATCAAGCGGACGTCACCGGAAAGCCTTCTCGATACCTACCACGCCGAACGCCACCCAGTGGCCGCCCGCGTGCTGCGCAACACGATGGCAAGTGTCGCGCTTCGCCGCCCTGACGAACGCACGACGGCCCTGCGCGACATCGTGACCGAGCTGCTCGGCATGGAAGAGCCTCGCCGACGATTCGCCGCCATGATGTCCGGCCTGGGCGTTCACTACGATCTCGGCGAGGGACACCCGCTGCTCGGGCGTCGCATGCCCGATCTCGACGTGATCACCGCCAACGGACCGCTGCGGGTCTTCACCCTGCTGCACGATGCCCGGCCGGTGCTGCTCAACTTCGGCGAGCCCGGCGGCCTCGACATCACTCCATGGGCAGATCGGGTTCAGTCGATCGACGCCGCATACGCCGGCGCATGGGAGCTTCCGGCACTCGGGTCGGTGACTGCTCCTGGCGCCGTGTTGATTCGGCCGGATGGGTACGTAGCGTGGGTGGGAGATTCGAACCAGCGGGGACTCGCTGACGCGCTGACCGCCTGGTTCGGGGCGCCTGAATGAGCGGCGCCGCATATCCAATCCGGGTAACTCAGTAAAGGAGCTGTCGGGCGGAGTCCAGTAGAATCCAGGCTGTTTCACTCCAGGTCTGCGAAGAGTGCCCACCATGCCGCTCGATCCGGGAAGCGCTGACTATCGGCAGCGCATTCGCTCCAGCTTCGCCAAGCAAGGACTCATGACTACGCTGGGAGCGACTCTGGGAAATATCTCGCCCGGCCTCGTTGAGATCCAGATGTGTCCCGCCCCGTCCATTTCGCAACAGCATGGATTCGTTCATGCCGGGGCGGTGAGCGCCATCGCCGACACGGCCGCCGGGTATGCGGCGCTCACCCTGATGCCACCTGGCCGGGGCGTGCTCACGACGGAATTCAAGATCAACCTGCTGGCCCCTGCCGCAGGCAGCCGCATTCTCGCTCGTGGTCGGGTCGTCAAAGCCGGCCGGACCCTGACGCTCGCGCAAACGGAAGTATTCGCCGAAAACGCCGGCCAGGAAAAGCTGATCGCCCTGCTGAC
>Ga0182745_1000773_pt1 | contig 33103 bp, 36 predicted proteins | sample eDN3rd30CKraftBY_FD_128523 | JGI IMG/M metagenome (GOLD analysis project Ga0182745, IMG submission 128523) | Enriched backyard soil microbial communities from Emeryville, California, USA - eDNA 3rd pass 30_C Kraft BY (version 2) (version 2) | ecosystem: Environmental > Terrestrial > Soil >...
AACGCCTCGACGGTGTTCTCGGGGGCAGCAGCAGAGGCGCCCCGGTGGGCGATGACTCGGACCATGGCCGGAGCGTAGGTCGCCCGCCCGACGTGCCGGTCGAGCGACGAACGTCACGGTGACCGCCAGGCCGTTGGCACCTACGGTCCGGCCCTGGAGGTGGGTCGATGTCCCCACAGCAAGGCGCCCCCGAGGCCGAGGTGACCGTCGAGGCCGGCGTGATCCGGTTGACGATCGCGTCGACGGTAGCGGCGACAGCCGATGAGGTGTGGGCCTGGGCGACGACCTTCGCCGGGGTCAACGCCGAGCTGATGCCGTTCTGCCGCATGCTCGAGCCCCGCTCGCTGAAGGGGCGCACACTCGACTCGTACGTGCCCGGCGAGCGGGCGGCGTGCTGGCTGCTGGCCGGCGGGGTCGTCCCGTTCGACCGCCACCTCCTCGGCCTCGAATCGATCACCCCGGGCGTCGGCTTCGTCGAGGAGTCGACCACGTGGATGCAGCGGCGCTGGCGCCACGAGCGGACGCTGACCGCCGCCGGCACCGCCGGGGAGACGGCCAAGACGACGATCGAAGACCGCCTCACGATCGAACCGCGGTTGCAGTTCGCGGCACGGTTCACCGCCCCGGTCGTCGGCCGGATCTTCGAGCACCGCCACCGCCGCCTTCGGGCCCGGTTCGGAGGGGTGATGTCGGTCACGTGACGATCAAAGAAGCGATGTCGACCATCGTTGTGGTCGATGGACACGGCTGGGATCCGCAGGTCACAGCGCTGATCTGCCCGACCGGTCGATCCAGGTGACGGCTCCCTTAGCCGGATGTGGCCGTTTTGTAAAAATTGTGCGAAAAAGTGCTTGCAGGAGGCAGCATCCGCGCCTACGGTTGACCCGGCCCACCGACCCGCATCTTTCCCCCGGCAGAGCGGAACGGTATGTGAACCGAGTCACGAATACCGTCGTGACATCCCTGTGTCTGGAGGCACCCCCGTGGCTTTGAGTTCTGCGCACCTGCTGTCGCTCACCATCGCGTCTGATGAATGGCGCCGTACGGCTGCCTGTCGCGACACCGACCCGGACCTGTTCTTCCCGGTCGGCACCACCGGCCCGGCCATCGAGCAGATCGAGAACGCCAAGGCCGTCTGCCGCCAGTGCGACGCCCAGCGCGACTGCCTCGAGTTCGCCCTCGCCACCAACCAGGACTCCGGCATCTGGGGCGGCACCTCCGAGGAGGAGCGCCGCAAGCTGCGCAAGCAGTACGCCGCCCGTCAGCGCCGCACCGCCTGATCGGTTCCGAAGCTCGCAACGACGCCGGCCCTCGGGCCGGCTTCTTGCTTTTTCGGAAGGATCCGTCAGCCCGAGGTGGGGACGTCCGTGGGGACGTGGAGCTCGACGATGGTGCCGGGCGAGCCGTCGGGCGGGCCGAAGATGTCGATCGTGCCGCGCAGGTCCGACGTCACCAGGGCCCGCACGATCGAGAGGCCCAGCCCGGTGGCCTTCTCGATGCTGAAGTCCGGCGGCACGCCGACCCCGTTGTCAACGACCCGGATCACGAACTCATCGGCTCCTTCGGCCAGCTCGATCACGACCTTGTCGTCGGCGTCGGTGGGCGCATCGGCGGGGAACGCGTGGTCGGCGGTGTTCTGCAGCAGTTCGGTGAGGACGACGGCCATCGGCGTCGCCACCTCGGCGGGCAGCGTGCCGGCCTCGCCACGGACCTCGAACTCGATCGTGCGGTCGGGTGAGGACACGGCGGCCGCCACCATCTGCACGAGCGGCCGGAGGATCTCGGTAAAGGCGACGTCTTCCCCCGCCTCGCGCGACAGCGTCTCGTGGACCAGGGCGATCGACTGGATGCGGCGGACCGATTCGGCCACCGCCTCCTTCGCCTCGTCGGATCCGGTGCGGCGGGCCTGGAGCTGCAGCAACGACGAGATGGTCTGCAGGTTGTTCTTCACCCGGTGGTGGATCTCGCGGATGGTGGCGTCCTTCGAGAGCAGGAGCCGGTCTCGCTGACGGACCTCGGTGACGTCGCGGAACAAGACGACCGCACCCGACACCCCCTGGGCGTCGCGCATCGGGATCGTCTTCACGAGGATGATGACGTCGCCCCGCTCGACCTCCTCGGTCACCGGCTTGCCGACGCCGAACGCGTCGCGCATCGGCTCGTCATCGAGCCCGAGCTCACCGAGGCGCATCCCGTCGAGGCTGGCGTGGACCCCCATGCGGTGGAGGGCCGATACGGCGTTGGGCGACGCGTACTCGACGGCCGCCGCCCGATCCAGCACGACCACGCCGTCACCGACCCGAGGCGACTCCTTCGAGTCGCTGTCGTCGGCGGGGAACGGGAACTGGCCGGCGGCGATCATCCGGGCGAACCGGTTGAAGATGTCGACGTACGTCCGCTCCAGCTCGCCCGGTGACCGGCCGACCGTCGGCGTCGACTCACGAGACAGCACGGCGATGGTCTTGCCGTTGAAGCGGACGGGGATGCACAGCACCCGGACCCGCTCGCGGATGACAGCGATGGTGATCTCGCCCTCGATGATCTCGCCGAGGCGCATCGCCCGGGCGACCAGCGGGCGCTCGCTCTCGTCGAGCTGCTCGCCGATCAGGTCGTGGCGGTAGAGGGTCTGGGTCGTCGACGGCCGCACGTGGCCCACGACCACGAACTCGGTCTCATCGGGGTCGGCATCGGGCGCCTCGGGACTGAGCGGCACGAACAGCAGCAGGTCCGAGAAGCAGAAGTCGGCGAGCATGTTCCACGACGCCACGAGACGCTGGAGGTGGACGAGCTCGGACAGCGACAGCCGCGAGCGGGTCCGGACGATCTCGGCGAGCGATGCCACAGGGCGAGGTTAGGGTGCCCGGCCATGGTCGCCATGGGTCCTGACGCGCTGAACGACTTCCTCGACGCGGCGTTCCCCGATGCCCAGCTGCCGATGCGGGTCACCCGGTCCGACGACGATGGCGTCGAGCTGTCGTGGCCGTACCACGAGAACCAGCTCCGACCCGGCGGCACGCTGTCAGGCCCGACCTTGATGACCTTGGCCGACACGGTGGCCTACGTCGCGGTCGTGGCGCAGATCGGCCCGCAGTTCCTCACGGTGACGAGCCACCTCGACATCGACTTCCTCCGCAAGCCGCCGCCCGCCGACCTCCGGGCCACCGGCGAACTGCTCAAGCTCGGTCGCCGTCAGGCGGTGGTCAGCATCCGCATCTACTCGACCGCGGACGACGAGATCGTGGCCGCCAGCAGCTGCACCTATGCCCTGCCGAGCGGACCGCCAGCTGACCAGACCGCCGGGTGACCGATCCGACCACACGGCCGCGTCCGCAGGTCAAGGCCCGTTGACCCCGCGGCGGCGCCGCGGTACCGTCGCCTCGACCTCGCCGTCATCCCCTGGCGGTCACTTCGGCTCTCTGGTCGGCCCGAAGCATCCGATCCGGCCCGTTCCAGGGATGGCACCATGACGATCACCGAGCCGGCCAGGCACCGGCTGTACGACAAGCTCGAAGGACTGCTGGGCATGGACGACGCCGCAACGCTGATGGCCCACCTCCCACCCGTCGGCTGGGCCGACGTAGCCACCCGCGCCGACCTCGACCAGCTCCACGACCGCATCCACACCGACCTCGCGGAGATCCGCGTCGAGATGGCCTCCTTGCGCACCGACCTGCGCACCGACCTCGCCGGCTTCCGCGACGAGATCCGCCGCGATCAGCTCCAGGTGCAACGGCAACTGATCTTCGCCGTCATCGCCGCGGCGCTGAGCCTGCTCGGCACCATCGCCATCGCCATCTGACGCGCCGCCCCGACGATCGACGAGGCTGGCTCAGCGCCAGATCTGGTCGCCCAGCTGGAGGAGACCGGAGAGGTCACCGATGTCGGCGTCGAAGTACGGGACGGCGGCGACGACGTCGGGCGTGCGGGCGAGGCCGGCGCGCTGCTCGGCCTCTCGCTTGGCGACCACCTGGTAGTTGAGGAAGCTCTCGCCGATGGTGGCCAGCACCCGGGCGGCGTCGACCGGGTCGCCCGCGCCGGGCACGACTGCGGCGAGGGCGTCGGCGTCCGAGCACAGGCGCTTGGCGACGCCGGTGGTGGCGGTGCGACGGAGGTACGACGGGAGCACCTTGTTGAGCACGAGGGCACCGAGGTGGAGCCTGCGCTCGTCGAGGGCGTCGATGAAGAACTCGGCCTCGTGCAGCGGCGCCGCCTCGAGCGTGGACACCACGACGAACGTGGTCCGCTTGTCCGAGAGGATCTTGGTGACGGCGTCGGCCCGCTCGACGAAGCCGGGCGCCATGGCCTGGAAGAGGCTGAAGAACTCGGCGATGTCCTCGAGGAACTGCGAGCCGAGGATGCGATCGGCCACCGTGTAGAAGGGCTTCGACGCGAAGTTCATGACCCGGCTCTTCGACGGCGCCGTGAGCCAGCGGAGGAGCTTCGACGAGAAGAAGTCGGCCATGCGATCGGGCGCCTCGAGGAAGTCGATGGCGTTGCGGGTGGGCGGCGTGTCCACGACGATCAGGTCGTAGGTGCCCGACGAGTGGATCTCGTAGAGCCGCTCCATGGCGATGTAGTCGTGGCTCTGCACGAACCGGCCCGAGATGTTCTGGTAGATCGAGTTGGCGAGGATGGCCTCGCGGGTCTTGGCGTCGGGGGCGTGGCGGGCGATCAGATCGTCCCACGACTGCTTGGTGTCGAGCATCGCCGCCCACAGCTCGCCCCGGGGCTCGATCCCGGCACCGGCGAAGGCCGCGTCGGGCACCCGGATCTCGACGTTGCCGAAGCGCTCCAGCCCGAGGGCGTTGGCGAGCCGCTTGGCGGGATCGACCGTGAGGACGAGCACCTTGCCGCCCAGGTGCGTGGCGGCCATGGCGGCCGCGGCCGCCGCGGTGGTGGTCTTGCCCACCCCGCCGGACCCGCAGGAGATGACGATCTCCTTGGTGGCCAGCAACTGCTCGAGCGTGCGGGCCCGCTCGCTGGACGAACCCGCCGCCCCGGCCGGCGCCTTGCCCCTCGCCGCCATCAGAGCTCCTCCGCCAGCAGCTCGGCCACCTTGCGGGTGGCGCGGGCGCCGTGGCTGCGGGTGAACAGGTACGGCACGTACAGCATCGGAAGCGTCGGGTCCAGCGCCCGGCGGAGCGTGGCCAGGTGCTCGGCCCGGGTACGGCGCAGGGTGACCGCCAGCTCGGCCGCGTCGAACACCGGCGCGACGTCGCCGTCGGCGGCGGCGGACAGCGCGCCGATGCGGTCAGGGGTCCGCAGCGACTCGAACAGCGCTTCCTCCCGCTCGGTGAACAGCTCGGGCAGGACGCGGTTCACCACCACCGCGGCCAGGTCGACCTTGGTCTCGGTGTTCAGCCGGTCCGCCAGCTCGATCGTCTCCGCGACCGGCATCTCCTCGGGTGCCGACACGATGACGACCCCGGTCTGGGCCGGGTCGGTGAGGATGTCGAGCATCCACTGCGTCTGGTTGCGGACGACGCCCACCTGCACCAGCTCGTTGATGCCCTGGGGTGCGGTGAGCTGGCCGATGATGTGGCCGCTGGCGACCGAATCGACCACCACCAGGTCGTAGTGGCGCTCCTTCACCTCCCAGGCCAGCTTGCCGATGGTGAGGATCTCCTTCACCCCAGGAGCGGCGTTGGCGATGAAGTCGAAGGTCCGCGCCAGCGGGCCGATCTTGGCCAGCAGCGGGATCTTCAGCTGGAGGCTCAGGTACTCCTTCAGCGACTCCTCGGTGTTCATCGACATCGCCCAGAGGTTGGGCTGCAGCTCCCGGGGAGCGAACGCCGTCTCGCCCGCCTCGTAGAAGTCGGCCAGGTTGCCCTTGGCATCGACCTCGCACACGAGCGTGCGCCTGCCCTGCTCTGCGGCCAGCAGCCCGAGCGACGCGGCGATGGTGGACTTGCCGACGCCGCCCTTGCCCGTGACGAACAGCAGCTTGCGATCGAGCAGCGTGGTCATCGGCGGGGGGTGCGGGTGGTCATGAGCAGGTTCCTACCCGGAGCGGGGCCAGCCGAGCCAGAAGGTGACCGGTGCCGCCAGCAGCGGGTGGCGTCGATCAGGCGCCGAAGCCGATGTGGCGGCCGTCGTCGGGGCGGCCGATCTCGAAGTAGGCGATCTTCTCGGCGGGGACACCGACCTGGCGGCCCTTGCGGTCGGTGAGCCAGAAGGTGGTCCCGTCCTTGATGGCCTGGTCGATGCCGGCCTTGATGGCCTCCGCGTCGGCGCCATCGGGGAGCTCCACATCGAGCTCCTTGGCGGTCTGGCTGACTCCGATGCGAACGTCCACGGCCTGTGTCTCCTGAAGGGTCGGTGATCCGGCGGTCATCGTAGGGGCTGCGCCCACCGACCCCTCCCGTCGCCCCACCGATCCGGCGGCGGCGGACGGGCGGACACCGCCCCTCCTCACACCAGGGGCGGCCCGGCCGATGGGCACGGGCCATGTACCTCGCGTCCACCCACCCCATCCCCCCTGAGCTGGTGGGGTTCACCGTCGTGGCGGCGGTCGTCGCGGTGGCCGCGTCCGTGGTGGCGCTGGTGGCGGCGCTCAAGCGCCGGGACCGCCGGCCCCACCCGGCGGTGTGGACCCGCGAACCGCTCGAGCCGTGGGGCTCGATGGTGCTGCTCGGGCTCGTCGCGTCGCCGGTGCTGGTCCTGGTCGCCCGGTCGCTGCACGCGACGGCCGTCGTCCCGCTGGTGTACGCCGCCGGGGCCGCCTGGGTCGTCACCCGGTACGACGACGTCGGCGGGCTGCGGTGGCTCTCCGTCGATGGCGACGGGGTCCACTGGCGGACGCTCCGGCGGGGCGGGACGATCCCCCTGCACGAGGTGATCCACGTCGACGGCTACAAGGAGCCCGGACGCGTCCCCCGGGTGTGGCTGGCGGACGGCACCCACCTGACGCTGGACCGCCAACCGCAGGCGCGGCTGGTGGCAGCCGGGATCGATCAGCTGTCGATGAGCTTCAGGCCGGCGTTGTAGCGGCGCTTGGGGGCCAAGGCCACGTCGACCTGCTCGGCGATGGCGGCGAACGCCCGACCGGCCTCACCGTCGGGGTCGACGGCCGACACCGGCTTGCCCTCGTCGGACCCCTCGCGGAGGTCCTGGAGCAGCGGCACCTGGCCGAGGAGCGCGACGTCGAGCTTGTCCGCCAGCTCCTGGCCGCCGCCGGCACCGAAGATCTCGTAGCGCTGGCCGTCGTCGCCGGTGAACCACGACATGTTCTCGATGACGCCGCGGACCTGGAGGTTGACCTTCTCGGCCATCGCCGCCGCCCGCTGCGCCACCCGCTGGGCGGCCGGCTGCGGGGTGGTCACGACGAACACCTCGGCGCGGGGCAGGAACTGGGCGATGGAGATCGAGATGTCGCCGGTGCCCGGGGGCAGGTCGATGAGGAGGTAGTCCGGCTCGTCCCAGAACACGTCGGTGAGGAACTGCTCGAGCGCCTTGTGGAGCATCGGCCCCCGCCAGATGACCGCCTGGTCCTCCTCGGCGAAGAAGCCCATCGAGATGCAGCGGACGCCGTGCGCCTCCGGCGGGATCAGCATCGAGTCGATGACCGTCGGCGGGTGCGAGATCCCGAGCATGCGCGGGATGGAGAAGCCCCACACGTCGGCATCGACGAGGGCGACCTTCTTGCCCCGGTTGGCAAGGGAGATGGCGAGGTTGGTGGAGACCGACGACTTGCCCACGCCGCCCTTGCCGGAGGCGATCAGCAGCACCCGGGTCTTCGACCCCGGCTCGGAGAACGGGATGGCCCGGCCCTCGGCGTGGCCGTGCGCGGGCTGCGAGCCGGCGGTGGCGGCCGGATCGCCGTGGAGCTCCTGGCGCAGGGCCGCCAGCTCGTCGGGGGTCATGGCCGTGAAGTCGACCTGCACGGCGTCGACGCCCCCGAGCGCGGTGACGGCGCCGCGGACCCGCGTGTTGATCTCGTTCTTCAGGGGGCAGCCCGGCGTGGTCAGCGCGATCATCACCCGCACGTTTCCGTCGGCCTGGGCCACCTCCTTGACCATCCCGAGGTCGACGATGCTGCGGTGCAGCTCCGGGTCTTCGACGGGGCGGAGCGCCTCGATGATCTCGGCTTCGGTGGGCACAGCAGGGTCCTCAGGTGTTCGGTCGGTTCCGGTGGCCAGGGATTTCCCCTATGCGCATAGGTAGAATACTGACGTGACCCGCGAGACCCTCAGTCCGACCGAGTTCTCCTCGGCTGTCACGGCGATCACCTCGGCGTTCGGCGATCCGACCCGGCGCCAGATCTACCTCTTCGCCCACGAGCGCCCCGACGGCGTCACCGCCGGCGAGGTCGCCGACCACTTCGACCTGCATCCGAACGTGGCCCGCCACCACCTCGACAAGCTGGCCGCCGGCAGCCACCTCGAGGTGTCGGTCGGCCGCAGCCCCGGCTCACCCGGCGCTGGCCGGCCGTCGAAGCGCTACCGCACCCACAGCGACGCGGTGGAGCTCGACCTGCCCGTCCGCCACGACGACGTGCTCGTCACCCTGTTGGGCAAGGCCCTCGCCATGCTCCCGCCCGAGCAGGCCGAGGCGATGGCCGAGGAGGTCGGCATGGAGTACGGCCGCACGATGGCCGAGGCGATGGGCGACGTCGGCGACGTGCAGCGCTCGTTCCGCACCGCCCTCCACGCCGTGGCCGACGCGCTGAGCGCCCACGGCTTCGCCGCCCATGCCGAACAGCACGGCGACGAGCTGCGGATCATCTCGGATCACTGCCCCTTCGGCGACGCCGCGGTGGAGCACCCGGTGATCTGCGCCGTCGACCGCGGCATGGTCCGGGGCATGCTCGAGACCCTCTACGGCGATGCCACCGCGCTCACCGAGGCGTCCCGGGCCAGCGGCGACGCCACCTGCATCACCGCCATCACCGGCTGAGACCGAGCCGGTTCAGGCCTCGGGCCGGGCTCGCCCCACTGGCCGAAGCCGGCGGGGCCGCGCTCAAGGTCAACCGCCCGAACCGCCAACAGCGGAGCCGTCACGGCAAGTCCGACCCTGCCGACGCCGTCTCCGCGGCCCGAGCGGTGCTGTCGGGCGAAGCCGATGCCCCCCCAAGGACACCTCCGGGTCTTGAAGAGCTCATCCGCCGAATCACTGGGAACCGCCGTGATCTGAGCTCCGAGCTTCCTGCCACTGGCGCCGGGGCGTCTCATGACGACCTCCGTCCGTTCCGCCGCTGGGTGGGCCCCGAGCGGTCACGAGCGATCTCGCCGAGGCCGAGGTGCCGGGTCGGTGGAAGAGCTGATGATGGCGGTGGGGACCCGGGTTCTGTGCGCTCGGAGAGCACCTTCTGCTCGGCACCAGGCCAGCGCGGTTCAGGGGTAGGCCTGAACCCAGTGGTGGTCTGAACGTGCAGCTTCGAAGATGTACGGGGCGGCCGAGAACGTGGCGTTCTTCTTCCAGATGTAGTCGTACTTGAATCCGGCGTCAGTCGTATGGTGAATGATGCCAGTTGGAGACGGGTATTCAATCTCGTTGAAACCTGCTCCAGCCCATCCGGCGAGATAGGGCGGGCAGTTGAGGTCGCCCAGGGCGTACACGCCGCCGGACGAGGCATAGTTGGCGATATCGCGGAAGGCGGCGATCTGGGGCACCGTCGAGTCCGACCTACAGAGCGGTGTTGTGTGGGTGCTGCAGTAGCTCGTGTTGGACCATGCGGACTTCCGGCACATCCAGTTGCGGAGCTCGCCGTAGCTCGACGGACCCTGGATGCTCGACGAGTACCAGCCCTCACCGCCGGTTCCGCTCACCTGCGCCCCGCGCATGAGGAGCGCGTTTCCATACCATGCCCCGCAGTCATCGTCGAGATCTGATCCGATCTGTCCTCCGAAGAACTGCCCGAGGCTGACGGTGTGGTGGAACGTGTAGCCAGATGGGTTACTTGTGCTGTAGCCAGACCCGGTTCCAGTAAGGACCCACACGAGGATGTTGTAACCCTGCTCGCAGACCTCATTGAGGCTCAGGAAGTTGGGCTTGTGGTTCCTCGACCCGATCGAGTCGAGGATGTCGAAGTTGATTCGCTCGTTGAAACCACTGGTGGCATTTCCCAATCCACCGTACGTGTTGAACTGCACGATCTGGGACTGATCGCGGTTCTGACCGGTGATCGTTCCGGCGGCGGCGGGCCCCGCGGGTGCAACAAGTCCGACCGCGATGAGAGCGAAGCCGAAGATGACGAGGCTTACACGACGGGGTTCTCCTGGACCCGTGGCCTTTGATGGAACGTGGTTCGTGGCTGTGTGGTTGCTCGGCACCTTGCGTCAGACCTTCTGGATCTTGATGTCGGCGGTCTGGTAGCCCTTCTCGACCTCTCCGGCGATCACCATGGATTCGGTGGGGCCGACGGCGTAGACGGCGCCGGTGGCACCATCGGTGGTCAGGTAGGAGTTGCCGATCTCGGCGGACAGCGCCTGCTGGCCGAGCTTCGAGGTGACGCGCGCGGCGCCGTCGTTCCTGTTCGGCTCATCGCGACCCGTGGTGCTCAATACGACTTCCGAGGGTGCGGATACGATGCTCACGATGTAGTGGTTGGGGGTGATAGCGGCGACCTTCGCCGCCTCGCCGCCGGCCAGTGGAAAGACGGTCACGGTGCCGTCCACGCCGGAGGACCGGGAGAACAAGAGGCCGCCTTGGTCGGTGCAGCCCAAGTTGAGGGGGGCGCCGCCAAAGGCGGTGTCTGCGCCGTCGGGTACCGGGCGCGTCTCGGTCTCCGCGTCCCCGGCCAGATCCTCGATGATGATCTGGCGTCCGTCCTGCGCGAGCGACACGAGCGATGTGCCGGCGATGCAGTGCTTCGGCGTACGCTGCGGACCGAGGGACTTCTTCACCGAGAGGCGGTCGTCGGCCCAGCTCAGCGCCATGCGAGAACTGTGCCGCTGGGAGCCCAGGGTCGGCGAGGCGACGATGACGGTCTCGTCGCCGATGCGTGCTGCGTCGAGGACGGGGAAGACCCTCGGTGCGGACGCTCCCGACAGCTCTACTGGGTACTCGACGGGCGTCCACGTGTTGGCTCGGGTGCCCAAGAAGAAGAGCTCGGGGTTTCCGAAGCATTCTCCGGCATCGCCCACCGGCTCCTCGCACGACCGGGATGCGAGCAGGAACCCGTCGTGCACCGCGATCACCGGGCCGACGGATGCCTTGTCGGAGGGAAGCCGGATCGGCTCCGCACCACCGGTCTCTGCGTCGACGCGAAACCAAGCCGATTGCCTCACGGTCCCATCGGCCCCGTACTGCTCCTGTGCGCCGATGAGCACCTTGCCCTCCGACGCAGCGACGTACGCGCTGCCGCCAGGTGCCGACACGACCGTATCCTGCCACGGGGTAGGTCCGCTCTGAGCCCCTGAGTCGACCGCTTCACCACCGCTGCTACCGCACGCAGAGACGGCACAAACCAGCACGAGCAGCGCCGCTCGACAGCTCCACCGCTTCATCCTCAACCTCCGAAGATTACTTCGACCGTCGTAGCACATCTCGTGGGAGCTGTCGACCAGTGCTTCGTCGCTTCCGTCGCCCGTGCTCGTCAACGGGCGGATCACCTGGCACGACAGCACCTTCACCGACGGCTCCGGCGACCGGCGCGGCTTCGGCTTCGTCCGGCGCGCCACCTCGTAGGGTTCGCACCGTGCCCCGGGCGTACCTCGACCACGCGTCCACCTCCCCCCTCCGCCCCGTCGCGCGCGAGGCGATGGTGGCCGCGCTCACCGAGCTCGTCGGCGACCCCGGGCGCATCCACGAGGAGGGCATGGCATCCCGGGTCGCGCTCGAACAGGCGCGGGAGCAGGTCGCGGCGCTCCTCGGTGCCCGCAGCCGGGAGGTCGTGTTCACGAGCGGGGCGACCGAGTCGATCGCCGCCGCCGTCAGCGGTGCGGCCGCCCGAGCCAGCAGCCGAGGAGCGGTCGACGGGGACCGCCGCACGCACCAGGTGGTCACCGCCGTCGAGCACTCGGCGGTCCGCTTCGACGCCGAGCGGTCGGGTGCGGTGACCGTCGTACCCGTCGACCACGCCGGCCGGGTCGAGGTTGACGAGGTCCTCGCCGCCGTCACCTCGGCCACCGCCGCGGTCCACGTCCAGTGGGGCAACCACGAGGTGGGGACGATCCAGCCGGTGGCCGAGGTCGTGGCCGCCTGCCGGGAGCGCGGGGTGCTCGTCCACGTCGACGCCGCCCAGGCCGCCGGCCGCGTGCCGATCGCGTTCGACGACCTCGGCGCCGACCTGCTCTCGGTCAGCGGCCACAAGCTCGGCGGGCCGACCGGGACGGGCGCCCTCCTGGTGCGGCGCGGGCTGCGCATCCCGCCGCTCCTGCTCGGCGGCGACCAGGAGCGGGCCCGGCGGGCCGGGCTCGAACCCGTCGCTGCCCTCGTGGGGCTCGGTGCCGCCGCCGAGGAGCTGACCACCACGCTCGACGGCGAAGCCGCCCGCGCCGTGCGCCTGACCGACCGGGTGCGGGCCGCGGTCGGCCAGCTCGGCGGCGTGACCCTCTTCGGCGATCCCGAGCACCGGCTCCCCCATCTGGTGTGCGTCGGCATCGACGGCATCGAGCCGCAGGGGGTCCTGCTCGGCCTCGACCGCGCCGGTATCGCCGCCCACTCCGGCAGCGCCTGCGCCACCGAGTCGCTGGAGCCGTCGCCGGTGCTCGAGGCCATGGGCGTCGACGCCCACCGCTCGCTGCGCGTCTCCGTCGGCTGGTCCACCGTCGAGGCCGACGTCGACCGGCTCCTCGCCGCCCTCCCGGCCACCATCGACCGGCTCCGCGCGTTGGGCGCGGCCGTCGAGGATGCGTCAGGCTGACGCCGCCCTCCGCTCTCCCACCCGAGGAACCGCTCACCGCGATGCAGATCCACCTCATCCGCCATGCCCACGCCGGAAGCCGCTCGGCCTGGGACAAGGCCGACCACAAGCGTCCGCTCTCCCCTCGCGGCGAGGGCCAGGCCAAGGCCATCGCCGCCGCGCTCGCCGCTGCCGGCATCACCGAGCTCTGGACCAGCCCGTCGCTGCGCTGCCGCCAGACGCTCATCCCGCTGGCGGAGGCCACCGGCATCGAGGTCCGGGTCGTCGAGGTGTTCAACGAGGGCAACGACGGACCGCCCGCCCTCGACGTCCTCCTCGCCGCCGCGGCCGAGGGCCGGGTGGTGGCGGTCTGCAGCCACGGCGACGTGATCCCCGCCGTCGTCGCCACCGCGACCCGCCGGGGTGCCGACCTCGAGGGCCCGCGGGCGATCGGCAAGGCCGGGCGCTACGTGTGCACGGTCACCGACGGCCGGATCCGCCGCATCCTGGCCGTCCCGCCCCCCGACGGCGACGCCTGATCGTGGACTTCGCCCGCTCGCTCTGGCTGCGCATCGAGACGCTCCACGCCGTCACCTACTTCGGCGAGGAGACCCAGGCCGCGGGCGCCGACCTCGGGCTGAGCGGGTTCTGGATGGGCTACTTCGGCTTCCGCGGCGCACCCCTCGGACCCGTCGAACCGGGCGTCGTCGATGCCGCGTTCGCCAACTTCGCCCCGTCGTTCGTGCGCCGGTGGGTTCCCGCCGTGTGGTCGGCCGCCGACCCGGCGTCGCTCATCGAGCGCCGGAGCCGTGCCGCCGCGGCCACGCTGCGCCGCGTCGCCCCCGGCGTCGACGCCACCGCCCGCGCCACCGCTCCGTTCCTCGACACGGCCATCGCCGCCGGTGTGGCCCTGGGCCGGCCGCTCTTCGCCGCCAACCGCGAGGTTCCCCTTCCGGCCGACGACGTCGAAGCCCTCTGGCAGCGGTGCACCACGCTGCGCGAGCACCGCGGTGACGGCCACGTGGCGGCCCTGGCTGCCGCGGGCGTCGACGGCCTCGAGGCCCACGTCCTGCTCGCGCTCGAGCAGGGCGCTGACCCGCTCGACCTCCAGCGCACCCGCGGCTGGACCGCCGACGACTGGGCCAACGCGGTGGACCGCCTCCGCCGCCGCGGGCTGGTCGACGGCGCCGGCACCCTGACCGGTGCCGGCCACGAGCTGCGCCGGTCGGTGGAGCACACCACCGACCACCTCGCGTCGCTGCCGTGGCACCACCTCGACGAGATGGAGCGCACCCGCCTGGTCGAACTGCTCACGCCGTCGGCGGCGGCCGTGTCGGGCGCGGGCGTGCTCCGCTACCCGAACCCGATCGGGCTTCCGCCGATCGAGTGACCGCTCAGGTGACCGGCCGGGTCAGCCCCCGGCGGCCGTGGTCGTGGTGCTCGTGGTGGTGCTCGATCCGGCGGCGCCGTCGAGCGCCTTCTGGAGGTTCGCCTCGAGGTCCATCTGCTCGATGATGGCGGCCGCGTCGGCCGCCGGGTGGTTGTCCTTGAACTCCTGGAGGTACTTCTGCGCGTCGCCGTAGCGGCCGTTGCGGTAGGCGACGACGGCCCGGAAGGCGCGGGCGTAGCTGTAGTCCGGGTCGACCTTCACGGCGTCGTCGAGGCGCACGGCCGCCAGGGCCTGGTACGTGGTCTTGTCCGTGCCCTCGAGGTTGTCGGACACCAGCGAGTAGAGCCAGGCCGACCAGGTGAGCGCCACGACGTTCTGCTGGTCCTGCTTGAGGATCGTCTCGAAGCACTCGGCGGCCCCGTCCGGCTCGGACTGGATCTTCGGGATGCAGGCGTTGGCCTTCTGGGTGGAGGTCTGCTCCACGCTGATCCCGCCCGACGAGCTCTCACCCGCCTTGCGCGCTCCGAGCGCACTGGCCACGGCCACGCCGGAGAGGACCGCGAACACGGCGATGGCCGCAGCCCAGGCGAAGGTCCGGCCGAGCGACCGGGGCCGGCGGGCGTCGTCGAACGCGGCGCGCTGCTCGTCGATGGCCCGCAGGACGTCAGCGGCGCGAGAGGTGTAGTCGTCCTTCAGCGTCTGGTAGTCGTCGTCCTCGAGGTCGCCGGCCTCGTGCTCCCGGTCGAGGTCGGCCAGCGACCGGAGCAGGAAGTCGCGCTGCTCCTCGAGCGCGGCCAGCTCGTCGGGATCGAGCGCGGCCCGCTTCGACGGCCACTTCTTCCGCTGCTCCCCGGGCGCGACCGGCGCCGTCACACCGGCTCCTCGGCGGGTTCGTCTGCCGGGTCGCCGGGCTCCGGCGGCGTCGGCTCGGGGGCTCCGCCCGGCTCGGCCAGCGCCTCGGCCACCAGGTCCCGGTCCGCCTGCGTGACGGTGCGGTCGCCCGGCCGGTAGTCCCGGAACCGGTAGATCAGCCCGGCGAGAGCGACGATCACCACGATGACCGGCAGCGCCCACACGAGCGCGCCGAACCCGCTGCCCGAGGGATCGAGGAGGATCTCGCGGGAGTACCGGGAGGCGACGAAGTCACGGATCTGCTCGTCGGAGTCGCCGGCGGCGATGCGCTGGGCGATGAGCTTGCGGACGCCCTGCGACGACGGCGTGTCCGACGAGGCCACCGACTGGCTCTTGCAGGAGGGGCAGCGGATGGTCTCGGCCAGGTTCTGGGCCCGCTCCTCTGGGGTGGGCTCGGACTGGGCGAGCGTCCCGATGGCGAGCGCCGCCACCACCACGACCGCCATGGCGATCCAAGGGGCCCACACGCGCCGCTTCGACGGCGACGGCGCGGTCATGAGCCACCTCCGCTCGTGTCGCTGGTGGCCGCCGCCTGGTCCTCGTACTGCTGGATCAGGTCCTCGACGTCCTTGGCCACGACCCCGCCCTGGAACCGCTCGACCACCACCCCGGTGGGCGACACGAGGAACGACTCGGGCACCTTGGCGACGCCCCAGTCGAGCGACGTGCGGCCGTCGTCGGAGTCCAGCACGGTCCAGTCGCCACCCCGCTCCTCGAAGAACCGCTCGACGTCGGCCGCCTGGTCGCCGTAGACGACGCTCACGACCTCGACCTGCCCGGACCTCTCGCCGTCCGCGGCGAGCTTGCGCAGCTGCGGGTGCTCCTCGACGCAGGGGACGCACCAGGTGGCGAAGAAGTTCACGAGCAGCCAGCGGTCGGTGGCGCCGATGTCGAACGCCTCGCCCTGGAGGGCCTTGCCGTTGAGCGCCGGCGCCGTCTTCCCGAGGAGCGGGCTCTCGGTGGAGCGCTCCTCGGCGTTCTTGCGGGTGATGAGCAGCACCACGAGCAGCAGCATCACGACGCCGACGCCGAGCGCGGCGAGCATCACGGTGCGGGACCGGCGGGGTGCCGGCGGGGTGGCGGTCATGCTCCTGCTCCCACCGGGACGGGCTCGGGATCGGGGTCCGGCGGCAGACCTCCAGCGGCGACGGGAGCCGAGACCGGATCGGTCGGGTTGCGCCGCTTGCCCGGGAAGGCGGCGAGCAGCGAGCCGAACGCCATGACCGCGCCACCGGTCCACAGCCACACGATGAGCGGCTGGTGGACGATGCGGATCTGGACGCTGCTCGAGCCCCCCGAACCGGTGGGCAGGTTGAGGAGGGCGATCAGCAGGCTGTCGCGCGGCGTGTTCTTCACAGTCGGCTTGCCGATCTGCTGGTTTCCGTTCGGGAACTGCTGGATCCCGGGCCGGTAGACCTTGCCGTCGACGAGGAGGCGGGCGCTGATCTGGGTGCGGGCCGCGGTCGAGAGGTCGGCCGATCCCAAGTAGGTGATGTCGTGGCCGGCCACCGTGATGGTGGACGGGCACCCCTCCTTGGCGGTGACGCACATCCGGGCCTCGCGCTCGGACTGGTACGCGTTCGACGCGGTGAAGGCCACGGCCAGCATGATCACGCCGAGGTGCACGATCATCCCGCCGTTGGTGCGCCCGAGCAGGCCGCGGAACCCCTGGCGGCGGGTGGCCAGCGCCAGCTGGCGCAGCGCCGATCCCGCTGCGAAGCCGGCCAGGAAGAAGGCGAGCAGCGGGGCGAACCCGCGGGCGCCGAGCAGCAGGGCCACGACGAGTGCGCCGGTGCCGATCCAGCCGGGCCAGAGCAGCCGGGTGCGCAGCGTGTCGACCGACGCCTTGCGCCACGGCAGGACCGGGGCGATGGCCATGAGGAACAGCAGGACGATCCCGATGGGCATCGTCATCCGCTCGAAGTAGGGCACGCCGACGGTGACGCGGTCGCCGTTGAGCGACTCGGCGATCAGCGGGAACACGGTGCCGAGCAGCACGACGAACGCGAACGCCGCGAACACGATGTTGTTGAGCAGGAAGGCGCCCTCGCGAGACGCCGGCGAGTCGATGCGGGCCGGCGAGCGGAGGCGGTCGCCCCGCCAGGCGATGAGCCCGACCGTGACGCCGACGATGAGGGCGAAGAACCCGAGGAGCAGCGGGCCGATGGTCGAATCGCTGAAGGCGTGGACCGAATCGAGCACCCCGGACCGGGTGAGGAACGTGCCGAGGATCGTGAGCGAGAACGTGGCGCACAGCAGCGACAGGTTCCAGACGCGCAGCATGCCGCGGCGCTCCTGCACCATCACCGAGTGGATGAAGGCGGTGCCGGTGAGCCATGGGAGGAACGAGGCGTTCTCCACCGGGTCCCACGCCCAGTACCCGCCCCAGCCGAGGACCTCGTGGGACCACCAGGCACCGAGGATGATGCCGATGGTGAGGAACGACCAGGCGAACAGCGTCCAGCGCCGCGTCTCGACCAGCCACCCCTCCCCCAGCCGGCCGGTGGCGAGCGCGGCGACGGCGAACGCGAACGGCACCGTGAAGCCGACGTACCCGAGGTAGAGCATCGGCGGGTGGAACGCCATCAGCGGGTGGTTCTGCAGCAGCGGGTTCGGGCCGGGACCGTCGAGCGGCACCTTGGCCAGCGTCGTGAACGGGTTCGCCGGGCCGAGCATCAGCCCGAAGAAGAACAGCGCCACCACGAACATGGTGAGCATCGCCCAGCCGACGAGCGGGTCGGTGAGCCGCTTGCGGAACTTCAAGACGACGGCGACGCAGTAGCCGGCGAGGATCAGCGTCCACAGCAGGATCGACCCTTCGAGCGCCGACCAGAGCGTGGCGACGTTGTAGAGCGCCGGCGTCTTGGTCGACCCGTTGGTGGCCACGAACTCGAGCGAGAAGTCCCGGGTGATGAGCGCCCGCTCCATGGCGAAGAACGACAGCACCGCCGCGCCCAGGATCATGAGCGCATAGGTGCGCGACATGCGCAGCAGGTCGGGGCGGTGGTTCTTCAGGCCGATGGCGAGGGTGACGATGGCGCCGAGGCACCCGACGACGCCGAGGACGACGCCGCCGAACCCGAGGGCGGCGTTCACGTGTCGGTCTTCTGGTCGCTGTCGACGCGTTCGGGGTGCTTCTCGTCGTAGTCCTTGTAGTCCGCGTCGTGCTTGACCAGCAGGCGGTCGCTGTCGAACGCGGTCCCGGCCTCGTTCCAGTGGCCCTCGGCCACGACGGGGATGCCGGCTTTGAACATGGCCGGCTCGCTGCCCGTGTGGACGACCTCGACGCTCACGCCGTTGTACTGGAGGGTGAACTCGGTGGCGACGTCCTTCTCGACGGGCTTGCCGACGACGGTGCCCTGGAGCCGGAACCGCTTGGTGCCGAGGCTCGCCTTCTCGGCCACGGCCTCATCGGCGTTCTTGAAGTACAGCGACGCGCCCCGGGCCTGCATGGCGATGGCGCCCACGACCAGCCCGAGCAGGACGAGCACGACGATGGGCGCCCAGCGGCCGCGGGTGGTGCGGGCGGCGCGGACCGGAGCGTCGTCGCGGGGGCTGAGGTCGAGCCCGCCCTCGTCGAGGTCCCGGTCGTCGGGGAGGTCGACGGTCACGACGACCACTTCCGATCCTCGGGCGGCAGCTGCCTGCCGACCTTGCGGCCCTTCTGGATGAGCCAGGCGGTGTAGCCGCCCAGCAGCCCGATGGTGACCGCGTAGGTGGCGGTCACGTAGGTCCATGCGCTGGCTTCGGCGAGCACGACGCCCATCACGACGCTCCCCCGGTGGTCACGGACGGCGGGACCGACCCACCGTCGGCCCGGGCCTCGGCCCGGCGCTCGGCGAGCGCCAGGTCCAGGCCCTTCGCCTCCAGCGCCGCCTCGGCGAAGGCCAGGCGGAAGCGGTGCATCATCAGCCAGACGTACAGCAGCAGGGCCACGACCATGCCGAACATCAGGGCGAAGAGGCGCAGCCCGTCGATCTTCGGATCGAGGCTGGCCACGGTGGCCGTCTGGTGGAGGCTGCGCCACCAGTCGACCGAGTAGTGGACGATCGGCACGTTGACGAAGGCGATGATGCCGAGGATGGCGGACTGCTTCGCCCGCGAGACCGGGTCGATGATCGCCCGGCGCAGCGCCAGGTAGCCGAGGTAGAGCACGAACATCAGCGCCGTGCTGGTGAGGCGCGGGTCCCACTCCCACCAGGTGCCCCAGGTGGTGTGGCCCCAGATCGAACCGGTCAGCAGGGTCAGCGCCACGAACAGCACGCCGATCTCCGCCGACGACGACGCCAGGGCGTCCCAGCCCACGGTCTTCTTCCAGAGGTACATCCCGCTGGCGACCGCCGTCACGAAGAACGCCGTGTAGCAGGCGATGGCCGAGGGCACGTGCAGGTACATGATCCGCACGAGCTGGCCCTGGGCGTCGAGGCTCTTGTCCGGCGCCGAGGCGACCAGGGCCACGTAGAGGAACACCACCACGGAGACCAGCACGACGATGCCGAGGATCCGGCTGCCGCGCGACGCGGTGCCGTCCGGGTGCAGGCGCATGATGCCGGCACCGGTGCCGGCTGAGGGGGACGTCACGATTCCTCCAGGAGGGGTTCGAAGGCAAAGATCCCGATCGCGAGGTAAAGCACGGAGAAAGCAGCCAGCAGGCCGCACCACTTCCATCCGTCGCCCGACGCGTTGGCGTAGGCGGCGGAGAAGGCCTCGGTCCCGGCGATCAGCACCGGGGCCACGACGGGGAGCATCAAGATGGGCAGGAGCGTGTCCCGCACCCGCAGGCCGGCGGCGAGCACGCCGTAGAGGCTGCCGGCGGCGGCCAGTCCGGTGGTGGCGAGGAGCATGGTGGCCACGACGAGCAGGCCGCCGTGGGGCGTGGCGCCGTAGAGCACGGTCACGCCGACGAACAGCACGACCTCGAGCACGAGCAGGTGCAGGCCGATGCCGGCCGCCTTGCCGAGGAAGATCCCGGCCGGATCGAGATCCGAGAGGCGGAGGGCGTCGATGACGCCGTCCGCGGTCTCCACGGCGTAGGCCCGCTGGATGGCGAGGAGCATCGAGAACAGCACGGCCAGCCAGAACAGGCCCGGCGTCGCCTCCTCGAGGATCCGGCGATCGGGGTCGAGGGCGAAGGCGAAGAGGATCAGCACCAGCAGCGCGAACGGGAGGATCTGGCTGAGCGTGACGCGGCTGCGCCACTCCAGTCGGAGGTCCTTGCCGACCACCATGGCGGCATCGCGCAGCATCGAACCGCGCAGCATCGAGTCGGCGGCGAGGTCAGGCAACGGGCACCTCCTGTCCGGCGCCGGCGAGGAGGCCGTTGACGGTGCCGCCGGCCACGGTGACCGACCGGTGGGCCACGGCCTCGGCGCGATCGAGCTCGTGGGAGGCGAACAGCACGGTGGCACCGGCGGCGACGGCATCGACCATCAGGCCGTCGACGAGGTCGCGGCCGTCCTGGTCGAGCGCGGCATGGGGCTCGTCGAGCAGCCAGAGGCGGGGGCGGCGGGCGACGAGGACGGCCAGCGCGGTCCGGCGCCGCTGCCCGGCGGACAGGCGGGCGACCGGGACGCTGGCGAGGCGGCCGTCGAGCCCGAGGCGGGCGAGGGCGGCATCGGCGTCGGCGCGCTGCGACCGGCCGGCCCTCGACCAGAAGCGGACGTTCTCGACCACGGTCAGATCGTCGTAGAGCCCGGTGCTGTGGCCGAGGAGGCCGACCAGCGGGCGGACCGGGCGCCGGTCGGCCACCAGGTCGACGCCGAGGACGCCGGCCTGCCCCTCGGTGACCGGGACCAGGCCCGCGCAGGCGCGCAGCAACGTGGTCTTGCCGGCACCGTTGGGTCCTTGCAGCAGCACGATCTCGCCGGCGGCCACGTCGAGGTCGACGCCGGCCAGTGCGGGAAAGCGACCGAGCAGACAGACCGCGGCGCGGAATCTGACGACGGCGTCCATGGGCACCACAAACGGTACCGGCGGCCCGGAGCCGGTGACGAACCCGGATCGACCCGGTCCATGACGGCCCCGGCACGTGGCATGATTCACGGGTCCGGCGCTCGGGAACTTTCCGGTCCCTCACGTAGTCTCACCCCCCGTGCTCTCCAAGGTCCTCGGTGCAGTCGGAAGAACGCTGATCACGGCCGGGACCCTGATCCTGCTGTTCGTGGCATACCAGCTGTGGGGCACGGGCCTGCAGGAGGCCAAGTCGCAGAAGGTGCTCTCGAAGGACTTCGAGGAGCAGCTGGCGTCGATCGACCAGACCGCCACGACCACCACGGCCCCGCCGACCACCACCACGAGCACGCCCGAGGGCACCACGCCGACCATCGCGGTGACCAAGGTCGAGCCGGTCACCCAGAACCTGCCGCTGCCGGCCGAGGGCGATCCCATCGCGAAGATCGAGATCCCGTCCATCGGCGTCAACCGCACCGTCGTGTCGGGGGTGGCCCTGAGCCAGCTCAAGCGGGGGCCCGGCCACTACGCGGAGACGCCGCTGCCGGGCCAGAAGGGCAACGTCGCCATCGCCGGCCACCGCACCACCTACGGCCAGCCCTTCCACAACATCGACAAGGTGAAGAAGGGCGACCAGATCATCTTCAAGACGATGCAGGGCACCTTCGTCTACGAGGCGACCGACACGCTCATCGTGAAGCCCAGCCAGGTCGAGATCCTGGAGGACAAGGGCGACAACCGCGTCACCTTGATCGCCTGCCACCCGAAGTACTCCGCGAAGGAGCGCATCATCGTGGTGGGCAAGCTGGTCGGGAAGCCGGCGCCGATGCTCACCGGCCAGGCGGAGGCACGGGACAAGGCTCGGGAGAAGGGCCACGACGACGCCCTGGCCGAGGGCGAGTCCATCGACGGCGGCCTGTCGGGCACCGCGGTCAGCAAGTGGCCGGCCGTGCTCTGGGGCCTCGCCGCCGCCGCCATCTGGTTCGTGACCTGGATCATCCAGACGCTGCTGCGCCGCCGCATCCGCTCGCAGACCCCCGAGGGCGAACGGCCCAGCGGGGGTCAGCGGCTGCTCACGTGGACGCCCTACCTCGTGGGCGTGCCCGTGTTCCTGGTGGCCCTCTACGTGTTCTTCGAGAACTTCGGGCGCCTGCTCCCCGGCAACTACTGACCGCGGAAGGTCGGCGTCCGGCGGTTCCGGAACGCGTCGAGGCCCTCGGCGAAGTCCTCGCTCTCCCAGGCCCGGGTGAACGCGGCGACGACAGCGGGATCGGTGGGCAAGGCGGGCTCGAGCGCGTTGAGCATGAGCTTGTGGCCGGCGATGGTGAGCGGCGCCAGCGCGGCGATGCGCTCGGCCCAGGCCAGGGCCTCGGGGAGGGCACCGGGCCGGTTGACCAGCCCGAGCTGCAGGGCCTGGGCACCGTCGACGACCTCGGCTGCCAGCAGCACGGCCCGAGCGGTGCTCGGCCCGAGCAGGGTGGCGACGCGCTGCACGGTCCAGTGGTTGACCATCAAGCCGAGCTTGGCGGCGGGGATGCCGAACGAGGCGCCGGGCGTGGCGACCCGCAGGTCGCACGCCACGGCGAGCTGCGTCCCGGCGCCGAGCGCCGCGCCCTCGATGGCGGCCATGGTCGGGAACGAGACGTTCACCAGGCGGTCGAGCACGCCCTGGAGCAGCGAGGCGAAGCTGGCGTCCTCGACGCCCTGGAGGTCGGCGCCGGCGCAGAAGTGCCCGGACGACCCGGTCAGGATGAGGACCCGGGTGGGCCGGGCCTGGGCGTCGGCCAAGGCGGTGGTGAGCTCCCCCAGGGTCTCGTGGTCCAGGGCATTGCGGCGCTCGGGCCGATCGAGGGTGACCACGGTGACGGCCTGGTCATCCCCGAGGATCTCGACGTGCACGGTCAACGGTCAACCTCCGGTCAGCGGACCGGCTGACCCTAGGTGGTCGTGGTGGTCTGGGCGGACGCCGAGGAGGTGGTGGCGCGCGCCTGCGGACCGCGGCCAGGCGCGGCCGGGAGCTGACCGTCGCACGGATCGGGTTCGGTGGTGGCGGGTGACGAGCCCGGGGCGAACGACAGCGCCGTCGTGGTGGTGCCGGCTGCCTGCTGGTCCCCCTGCTCCTGGAGCGCCTGGCGCTGGGCGGGCGACAGGGTGAAGCCGTCGCCGGCCGCCGCCGCGGCCTCCTGCGCCGGCGTGAGCAGGCCCTTCGAACGGAGGACGTCGATCCACCCGTCGCCGAAGGCGCTCCTCCCGGGACCGGACGGGACCTCGGGGGCCGAGGTGCTGAACGGGTCGCCGCCGGCCGCCACCGCGGCCAGGTCGGGGAAGTGCTGCATCAGCCGGTCGACCTGGGACGCCACGAGCACGGGGGCGAGGCCGTCGTCGACGCTCGCCTCCTGGCGCGGGGTCAACAGGCCTTCGGCTCTGAGGTAGCCGATGCCGGCGGCGTCTTCGTAGCCGAGCTGGAACAGCTGCTCGTCGAGGTCCGGGTCGTCGTCGAGCAGCTGCAGCTCGCGGTACGTGAGCAAGACGGCGTGCTGCTCCCGGTCGGCGGCCTGGTCGGCGGTGATGGCTCCTGCTTCCTCCAACCGGGCGGCTTGGCCCGCGGTCAGCCGGAACCACCCCACGGGATCGTCGATGGAGCCGCCGGCACAGGGGCCGGGGACGGTGGTGGATGCCGCCGAGATCACGCGGTCGGGGCCGTGGCCGTCGGTGCGGGTGACGATGGCCATGCCGCCGACCACGGCGACGGCCGCGGCGGCCCCGGCAGCGAGGGCACGGGAGCGGACCCGCTGGCGTCGGCGTCGATCCACCGCGGCGGCCACGCCGGAGCGGGTCACCCCGGCGCCGTCGAGGTGATCCGCCGCCGCGTGCATGCGCTCGCCCACGTCGGCGTCGAACGCCTCGAAGGGGCCGGGGGTCAGGTCGTCGGTCACGGCTCCAGCGCCTCCCGCAGCTTGGCCAGTCCCCGGTGCAGGCTGGACTTCACCGTGCCCAGCCGCATGTCGAGGGCGACGGCGATCTCCTCTTGCGTCATGCCCTCGTAGAACCGGAGGACCACGACGGACCGCCAGCCGATCGGCAGGGCGGCGAGCGCGTCGAGCAGTTCCCGCCCCGCGGGGAGGGTGCCCTCGTCGACGAGCAGCTGGGCCTTGCGGCGCTCCAGCGAGCGGCGGCGCAGGGACGACCGCGCCCCGTTCACCACGCACTGGCGGAGGAACCCGCCCGGGTTGTCGATCCGGTCCCAGCGGGCGTACACCGCGGCGAACGCCTCCTGGACGATCTCCTCGGCGATCGGCTCCGAACCCACCAGCAGGTACGCGACCCGGACCATCGCGGTGCGCTCTCGGACGAACAGCGCGTCGAACGCCGCGGCGGCGTCCGCCGTCTCCGGGGCAACCCGCAACCGGGGCCGGACCTCTCCGGTCATCGCGGCCTCCGCCGTCGTCGTGTGCACGTCCCTACGAGGCACAGGGTCCGCTGATCGTTCCCGCGCTCAACCAGCGCCCAGGGGCGCCGGCGCCTCGTCGGGGACGGGAGCAGCCGCGAGCTGGGCGAGGAGGGCATCGGCCTCCTGCTGGCGCGGCTCGGAGGGTGGACGGGGCGCGTACGTGGCCTCGTCGATGAGCCGTCCGACGTCGGCGAGCCGGGGTTCCCGGTAGCGCAGGGAGAGGGCGCGGGCGTACGCGTCAGCCGTCTCGTCGGCTCGGCGGGGCCGGCCGGCGCGCTCGCCGAGCGCGTCGAGGCCGTGGTCCGCGATCCCCGCCCACCCGACCGGCCGGGCGGCGCGCCGGGCGCGGTGGCGGCGCACGAGCAGGCGGACGGGACCGACGAGCAAGACGACCGCGCCGATGGCGAGCCCGATGACCACCAGGTGGTCTTGGATCCACTCGGTGATGGTGGCGTCGGACCGGTCGTCGCCGGCGAGCGGCACGTCGGCGGTCGGGTCGAACGGGACCCACCCGACCTCGGGGAACCAGACCTCGGCCCACGCGTGCGCGTCCTTCTGGCGCACGGTGTAGAGCCCGGTCACCGGATCGTGGTCGTCGGGGACGTAGCCGGTGACCAGCCGCGCCGGGATGCCGTTGGCCCGCGCCAGCACCACGAGCGAGGACGCGATCTGCTCGCACCACCCCTGCTCGGCCTCGAACAAGAAGTGATCGACCACGTCGACGCCCTCCGGGGCCAGCGGCGCGTCGAGCGAGTACTCGACCCGGTCTCCCATCCACCTCTGGATGGCGAGGATCTGGTCGTACTCGCTGGTGGCGCCCGCGGTGATCTCCGTGGCGGCGGCGCGCACCCGGTCGGTGGTGACGGGTGGCGACGCGTACTGCTGGCGCACCGCAGCCGGGATGCCGCCCCTCACGGCACGCAGGCGGTCGGGGGTGAGCGGGGCGCGTCGGCTCGTGACCGAGTAGGCGGCGCCCCGCCCGAGCGGCGCCGACACCAGCGTGCCGTCGGCGCGCTGGCGGACCGGCCGGTCGACCTCGAGCCCGACCGCGGTGGGCGCGGCGTAGAGCACGTCGTTGTACGGAGCCATCATCTTGAACCGCTGCTCGACGACGTCCGAACCGCGGGCCCCGAGATCGTCGTCGGCGAGCCGGGGCGTGCCGGGCCCGGCGAGGGGCAGGAACCGGCCGTCGCTCCGCGTCCAGCTGCGCCCGTCCCAGACGTCGAAGGTCTGCCCGCGCCAGAACGTGGCTCGGTCCGTGTCGACGGTGAACACCACCTCGTCGGTGAGCTCGGGCCGGCTCGTCATGTCGAGGGAGTCGGTGCTGCGCATGATCGACGAGTCGCTCTCGGTCGAGCGCAGCGTCGCGCCCTCGCCGGGCTCCGTCGCGCTCCCGAAGTGCGGCAGCAGCAGCGGCGTCAGCACGATCGCGACCAGCAGCACCGCAGCGGCCACCACCCCCGCCGACCGGAACGTGCTCGACGGCCGGCTCGAGCCGGTTCCCGCGGGCACACCGCGCAGGGGCGGCGCCGCCTGGTTCGACACCCGGTCGGCCAGCACGAGCGCGAACGCCGCCGCGACCACCCAGATCAGCAGCCCCTGTCCGCCGGTGCTGATCGAACCGGTGATGAGTCCGAACCGGATGAGGCCGAGAGCAGACACGAAGACCAGCGTCCGGGCGAGCAGGCGGATCGACAGCGAGGGCAGCCCGATCATCGCGAGCATCCCGAGACCGAAGCCGAGCAGGAACCCCGACGACGGTTCGAGGCGGTCGGCCAGCGCCGACTGGACCGCGACACCGGTCGCGGCGCTCACCGAGACGCTCAGCGACCACGTCAGCCACGCCGGGCAAGCGGCCCGATCGGGATGGCCGTGCGGGACGAGGGAGCTCACCGCCCGATCTCCACGACCGGCCAGCCGTCGGGCGCCGCTCCCGGTTCGGCGGCCACCGCCCGAGCCAGACGGCGCCCCGCTTCGAGCGCGCTCCCCACCCGGCCGGTGACGGGGCCGCCCACCTCGGCGGTGCAGAGCACGAGCTCGCCACCAGCGGCGAGCACGGCGCGAGCAGCCCCCAGGGCGTACGACGCGGCCCGCTCCTTGTCAGGACCGAGGTCGCGCAGGTCCACGACGAGCGCCTGCCCGGTCGGCGCCGGCGGCTCGAGCTCGCGGACCACGAGGCTCCCCGTGCGGGCGGTCGACGGCCAGTGCACGAGGTGGGCCGGGTCGCCCGGCGCGTACGGCCGCACCGAGCGCACCAGGTCGCCTCCGAGGGCGGCGAGCGCGGCCGCGTCGACGCCTCCGTCGAGCGGCGCCGGCGCCGGGACCCAGTCGACCGCCAGCGCCCGGGGCGCGACCTCCACGGTGTGGCCGACCGCGGCTTCGACCACCCGGCGCGCCGAGAAGACCCCGAGCGGCGCGCTGGTCCGCACCTCGATCCGCACGACCCGGAAGACGCCCCTGCGGTCCGCGAGGTGGGCCAGCACCCCCGTGGCCCCTCCGGTGACCCGGTGCCACGCCCCGGAGGGGTCCAGGGCACGGAGCTCGCAGGCGCCGGTGCGGCCGCCCACGCGCACCTCGATGGGCACGTCGTCGCCGACGGTCGCGTCACGTGGCGACCGCACCTCGACCGTGGCGCGCCGGATGGCCAGAAGCGGCCACACCACCCCGATGGCCATCGCGGCCGCCATGCTCGCCCACACCAGCACCAGGATCTGGCGGTCGGTCGCCGGCGGCGGGCTCAGGGCCCCGGCGAGGACGCCGACGGCGAGGATCGTGCCGACCGCGGTGAGCCGGGAACCGCCGACGCGGTCGTAGCCGGAGCGTGCCGCTCGGCGAGGCGAGGTCACGGCCGCGGCACGGCCGTCCGGGCGACGATGTCAGCGACGACGGCGGCCCCGGCCGTGGTGTCCACGGCACCCCCGACGCTGATCCGGTGGGCGAACGCCGGGCCGATGACGGCCTGGACGTCGTCGGGCGTCACGTGCTCGCGGCCCACGACGACCGCGTGGGCCCGGGCCGCCTGGAGCAGGCCCACCGATGCCCGGGGCGACGCACCGACGGCCAGGTCGGGGTGGGACCGGGTGGCGGCCGCGAGGTCCAGCACGTACTCGACGAGGGCAGGGGCGCAGTAGACGGTGTGGACCGTGGCGACGGCGGCGGCGACCCGGGCGGGATCGGCGACCGCCTCGATGTCCGAGTAGGCGTCGTTGCCGCCGCGACCCGTCAGGATCTCGCGCTCGGCCGCCCGGTCGGGCAGGCCCATCGACAAGACCAGCGCGAACCGGTCGAGCTGGCTCTCCGGCAGGGGGAACGTGCCGATCTGGCCGTGCGGGTTCTGGGTCGCGACGCAGAAGAACGGGTCGGGCAGCGGATGGGTCAGGCCGTCGACGGAGACCTGGTGCTCCTCCATGGGCTCGAGCAGGGCGGCCTGGGTCCGTGGCGAGGCCCGGTTGATCTCGTCGACGAGCACGACGTTGGCGAACAGCGGACCGGGCCGGAAGGTCCACGACCCGTCGGCCGCCGAGTACACGGACGTGCCGGTGATGTCGGTGGGGAGCAGGTCGGGCGTGCACTGCACCCGGCCGAAGCGCCCGCCGAGGGCCGCCGCGAGGCTCTTGGCGAGGAGGGTCTTGCCGGTGCCCGGCAGGTCTTCCACCAGCAGGTGGCCGCCGGCCAGCAGGGCGACGAGGCTCAGCCGGACGATCTCGTCCTTGCCGCGCACGGTCGACGCGATGGCCTCGAACAGCCGACCCGACAGCTCGATCGCCTAGCGCGTCTCGGCCGGCGCGGCGCCGCCGGCGGGTGGGGTGCTCACCTGGGTCATGCGGTCGAAGCCTTGCAGCTCCGGCGCGGCGGTGGAAGGCGGTCGGCCCCGGCTCCCGGCGGGAGGATCAGGCCTGCTTCCAGCGGAACACGACCTCGAGGGCTTGGTGGTCGCTCAGGTCCTCGCCGTGCTCGTCGACGAAGACATCAGTCTGGAACTCGTGGCTCGTCGGTGTGAGCTCGATGCCGTCGTCGGACCGGAAGGCGATCTTGTCGATGCGGCCCGGGTCATCGCAATCGGTGGCCTCGCAGGCATCGGTCAACCCGGTGGCCTCGAGGAAGTCGTTCCAGATCTGGAGGTCCTCGCCGTTCGCGCTGTCCTCGTGGGCGTCGCCGCCGGGCGGGTCGGTGTGGAGGTTGGTGTCGCCACCGAGGATCACGGCGTGGCCCTCGCTGTGTTCGTTGACGTAGGCGGCGAGCTGCTCGTAGTCCTTCACCTGGAGCGCCTGGTCCTCGGCACTGCCGCCGGCCTCGCCGTGGAGATCGTAGAGGTCGACGACCACGCCGTCGGCCAGCTCGAGGCGGGTCATCAAGAACCCCTTCATCGCGAGGCAGTCCGATGCGCCCGAGTCGAACTCCCCGAAGCACGAGTCCCACGGCACGCGCACGGTGTCGGAGATCGGGTCGACCGACAGCACGCCGAGGCCGTCGCCCAGCTCCATGTTGGGTCGGTCGGCCTCGATGTCGATGCCCACGGCCTCCGGGCCGGGGTGCCGCTCGGTCTGGTACTCGTGGTGGGCGTCGGCTTGCAGGCGCTCGTGGTAGTGGTTGAAGTCGAGGCCGTCGGCGAGGCCACCCGGCTTCCACCAGTCGAAGTCCTCCTGCGTCATCACGACGTCGTAGTCGTCGAGGTGCGGGCTGATCTTCGGGATGTTGACGTCGGGGTGCTCCTTGGAGATCTCCGCGGGCAGCCCCGCCACGTTGTACGAGAGCAGGCTGAACTCACCCGACCCGCTGGCCTCGCCCGCCGCGGTCGTGGACGTGGACGTGGGCTCGTCGGCCGCGCCCCCGCTGTCGCTCGCGCTGCTGCAGGCGGCGAGCGATGCCCCGGCCACCACCGCCAGCGCGGCCACCGCCGCGAGCGCGGCCATCCCCTGCTTCCTCGTCCCCCTGATGTCCATGACAGGCGAGCCTAGAAGCCCGCGGCCACCTCGCCGACACCCGCGGTTCGCCTGGGGTTCACCCGAGGGGCCGATCAGCTCGAGCCCTCGGGCCTCCAGTCGAACGCGACCTCGAGGGGCGGAAACCCGCTGAGCGGCTCGCCGGCGTCATCGACGAACCGGTCGCTGCGGTCCACCTGCGACGACGCGCTCAGCTCGACGCCGCCTCCCGAGCGGTAGACGACCCGGTCGATGACCGCGTCGTCGCACGTGCCGGCCTCGCACGCGTCGGTCAGGCCGGCCTGTTCGAGGAAGTGCTCCCAGATGCGGCGGTCCTGACCCCGCCCGCTGGCCGGGTCGGCATCGTCGAGCGCGAGGTTGGTGTGGCCGGCGACGATCACGGCCTTGCCCTGCGCGTGGTGAGCGATGTGCTCGGCGAGCTGCTCGAAGTCGGCCGCCTGGAGCTGCTGGTCCTTGGGGTTCGTCCCGGACTCGGCGTTGAGGTTGTAGACGTGGACCGGTGCGCCGTTCGCCAGCGTGAGCGTCGTCACCTGGAAGCCCTTCATCGCCAGGCAGTCCGCCTTGCCCCCGTCGTCTTGGCTGAAGCCGCCGAAGCACCCCGTCCACGGGACGCGCTCGTCGCCCTCGACGTCGACGTTGGCGAGGATGCCCAGGCCGTCGCCCAGCTCCAGGTCCGGCCGCTCGGCGAGGTCGACCCCCACCGCCTCGGGGCCTGGATGCTGCGGCGACTGGTACTCGTGGGTGGCCTTGGCCCGGAGGCGGCCGTGGTAGTTCACGAAGTCGAAGCCCGATGCCAGGCCCTCGGGCTTCCACCAGTCGTAGTCCTCCTGCGTGAGGACGAGGTCGTAGTCGTTCAGGAGCGGGCTGATCGACGGCAGGTTGAGATCGGGCCGGCCCTCGGAGATCTCCACCGGCAGGCCCTGCACGTTGTACGTGAGCAGGCGGAACGATCCGCCGTTGGGGTTGTCGGCGATGTCGATCGTGGTGGGGACGGCATCGGCGGACACCGTCGACTCGGACGGGTTGCTGCACGCGGCGAGGGCGGACCCGAGCGCGAGGAAGGAGACGGCGGCGGACCAGCGGGCCAGGGAGGGGCGGACCATGGCCTCCTATCGGCAGACAACGTTCCGTGGTTGAGTCACTACTCTGCGCATTTGGATGACGGCACCGTCACCTGACGCAGACGTCAGCCCGGGTCGGTCTTGCGGGGGAGATCGGCGGACCGGCGCAGCTCCTCGGCCCGTTGGAGGCGCGAGCCCCGGCGGCGGATCTGCACGACGACGAGGACCGCCACGACGACGACCACGAGCGCGATGTCCACGCCGCCAGCATCGCGCCCGCCACCGGGGTCAGGCGAGGTGAGGGTCGGGCCGGGTCCACTCACTATCGTGCTGGCGCCGTCTGGAAGATGAGGACCACATGGGAACCGAGCACGTCTTGGCCATCGACCTGGGGACGGGAGGGCCGAAGGCCGCTCTCGTGACACCGGAAGGGCGCATCACCGCCCACGAGTTCGAGCCCACACCGCTGGAGCTGCTCGGCGACGGCGGCGCCGAGCAGGACCCCGACGGCTGGTGGGCCGCCATCACCACCGCCGTGCGCCGGCTGCTCGACGGCGGCCACGTCGCGGCCGACGACATCGTCGCCGTGTCGGTCACGAGCCAGTGGTGCGGCACCGTCGCCGTCGATGCCGGGGGCAAGCACCTCTACCCCGCGGTGATCTGGATGGACTCGCGGGGCGCGCCCTACGTCGAGGAGCTGGTGACAGGGCGGCTCAACGTGGCCGGCTACGACGCCTTCCGCCTGAAGTCCTGGATCCAGAAGACGGGCGGCATCCCGAGCCACTCAGGCAAGGACCCCATCGCGCACATCCTCTGGCTGAAGCACCACCAGCCCGACGTGTACCGGGCCACCGACACGTTCCTCGAGCCGTGCGACTACCTGAACGCCCGGCTCACCGGTCGCATCTGCGCGTCGTACGACTCGATCACCGCCCACTGGCTCACCGACAACCGCGACCTGAGCCACGTCCGCTACGACCCGCAGCTGCTCGGGTGGTGCGGGCTCACCGAAGCCCAGCTCCCCGAGCTGGTCCCGTCGGCGTCGGTGGTCGGCACGGTCCTGCCGGCCGTCGCCGAGGAGTGGGGCCTCACGCCGGCCACCAAGGTGGTGACGGCCACGGGCGACGTGCACTCGGCGGTCGTCGGCTCCGGCGCCCTCGGTGACTTCGAGGGCCACCTCTACATGGGCACCAGCTCCTGGCTGTCGTGCCACATACCCACCAAGCGCACCGACCTGCTCAACAACCAGGCCGCGCTCCCCTCCGCCGTGCCCGGCCGCTACTTCCTGGCCAACGAGCACGAGGTCGGCGGCGGCGCCCTGCTCTGGCTGCGCGACCAGGCCCAGATGATCCGCGACGTCGACGAGGCCAACGAGCTGGCCGAGACCGCCGCCCCCGGGTCGGGCCGGGTCATCTTCACGCCGTGGCTCAACGGCGAGCGCACCCCCGTCGACGACCACACCATCCGAGGCGGCTGGAACAACGTGTCGCTCACCACCACCCGGCCCGAGCTGGTGCGCTCGGTGTTCGAGGGCGTGGCGTTCAACAGCCGCTGGCTGCTCGACACCGTCGAGAAGTTCGTCAAGCGACCGCTCGACGGCCTGAACTTCATCGGCGGCGGCGCCCGCTCCGACCTCTGGTGCCAGATGCACGCCGACGTCTGTGACCGGGTCATCCGCCGGGTCGCCGAGCCGCAGCACGCCAACACCCGCGGCGCCGCCTTCGTGGCGTGGCTGGCCCTCGGCCGCCAGACCCTCGACGAGCTGAACCGGGCCGTCACCATCGAGCGCGAGTTCCACCCCGACCCCGACGGCCGGGCCGCGTACGCGCCGCTCTACAAGGAGTTCACCAAGCTCTACAAGGCCCACAAGCCGATCCACGCCCGCCTCAACGGGTGATCAGCGGTTGACCTCCGGGTCGGCGTCGTCGACGGCCTTGGTCAGGTTGTCGAGGATGGTGGCGAAGTAGCCGTAGCCGTAGGCGTGGACCGCCGGCCAGATCACGATCTGGTCGGCGGCGAGGGCCGGCATGCTGAGCGCCACCGCCGGGATCTGCTCCTTGATGCTCCCGAGCGACCCGCCTCGGCCGTCGGCCATCACCAGGTCGACCGGGTACGTGCCGGCCTCCTCCCAGCTGAGCGTCTCCCAGAAACCGCCCGCGGTCGGGTGGTCCTTGGGCTCGACCAGGTTCATACCCAGCTCCTGGTAGTAGCTGAGGTCCGGCCACTTGGGCGGGTAGGCCACGTACATCTCGGTGGCCGAGCCGGAGACGGCTGCGGTGAGCAGGTCGGGCTTGGCCTCGTTGGCCTTGGTGAACGCCCTCGACGACGCGTCGAACGCCGCTTTGGCGTCGGCGATCTTGCCGTCGGGATCGGCGCCCAGGCTCTCGGCCAGCTCGGCCACGCGGGCGAGGGGCTCGGTGACCTTGCGGTCATCGACGCGGATGCCGATGAGCGGGGCGATCTTGGCGACCTCGTCGAGCTGCTCGGGGTCGATCCCGTAGAACTGCTCGTCGTCCCACATGGCGCCGACGATGACGTCGGGCCGCTTGGCGGCCAGCTCCTCGAGGTTGACCTGGGTGGCGTTGCCGACCGACTCGAAGTCGTCGGGCGAGG
>Ga0182745_1000774_pt1 | contig 33098 bp, 34 predicted proteins | sample eDN3rd30CKraftBY_FD_128523 | JGI IMG/M metagenome (GOLD analysis project Ga0182745, IMG submission 128523) | Enriched backyard soil microbial communities from Emeryville, California, USA - eDNA 3rd pass 30_C Kraft BY (version 2) (version 2) | ecosystem: Environmental > Terrestrial > Soil >...
AGGTCAGGAGACCGGGATGCGCTGCACCGGCGGATCGTCGTCGTCTCCCTCGTCGGGGTCGACGCGCCCGGCGGACCGCCCCGGCCGGCCGGCCACCGAACCGAGGAGGTCGATGATGCCAGAGGCGGCCTTGGGGTCCTCGACGAGCTCCTCGGCCACGTCGAGCAGCGCACGGGAGGCGGCGATCATCTCCCGAGCTGCCCGCTGCAGGTGGTCGAGCCCGGCCTGGAGACGGGGGTCTTGATCATCCCAGGCGCCGGGCGGCACGGTGCCCTCGTCGGAGGCGGTCATCGGGCCCGCCGCCGGCCCGAGGCACCTGCGGCCCGGTCGACGACCGGGTCGTCGTCGATGCCCTCGTCGGCCGGACCGGCGAAGGTCACCCGGAGCCGGCCGTCGCGCAGCGACGCGGCCCGGACCTCCCGGCGGCGCAGGGAGTCGGGCAGCAGCAGCGCCCGCCGGTGGCTCCCGACCCGGATGAGCAGCTCGTCGTCGCGGCGGCCCAGCTCCAGCTCGTCCTTGTCGGCGAAGGGCAGCTCCACGGTGAGCTCGTAGCCCGTGCCCTTCGGGACGACCTGGAGCGGCTCCCCGGGGTGCAAGACGGCGGCCGGATCGAGGTCGGCGTAGAGGTGGGCGGCGAACGCACGCAGGGCACCGACGCCGACGAGCTCGTCGGACGCCAGCTCGGCTCGCAGGATGGGGAGCGGGGCGAAGCCCTCCTCGATGGAAGCCAGGTGCTCGGCGTGGCGGGCCTTCCACTCCTGGAACCAGGGGTCGGTGATGGCGTCGGGCAGGAGGCGGTTGGCCACGACGGCGTCGACCCGGTAGCCGAACAGCGACAGGTAGGTGTAGGTGCGGCGGGCCTCCGCCACCACCAGGCGCTCGGGGTTCACCACCAGGCGGACGCTGGTGCGGGCGGTGTCGGTGAGCAGCTCGCGCACCCCGTCGAGGCGGTCGTAGAACTGCGAGGCCGAGCCGAACACCTCGTCGCCGGGCACCGGCAGCCCCGCCACGCGGCCGAGGAGCGGCGACACCACCTTGTTGACCTTGCGGCTCATGGGGAAGACCCGGTCCATGTACCAGCGCAAGATCTCGGGGAGGCTCAGCAGGCGGAGGGTCTCGGCCGTGGGTGCGCAGTCCACGACGACGATGTCCCACTCGCCGCTCTCGGCGTAGGCCTTGATGTCGCTGAGGGCGAAGATCTCGTCGAGGCCGGGGATGACCGACAGCTCCTCGGCTTCGATCGCCGCCACCCCGGCCCACTGGAACACCTCGAGGAGCCAGGCCTGGATCTCCTGCCAGGTGTCCTCCATCCGGGCCTGGGCGTCGAGCTGCTGCCCCCAGAGCCCGGGCGAGATCTCGACGGGGTGGTCGCCGAGCTCGACGCCGTAGGCATCGCTCAGCGAGTGCGCCGGATCGGTGCTGAGGACGATGGTCCGCTGGCCGGCATCGGCGCAGCGCAGCGCGGTGGCCGCGGCGGTGGTGGTCTTGCCGACGCCGCCCTTGCCGGTGAAGAGGAGGACCCTCACGACCCGGCCGTGCGCTCCGCGAACGCCTTCAGCTCACCCAGCGCGGTGTGCATGATCTTCCCCTGCGACCGGTTCTTGATGAAACCGGGCAGCGGGATGACCAGCTCCACCTCGAGCTCGTAGACGACCTCGGTGCCGCCGTCGGCCTCGGTGAGCACGTACCGGCCGTCGAGCTTGCGCATGATGTCGCCCTCCGACAGCACCCAGGCGAGGACGTTGGGCGTCGAGTGGTCGTAGGTCAGCGTGTAGTTCGTCGACCGGCCGAAGCCGGCCGCCCGGAACCGCACCTCGGTGGCCCGGCCCTGGTCGTCGGTGCCGAGCACCTCGACGGACTTCAGGTCCTTGGCCCACTCGGGGTAGCGGGGGAAGTCCAACAGGATGGACAAGACGGCATCGGGCGCGGCGGCGATGGTGGTCGACTCGGTCGCTCGGTCGGTCATGGGGGCAGGACGCTCCGGGGTCGTGGACGCTCGACGGCACCGGCCCGAGGGCCGAGCACGAGGGCGCAGGCTAGTGCCGCGCTACTCGGTGCGGGGCGGGAAGGTGGCGTGGCGGGCGGCCCACCAGGTGATGAGGCCGATGCCCCACACGGGCGCCATGACCGCGAACGGCGGGCGGGTCAGCGGGATCGCCACCACGGCGATGCCGATCTGGGCGAACCAGAGGCCGAGGAAGGCCCGGCGGACGTCGGCCGGCGCCGAACCGGTGAGGTAGAAGAGCCCGGCCAGGTCGATGGTCTCGGCACGGCTCCGGCCGACGGCCCGCAGGAACCCGATCCCGAACCCCGCGCAGCCGCCCACGAAGAGGGCCGCGGCCACCACCAGGTTGACGAGCTGGACCGCGTCGGCACCGGTGACCGCCGAGACGAAGGTGACCAGCGCCAGAGCCACCGTGCCGGCCGCGTCGGCCACCAGCAGGGAGCGGCCCTCGGTCTCGGGCAGCAGGTCGCTCACCGCTGCGGCCATCGGTCGAGCGCCGTGCGGAGCTGGGCGGCCAGCACGTCGTAGGAGAACGCCTCCTCGGCGCGGGCCCGTCCTGCGGCACCCATGGCCGCCCGCCGATCGGGGTCGATGACGAGTGCCCGCAGGGCACCGGCGAGGGCGGCGACCGAGCGCGGGTCGTCGACCACCAAGCCGGTCTCGCCGTCGAGCACGGCCTCGGCAGCGCCTCCGCTCTCCCCCGCCACCTGGGCCACGCCGCAGGCGGCGGCCTCGAGGAACACGATCCCGAAGCCCTCCTGCTCCAGGCCGAGCCACCGGTTCCGGCACGCCATGGCGAACACGTCGGCGGCGCCGTAGAGGCCGGGGAGGTCGCCGTCGTCCACGCGGCCGACCAACCGGACCGGCGCAGCCAGGTCGGCGACGAGGCGCTCGAGGCGGGCCCGGTCGCGGCCCGAGCCGCCGATCACCACCTCCAGCTCCGGGTGGACCGGCGCCAGGCGCGCCGCCGCCCGGATCAGCACGTCCATGCCCTTGCGGGGCACCAGCCGGCTGACCGACACCACCAGGGTGGACTCCGGGGCGATGCCGAACTGCTTGCGCACCGCGGCGCGCTCGGCCTCGCCGAGGGGGACGAACCGGTCGGTGTCGACGCCCGGGGGCACGACCACCACGGGCAGGGACCGGCGCGCCGCCCGCTCGCCCTCGTCGGCCGGGTAGCCGCCGGCGGCGATCACGATCTCGGCGCCTCGCAGCACGCGAGCCAGCGCGTGCCGGGGACCCGGGACCCGGCCGGGGACGGTGATCTCGGCACCGTGCAGGATCACCCCGTACGGCAGCGAGAGGCTCGGACCGAGGTGGCCCACCGGCAGGGCCGGGTCGAGCACCACCAGCTCGGCGCCGAGCCGGGCCGCGGTCTGGTCGATCCGCTCGGCCAGCAAGCGGGTGGGCAGCATCACCGGCTGCTCGATCCGCTCGATGTGGATCGGCGCGGCGGCGTCGAACTCGGCGTCGCCGGCGTAGGGGGTCGTGAGGACCGCTGCCTCGTCGGCGGGCAGCCGGCGCCACAGCTCCCACAGGTACGACTGGATGCCGCCGATCTTGGGTGGGAAGTCGTTGGTGACGAGGAGGTGCTTCACGCAGGCGCCTTCGCCGGCACGGGTGCGGCCAGCTCCGCCTGCACCTCGAGGTCGGGGTCGCCGATCACGTCCACCAGCAGATCGTCGCATCCGAGGCGCTTCGCGGACCACACGGCGTGGGAGCGCAGGAGCGGATCGGTGTCGGCGAGCGCGGCGACGAGGGCCGCTCGGACGGCAGGATCGGCGCCGTCGCCGGTGTTGCCCAGCACCACGAGGGCGTTGCGCCGCAGGTAACGAGGGTCGCGCTCGGGGATGTACCAACGCCCGTGACGGGCGAGGAGCTCCTCGTCGGAGGCAGCCAGCACCTCCAGCACCGGGACCCACGCCCGGTCGGGCCGCCCGACCGGGACGGGACCGCCGCTCCCGCCGGGCGCCGCCCGCCGGACCTCGAGCCGGTTGGGCGGGCACACCTCCTGGCACTCGTCGCACCCGTACAGGCGGTCGCCGAGAGCGACCCGCTGCTCCCGGGGGAACGCCCCCGTGACCTGCAGGGACCACGACAGGCACCGTCGGGCATCGACCGTGCCCGGCGCCACGATGGCACCGGTGGGGCAGGCCGGCCGGCAGCGCTCGCACGTCCCGCACCCATCGGCGACGGGCTCCGCCTTGGGCATGTCGCCGATCTCGGCATCGGTGAGGACGGTGCCCAGGAGGAACCAGCTCCCGTGGCCGGGGATGAGCAGGTTGGCGTTCTTGCCGAACCACCCCAACCCGGCCCGAGCGGCCACGGCCCGGTCCACGAGGTGGTTCTGGTCGGCGACGACGCACGCCCGGTGACCGGCCTCGGTCAGCAGGTCGCACACCGCCTGCAGGCCGGCGAGGAGGCGCTCGTGGTCGTCGTCCCACACGTACCGGGCCACCCGGGCCACCGGTCCCACGTCGGGCGGCCTCGGCGGGAGGTCGCGGTGGTACGAGGCCGCCCCCGCGATGAGCGTCCGCACCCCGGGCAGCGTCTGCCCCGGGTCCGTGGACCGCTCGGGCTTGCGGTAGGTGAACTGCATCGACCCGTTCAGCCCGGCGTCGCGCCGCTCCTCGAGGATGCGCCGAGCGTCGGCGAACGGCTCGGCCGACGCGGCCGCCACCACGTCGAGGCCCGCACCGAGGCCCCGGGCCTCCAGCTCTGCCCAACGCACGGTGCCCACCCCGCCATGGTCGCGCAGGGCTATCCGGTGGAGCGGATGTGGCGCAGCGGCGGCGCCAGGCCGGCGTCGTCGAGCAGGCGCATCGCCCGGGCCTCGGCCAGGTCGACCACCACCGGACTGGCCGCCTCGGTCCCGCACAGGAACGTGATGACGCAGTCGCCGCACGCATCGGTGGCCTGGAGCACGCACTCGTCGCAGTCGATGCGCAGCACGGCGTTGGGATGGTCTTCGAACCGGGTCATGGGAACCTCCGTGGATCAGGCGCCCATCATCCCCAGGGGGTCCGACAGCGAAGCCGGCCGCGCCTCGGAGCGGTCAGCGTCCGGCGGCGGTGAGGAAGGCGCGCGAGCCGATGGCCACCGCGCCTTGGCGGCGGGCGTCGGCGGCGACCGCCCGGTCCGACGAGACCACCACGACCGGCGTGCGGTTCGGCGTGCCCTCGAGCAGGTGGACGATCGCGTCGTCGGCCGTCTGGCCCGTGGCGGAGAACCGGACCCGCACGTTCTTGCTCGCCTTGGGTGCGGTGACCGCATCGTCGCCGTCGAAGACCACGATCACCCGGCCACCGGAGCGGGCCTGCACGTCGTCGAGCAGGGCGATGGTGCGACGCCGCTCCTCCTCGGGAGCCAGGCCCGACCACGCGGCGCGGGCGACGTTGTAGCCGTCGACCACCACGAGGTTGGCGGCGTCGGCGAGCAGCGCCCGGTGCGCTTCGGCCGTGCCGTCGAACACGCCGGGCGGCAGGGCGGGACCGACCCGGCTGCTGGCCTTGCGCTGCTTCTTTCCCCGCTTCTTCTCGCCCTTCGCCGCCGACCGGGCCTCCGTCGGCTCCGGCGCGGGAGCGGTGACCTCCGGCGGTGTCGGATCGGCCAGGGCGGACGCCGCGTCGGTGAGGGCTGCGGCCAGCTCGGCCGCGGCAGAGGCCGCCGCGGCCACCGACGACGCCACCGCGCCGCGGTCGAACGGGTCCACCGACGCTGCCGGCGGCGCCACCGGCGCGGGCGGGGTCACGACGGGCGCCGCCCCGGCGGACCCCGGTTCCGAGGCCCGGAGACGGGCGAGCTCCTCCTCCGCGGCCATGGTGGCCTGCCGGGCGACCTTCAGGTCCCGGCGGGCGGCGGCGAGCTGGGCCTCCACCTCCTTGGACCGGCGCACGGCCGCGTTCCGCTCCTCCTGGAGCGCCTCGATCGACGCGGCCAGGTCATCTCGTTCGGCCCGGACGGCGGCCTCGGCCTGGCGCAGCCCGGCCAGCTGCTCAGCGGTGCGGCGACGGGCGGCATCGGCGTCGGCGGCGGCCTTGCGCAACCGGTTGGCGGCCGCCTTGTCGTCACGCCGAGCGCGGGGCGCGGTCCGCTCCGACGTCGACGGTGCCGGTCCGCCGCCGCTCACCGCCGGATCGTCGAGCCACCCGACGGGCCGGTGCAGCCAGAGCCAGCTCGCCCGACCGACCTCGCCCTCGTCGGCGGCCTCGGCGACGCGGGCGCGGAAGATGCCGTCCTCGTCGATGACGCGGGCGATCACCCCGTAGGCCGCAGCCGACAGGCGGGAGAACCCGAGCACCGGGCGCAGCTCGACGGGGGCGGGGATCCGAGGGTCGGCCTGCTCCCCCTTCTGCGCGACGGCGACCGCCAGGCGACACGCCGGGCGGATGGCCTTCGGGTCGACGGCAGGACCCGGGGCCGTGGCTCAGCCCTCGGACGCGGTGTCGACGGACTCGTCGAGCACCTCGACGTCACCCGACGCCCCGCACCAGCGGCACTCGACCGCCTCGAGGGTCTCCTCCAGCACCTGCTCGTCCTCGATCGAGAGCTCCCCGCCCACCGTGTAGTGGTGGTACGCACGAGTCTGACGAGTCGACGTCACATCGAACCGCGTGAGGTTCCCGCAAGACGTGCACCGGTACCGAGCAGCAGAAGACACGCAGGCCAGCGTACTGGCGGGACCGGGCGCGCCGGAAAGCCCCCGGACGCGCGCGGGCGCGCCGCGAGGCGCAACGGGAACGTCAGATCCCGGTTCGAACATCGTGACCCGCTGGTGACCGGGCCTCGACGGCCCGGCGAGGCGGAGCAGCCCGGAGCGAAGCGGCAGTACGAACACTTGTTCTTGGGAACATCTGTTCGTATGATCCAGCCATGCAGCAGAGCTTCGACGACCTGGGGACGCCGCTGAACGAGGTCACCTTCTGCGTGCTGGACCTGGAGACCACGGGCGGGACCGCCGCCGATGGCGGGATCACCGAGATCGGCGCCGTGAAGCTGCACGGCGGCGAGCGGGTGGCGACGTTCCGCACGTTCGTGAACCCGGGGCACTCCATCCCGCTGCAGATCACCCGCCTCACCGGCATCTCCCCGTCGATGGTGGCCGACGCTCCTCCGCCCGATGCCGTGCTCCCGACTCTCCTCGAGTTCCTCGGCGGTGCCGTCATCGTCGGCCACAACGTCCGCTACGACCTCGGCTACCTCAACGCCGCCATGGAGCGGTCCGGACGGCCGAAGCTGGCCAACCGCGTGCTCGACACGCTGCGCCTCGCCCGGCGCCTGGTGCGCGACGAGGTACCGAACTGCCGCCTCGGGACCCTGGCCGACCGCTTCCGGCTCCCCAACCGGCCGTCGCACCGTGCGCTCGACGACGCGCTGGCCACGGGCGACCTCCTCCACCTGCTGATCGAACGGGCGACGGCCTTCGGCGTGTGCGGCCTGGAGGACCTCATGGACCTCCCGACCCTCGCCGCCCACCCCCAGGCCGGCAAGCTGCGGCTCACCGACCACCTGCCGAAGAAGCCCGGCGTCTACCTGTTCCGCGACGGCGGCGGCCGCACGCTCTACGTCGGCAAGGCCACCGACCTGCGCTCCCGCGTCCGCTCGTACTTCTCCGGCGACGACCGGCGGAAGGTGGGGCAGCTGCTGCGCGAGGTCGAGCGGATCGACCACGTCGTGTGCCCGAGCCCGCTCGAGGCTGCCGTGCTCGAGGTCCGGCTCATCCACCGCCTGGAGCCCCGGTTCAACCGGCAGTCCACCACCTGGCGCCGCTCCAGCTACCTGAAGCTCACCGACGAGCCGTTTCCCCGCCTGTCGGTGGTGCGAGCCATCCGGGAGGACGGCGCGCTGTACCTCGGTCCCCTGCCGTCGGCGAAGGCGGCCAAGCGGGTGGCCGAGGCCATCGAGACGGCGGTGCCGCTGCGGCGGTGCACCGGCACGCCGGGCCGGGGTGGCGAGCGGACAGGGCCCTGCGCCCCCGCCCAGCTCGGCGTGTCGACGTGCCCGTGCGCCGGCGCCATCGCGCCAGAGGCGTACGCCCGGCTCGTCGCCACCGTCCGGCGGGGCCTGCTCGAGGAGCCGGCCCTCCTGCTGGGCCCCCTGGAGGCGAAGATGCACGCCCTCGCCGCCGAGGAGCGGTTCGAGGAGGCGGCCGACATGCGGGACCGGGCCGCCGCCCTCGTCACCGCCCTGCGCCGCCAGCAGCGGTTCGACACCCTCCGCCGAGCCGGCCGGGTGGTGATGGAGGTCGACGGCAGCTCCCGAGCCGAGCTGCTGCGGGGCCGCCTCCAGCGCAGCTGGACGGTCACGAAGAAGGGCATCGCCGCCGTGCCGCTCCCCCTCGACCTGGACCCCTCGGCTCCCGATGCGCTCGAGGCTCCGGCCCCTGGCGACGCATCGGCGCCGGGCGCTCCGCTGCCCAAGGCCCTCGCCGACGAGCTGGCGTGCGTGGCCCAGTGGATCGACCGCTCCAGCCACCGCATCCGCGTCATCCACGCCGACGGGTCGCTCGTGCCCACCGGACCGCCCTTGCCCTCGTTCGAGCCGCCGGTACCCTTCAGGCGGTGAACTGGCTCCTGCTCACGTTCCTCGGCACCGCCGGCGCGGTCATCGTGGCGTGCTGCATCGTGGCCCTGTTCGTGCGGCACCGCCTCAACCGCCGTCACCGCGTCCACCCCAAGGTCCCCACGCCGGCGCCGATCACGTGGCTGGCCGACCCCCGGGCAGCCGCCCGTCTGCACCGCCGCTTGGCCAAGGTGGGCCACACCGCCGGCGACGTCGCCGACGACCACCGGCTCCCCCGGAAGAAGCTGCGCCGGACGGTCGAGCAGCCCGAGGTGGTCACCCTCGCCGAGGAGCTGCGCCAGCAGGCCGTCGACCTCGATGCCCAGATCGCCCGCACGTCGACCCTCCCCGCCCCCGTGCGCCGCCAGCACCTCGCCCAGCTCGCCGCCTCGGTGTCCGAGGCCGAGCTCGCCTGCGTCCGCCTCGTCTCGGTCAGCACGCAGAGCCGCACGCACGCGGTGCTGGCGAACGGCACCACCGGCCAAGCGCCGGGCGGAGCGACCGGCATCACCGGCGTCGCCGGCCAGGCCCACCGACTGGCCGAAGCGCACCGGATCCTCCAGCAGCTCGACGACCGCGCCGGCCTCGCCCCGGCCGCCACCCCGCTGGGCCCGCTGCGCGCCGCCCCAGCGCCCAGCACCCGCCGGTCTGCCCGGTAGGGTCCGCGGCCATGGTGCACGCGTTCTTGCTGATCAAGTCGGAGCCGGCTCGGGTGGCGGCGCTGGCCGACGAGCTGACCGAGGTCGAGGGGATCGCCGAGGTGTACTCGGTGGCCGGCGAGGTCGACCTGGTGGCCGTCGTGCGCGTCCCCCGCCACGACGACCTGGCCGACGTGGTGACGCGCGGCGTCGCGGCCCTTCCCGGCATCATCGAGACCCGGACCATGGTGGCGTTCCAGGCCTACTCGAAGCGCGACCTCGACGCCCTCTGGGACCTCGGCGAGTAGCCGGGCCTCCGGTCAGGCCGCCTCGACGGCCTTGGCCGCCTGCGACTCGGCCACCAGGCGCTCGAGCGCCGCGGCGGCCTCGCCCTCGGCCAGCGAGGCACGGGCCGCCTCGACGCCATCGGCCCAGGTGTCCACGAGGTCGGCGGCGAGCAGGCCGGCCGCGGCGTTGAGCGCCACGATGTCGGACCCCGGACCGGGCGTGCCGGCGAGGATCTCCCGCGCCAGGCGGGCGTTGGTGGCGGGGTCGTCGCCGCGCAGGGCGCCGAGGGTCGTGCGGGCGATGCCGTGGTCGGTGGGATCGACGTCGTAGCTGCGCACCTCGCCGTCGCGCAGCTCGTGGACGGTCGACGTCGTGGTGGTGGTGAGCTCGTCGAGGCCGTCGTGGCCGTAGACGACGAGCGCCCGCTCGGCGCCGTTGGCGGCCAGCACCCGCACCATGCGCTCGGCCATGGCGCCGTCGGCCACCCCGGTGACCTGCCGGCGGACCCGCGCCGGGTTGGCGAGCGGGCCGAGGAAGTTGAACACCGTGGGGACGCCGAGCTCCTTGCGGGTGGGTCCGGCGTGGCGCATGGCGCCGTGGTAGCGGGGGGCGAAGCAGAAGCCCATCCCGGCGTCGCGCACGCAGCGGGCCACGCCCTCGGGTCCGAGGTCGAACGCCACCCCCAGCGCCTCCAGCACGTCGGCGGTGCCGGTGGACGACGACGCCGCCCGGTTGCCGTGCTTGCACACCCGGCCACCGGCGCCGACGACGGTGAGCGCCGCGAGGGTGGACACGTTGATGCTGTGGGAGCGGTCACCGCCGGTGCCCACCAGGTCGATCACGCCCTCGGGGTCGTCGAGCTCCACCCGCACGGACCGGTCGAGCATGGCGTTGACCAGGCCGATGAGCTCGTCGGAGGTCTCCCCCTTCATGCGCAGGGCGACGATGAAGCCGGCGATCTGGGCCGGCGTGGCGTTGCCGTCGAGGATCTCCCCCATCGCCGCCGACGCCGTGGCCCGGTCCAGGTCGCTCCGCTGGGTCAGCGACCCCAGCACCGCTGACCAGCCGCCCACGTCGTCCCACGTCCTCGCAGTCATGGCCGACAGCATGTCAGGTGCTGGCCGGGGCGCTCGTCGGCGAATGGAGCGAATGGAGCAAAACGACCCGATGGCCCACGACCCGACGACCCCGAATGGCGCAGATCGTCAGGATGTTGTCATTGCCGCCACGGAGGGACGGCCGCACACTGGGTGACATGAGCGCGCCCCGCACCATCGTCCTGGTCGCCTACGACCTCATGCAGCTGCTCGACCTGGCCGGACCCGTCGAGGTCTTCGCCAACGCGAACGACCTCGACGGCGGCGGGGCCTACCGCATCCTGATCGCCACGCCCGACGGCGGCCGGGTGCGGACCACCAGCGGCGTCGAGGTCGGCGCCGACATCGCCATGGCCGACGCGCCCGAGTCGTTCGACACCCTGGTGGCGGTCGGCGGTCGCGGCACCCGGCAGCTGATCTCCGACGAGGCGTTCCTCGCCGGTCTGCGCGACCTCGCCGGCCGCGCCCGCCGGATCACGTCGGTCTGCAGCGGGTCGTTCCTGCTGGCGGCCGCCGGACTGCTCGACGGCTACCAGGCCACCACGCACTGGGGCTCGTGCGACCTGCTCAGCGAGAACTGGCCCGAAGTCGAGGTGCTCCCCGACCAGATCTACGTGCACGACCGCGACCGCTGGACCTCGGCGGGCATCACCGCGGGGATCGACCTGTCGCTCGCCCTCGTCGAGGCCGACCACGGCCCCGAGCTGGCCCACCAGGTGGCGGCGTGGCTCGTGGTGTTCGCCCGCCGCCCCGGAGGCCAGGCCCAGTTCAGCGCGCAGCTCCAGGCCCAGGCGGCTCGCACCCCGGCGATCGCCGAGATCCAGCGGTGGCTGCCCGACCACCTCGACGAGGAGCTGACCGTCGAACGGCTGGCCGAGCGAGCCGCCATGAGCCCCCGCACCTTCGCCCGCAGCTTCCGGGCCGAGACCGGGACCACGCCGGCCGCCCACGTCGAAGAGCTCCGGGTCGAGGCCGCCCGCCGCCTGCTCGAGACCACCGACCAGACCGTCGGGGCCATCGCCCGCCACGTCGGGTTCCGCCACGCCGAGACCCTGCACCGCGCCTTCGCCCGGCGGGTCGGCACCACCCCGGACCGCTACCGCCAGCACTTCGCCCGCACCCCCGCCTGATCTACCCCCCACCCCACACCTACCAACGCCCCACCCCACCGACACCCCACTGAAGTTGGTGTGCGAACTGCTGCTCTGCCTCGTTTCGCACACCAACCTCGGTGGGGACCGCCCAACCCCACCAAGGAGCCCACCATGCAGATCGCCATCGGCCTCTACCCCGAGTTCACCGCCCTCGACGCCATCGGCCCGTACCAGGTGCTGACCCAGGTGCCCGGCGTCGACGTCGTCCTGTGCGCCGCCGAGGCCGGCCGGTTGTCCGACGACAACGGCCTGCTCCACTTCGACATCGAGCACACCTTCGACGAGGTGACCCGGCCCGACGTGCTCCTCGTTCCCGGTGGGTTCATCACCCGGAAGCTGGCTCGGGACCGCGACCCCATCGTGGACTGGATCGCAGCCGCCCACGAGCACACGACCTACACCACGTCGGTGTGCACGGGTGCCCTGCTGCTCGGCGCCGCCGGCGTGCTCGACGGCCTCGACGCCACCACCCACTGGTTCGCCTACGACGAGCTGGCCAGCTACGGCGCCCGCCCCACGGAGCAGCGGGTGGTCCAGCAGGGCAAGGTCTGGACGGCGGCCGGGGTGTCGGCCGGCATCGACCTGGCCCTCACGCTCGTCGGGGAGGTCTGGGGTCCCGAGGTGTCCCAGGCCATCCAGCTCGGCATCGAGTACGACCCCCAGCCGCCCTACGACAGCGGCGCCCCGAGCAAGGCCGACCCCGACGTCCTCGCCCTCGTCCGCGCCATCAGCGAGGAGAAGGAAGCCGCCGCCCGCGCCTCGTGACGTTCAACGGATCGCCAGCCCACTGGCCGAGCGGAGCTCGACGACCTGCCAGGCCGGATCGACGGCAGCGAGGGCCGAGGCGACGCCACCCGCTCCGGATGGTCCCCCCAGCACGGTGAGCGAGCCGCCGTCCCCACCGGCGCCGTTGACCTTCCAGCCGACCGCACCGTGGGCCCGGGCGACGTCGATGGCGGCCTGGTGGGCGGGACCGACCAGCCCGGGGTGCAGCTCGCGCTGGGCTTCGGTGGAGGCCACCAGGACTTCGCCCCACTGGTCGAGCGCGCCGTCGGCGAGCACCGCCGCGGCATCCCCGGCGAGCGCAGACAGCCGGCGCAGGGACCGCCGGGCCTGGTCGTGCTCGGCGCCGCCGCACCCGACCACGGCGTTGATCACCTGGGCGTGCACCGCCGACGAGTCGTGCGGCCCGAACACGACGGTCACGAGCCGCTCGTCGAGCTCGGCCGCGGCGCGGCGCGAGACGACGACCGCCTCGTGGCGCACCTCGGGGTAGGGGCCGACGGCCAACAGGCCCACGCCGCCCAGCGCCGCGGCCCACGGGTCCTGCACGCCCGCCTCCCGTCCGGCCCGCCGGGTCTCCACCTGGTGGGCCAGCACGGCGAGCTCCTCCGGGAAGCGGGTGCCACCGACCAAGCGGTCGAGCGCGCCGAGCAGGGCGACGAGGACCGCACCCGACGTGCCCAGCGACGCGCCAGCAGGGACGTACGACGAGATCCGCACCTCGATGCCGAGCCCGTCCGGCAGGTCGGCACCCTCCACGATGCTGGCGATGGCGTGCTCGAGGAGCGGGTGGGCGCCCGGCGCCGGCGCCGTCCACGTCGGCGCCTCGGGGTCGCCACCCCGATCCACGAACTCGTCGATGCCGACGTCCGGGGCCACGAGCCGCACCGGCCCGCTCCCGGCGCGGGGCGCGAACGACGCCTCGACCTCGACGCCGGGCCCGACCGCGAGGTGACACACGCGGCCCGGCGACCCGAACCACGTATCGGTCCACCCGCCGACATCGGCCACCCGGACCGGCGCCGTCGCCACCACACGCCGCCCCGGCTCCATCCCCGCGCTCACGTCGCCACCCCCGACGCCACGATCGTCCCGAACGGCACCGCCCGAGCTTGCCACTCCCCGAACGGCGCCACACGCGACGCCGAGACACCATTGCGGGCACCGACGAACCCTGTTGACCATCCGATGGGGCGCGGATACCGTCGCTCCCGACCTGACCGCCGTGGTGGCGGTCGTTCGGCCCTGGTCGGCCCGAGGCGATCCGAACCGTCCAGGGAAGGCACCATGACGATCACCGAGCCGGCCAGGCACCGGTTGTACGAGAAGCTCGAAGGGCTGCTGGGCATGGACGATGCCGCGACGATGATGGCGCACCTCCCACCCGTCGGCTGGGCCGACGTGGCCACCCGCGCCGACCTCGACCAGCTCCACGACCGCATCCACATCGACCTCGCCGACATCCGTGTCGAGGTCGCCAACGTCCGCACCCAGATGGTCACCTTCGAGTCAGGCCTGCGCCAAGAGATGGCCGGTCTCGAGTCAGGCCTGCGCCAGGATCTGGCGGAGGTCCACGTCGAGATGGCGAACCTCCGCACGGATCTCCGCCACGAGCTCGCCCTCTTCCGTGACCAACAGCAGCGGGATCAGCTCGCGGTGCAGCGGCAGCTCATCTTCGTCGTCATCGCCGCGGCGCTGAGCCTGCTCGGGACCCTCGCGATCGCTGTCTGAAGGCCCCCCGGCGCGGGTCACCTCGCCGGGGTGTCGAACCGATCGGCTCAATCCCACCAGAGGTCGTGGGCGAGGACGCCCCTCGCGATGAGGCCGAGCTGGACCTGCGACGTGCCCTCCACGATCGTCAGCTGCTTGGCGTCGCGGTAGTAGAGCTCGGTCATGTGGTCCTTCATGTACCCGGCGGCGCCGAGCATCTGGAGCGACAGGTTGGACGCCTTCACGGCCACCTCGGTGGCGTAGTACTTGCACATCGACAGGTACGGGACGTCCTCCTTCTGGAAGCGCCCGGCATCGGCCATGGCGGCGGCCCGGTAGGTGAGCAGACGGGCGGCCTCGATCTCGGTGGCGAGCTTGGCGATCTCCCACTGGATGCCCTGCATGTCGGCGATGGTCTTGCGGAACGCGGCCCGCTCCTTCACGTACTCGGTGGCGTACATGAGGGCGCCCTCGGCCAGGCCGATGCCGCGTGCGGCCACGATCGGCCGCATCGAGTTGAGGCCCTGCATGGCGAGCTGGAAGCCGCCGATCTCGCCGATGACGTTGCCGGCCGGCACGCGCACGTTGGTGAGGAGCAGCTCGCCGGTGTCGATGCCCCGCACGCCCATCTTGCGGTCGGTGGAGCCGACCTCGACGCCCTCCCACCCCCGTTCGACGATGAACGCCGAGATCGAGTTGTGGTTGCGCTCGGTGACGTCGTCGGAGGTCTTGGCGAAGACCGTGTACCAGTCGGCCTGTACGACGCCGGAGATCCAGCACTTCGTCCCGTTGAGCACCCACTCGTCGCCGTCTTGGACCGCCTTGGTGCGCATGCCCATGACGTCGGAGCCGGCCTGCGGCTCGCTCAGGCAGAACGCGGCGCGCTTCGAGCCCTCGGCGATGGGGGCGATGTACTTCTGGTTCTGCTCCTTCGACCCGGCGATCATCACCGGGCCGGTGGGCAGGCGGGTGAGGAGCAGCATCAAGGCGGCCGTGTTCGAGTACTTCGCCACCTCCTCGATGGCGATGGTGAGCCCGAGGATGCCTGCCCCTGAGCCCCCGAGCTCCTCCGGGATGCAGAGCCCGAGCACGCCGGCACCGCGGAAGACCTCGAAGAGGTCCTGCGGGTACTCGCCGGACTCGTCGATCTCCCGCGCCCGCGGCTTGACCTTGTCCTGGGCGATGCGGCGCACCGTCTCCTGCAGCGCCGACAGTTCCTCTGAGAGCTCGAAGTCCATGGCTCCGGACGGTACCGGACCCCTCGGCTCCGGCCCCACCCGCGGGTGGGACGGCTCAGAGCGTGCGGACCATCGCCACCTGGGCGAGGCGCGGGTCCAGCTCGTAGGGGATGCGGGCGCCGGTGGGCTCGAACCCCTCGTTGACCCAGAAGGCCGTGGCGAACTCGTTGCGCTCCACCAGCCAGATGCGGAGACGGTCGGCGCCGATGGTCTGGGCCCACTCGGCCACCGCGCCGAGCAGGGCGGTGGCGACGCCCATGTCCCGATGGCCAGGAGCCGTCCAGAGGCCGACGAGGTTCACGATGCCGGTCTCGTTGAAGTACGCGCCGACGAGGCCGACGGGTTCGCTCCCCAAGCCCACGCCGTCCTCGTCGGCCAGCTCGGCGAAGAAGGTGGCCTGGAGACCGCCCGAGGCGTTGACCACGGCGGCCTCGGCCCAGTGGTCGTCGCCGCGCGCCTCGGCTCGGGCCAAGGTGGTGGTGGCGTCGCCGGGGGCATCGGCCAGCGCCGCCAACCGGATCGACCGAAGGCGGGCGCCCTCGTCGGCACGGATGCGGCGGACGGCGAACACGTCAGGCCGTGCGCCGGCGCTGACGGATGATCCGTCGGCGCTCCCGCTCGGTGCAGCCGCCCCACACGCCTTCCTTCTCCCGACGGGTCAGGGCGTACTCGAGGCACGCACCCTGCACCGGGCACACCGCGCAGACCGCCTTGGCCGCGTCGGCATCTTCGTCCGTCTCTGGATAGAAGGCCTGCGGGTCGAGACCGTGACAGGCCGCCTTCGTACGCCAGGACAAGTTCATGGTTGGAGGGTCACTCCCTCGACGGGCTGGGATTCGGATGACGACGTGGCCCACCAGGAACCACACCAGGTTCGCAACGAGGCCGGACACCGGGGCTCTGGGCCCCGTACAGGGCCCCGCACGAAGGGCTGAGTATGGTCGCCCGCCTCCGGGGGTGTCCACACCGAAGACGAGGTTCTCGGTGGAGATCGGTCGAATCCACCCGCCACCGCCGATGCTGGATCGTCAGGTTCCCGTCAGGATCCGGGCGATGCCCGGCAGCGGTCAGCCGGCGCCGAGGACGCGCCGGCGGCCGACGAGCACGCCGAGCAGCACGAGCAGCATCCCGATCGAGAACCCGACGACGCCCGATCCGAGGCGGACGTGCTCGTAGGACCGGGTGACGGCGTGCGCACGCGCCCCGATCACGACGCCCTGGACGGTCACCACGAAGGCGCCGAGCAGGTTGGCGCGGATCGAGGTCGCATCCCGGTCGAGCTTCCGCCAGCACACGATCAGGCCGAAGCAGCCGCCCATGCAGAACCCGTAGACCTTGCCGGGCTGGTACCGCAGGGTGGTACCGACGATCACGAGGACCAACAGGCCCAGGCTGACCGCCACCTGGCCCTGGAGCTGGGACACGGCATCGGCCGACGTCGGCGAGCCGGTCTGGGGCTCCAGGGCGAACAGGGCCACCCCCACGTTCCAGGGGAACCGGGTGCACCCGACCATCACGACCCAGCCGATGCCCGCCAGCAGGAGGCCGGCCCCCGGAGCGTTGCGCGCCACGGACCGAGCGCCGAGCGACGATGCCGGCCTGCCTGGATAGAACGCCGCCATCGTCGACGCGGCGCCGGGCGCCAGGTAGGACCCGTCGAGGAGATCGGTGCGCTCGACGCCCGCGGTGCGCACCCGCTCGGTCCACACCTTCCCGTCGAAGTACCGCTGCTCGTGGCGGCCATCGGGGTCCGGGTACCACGCGGCGGCGAAGCTCTCGCCCTCGGCCGCTCCCGCGTCGTCCACCTTGCGCACCTCCCCAGCCCCAGCGGCTCCCCCTGGCGGAGCACGGCTCTAGGGCGGCGCCGGCGCGGTCATGCGACACGCCGGTGGCCCGCTGACGGGGGTCTCACCGTAGGATCGGGGTCCATGCGCACCCCACTCGACGCTCGAGCCTCCTCATGACCGGCCCCGCGTGGTTCGACCGCACCGAGGCCCTGCGCCGCCTCGGCGGCGACCCGTTCGACGTCCTCGTCGTGGGCGGCGGCATCACCGGCGTGGGCGCGGCGCTCGACGCCGCGTCCCGTGGCCTGCGCACCGCGCTCATCGAGCGCGACGACTTCGCGTCGGGCACGTCGTCGAAGTCGTCGAAGCTGGCCCACGGCGGCCTGCGCTACCTGCAGCAGGGCGAGGTCCGGCTCGTGTACGAAGCCCTGGCCGAGCGCCAGCGCCTGCGCCACAACGCGCCGCACCTGGTGAAGCTGCTCCCGTTCCTGCTCCCCGTGTTCAGCGGGTCCGGTGGCGTCATCAACAAGAAGCTCGCCCGGGCGCTCGGTGCCTCCATGTGGATGTACGACCTCACCGGCGGCGCCCGCATCGGCAAGTTCCACGAGCGCCTGTCGCCCGATGAGGCACTGGCCCACATGCCGACGCTGCCGAAGGACAAGATCGCCTCATCGTACCTGTACTACGACGCCACCGTCGACGATGCCCGCCTCAGCCTCACCGTCGCCCGCACCGCGGCCATCGAGTTCGGTGCCGTCGCCGTCAACGGCACCTCGCTCACCGGCATCGCCAAGGACGGTCAGGGCCGGGTCTCGGGCGCCACCGTCGTGGCCGACGGCCAGGAGATCTCGGTCCGCTGCCAAGCCATTGTGAACGCAGCGGGCGTCTGGTCCGACGAGGTCCGCACCCTCGACGAGGGCACCGACCCGGACTCGATCCGACCGGCCAAGGGCATCCACATCACCGTCCCGTGGTCGAAGATCCGCAACGACATCGCCGTCGTGGTGCCCGTCCCGAAGGACAAGCGTGCGGTGTTCGTGGTGCCCTGGGGCGACCTCACCTACATCGGCACCACCGACACCGACTACCAGGGCCCCCACGAGGATCCGCCGGTCACCCGTGAAGACGTCGACTACCTGCTCGATGCCATGAAGTTCACCGGCATCACCGACCACGACGTCGTGGGCAGCTGGGCCGGCCTCCGCCCGCTGGTGAAGAGCGCCTCGTCCGGCCGCACCGCCGACCTGTCGCGCCGGCACAAGGTCGTCGCCTCGCCCAGCGGCGTCGTGTCGGTCACCGGCGGCAAGCTCACGACGTACCGGGAGATGTCGGCCGACACCGTCGACGAGGTCGTCGAGGTCCTGGGCAGCCGGGTCAGCGGCATCGCCCGCGGCTCGCGCACCAAGAAGCTCCGCCTGCGAGGCGCCGAGGGGTACGACTCGCTCGCAGCGTCCACCGACGCCCTGACGTCGCACCTCGCCAACCGCTACGGCGGCGAGGCCCGGACGGTGCTCGCCCTCGCCGACTCGGACCCCGCCCTGCGCGAGCCGCTCGTGGCCGGCCTCCCGTACATCCGGGCCGAGGCCGTCTACGCCGTCCGCCACGAGATGGCCCGCTCGGTCGACGACGTGCTCAGCCGCCGCACCCGGGCCCGGCTCCTGGCCCGCGACGCGTCGGCCGCTGCGGCCGCCGACGTCGCCTCCCTCATCGCCCCGATCCTCGGTCTCTCCGAGTCGGAGGCCGAGGCGCAGGCGTCCAGCTACCGGGCCGCGGTCGAGCTCGAGCGCAGCACGGCCCAGCTCCCCGAGACCGCACTCGACGCCAGCCTCGGGGCGTAGCCCCACCTCGCCGGCCGGGGTGGGGCAGGTTTCCCTCGACGGAACGTCGCTTCGGCGCGACGATGCGACGGACGTGCCACCAGACCGGGGAGGGTTCTGATGGGGTTCGTGCAGATCATCGAGCTGCAGACGACTCGCTTCGAGGAGGTCGACGCGCTCCACGAGACGTGGCTCGCCGAGACCGAGGGCATCCGCAGGACCGTCAGCGAGCTGGTGGTCAAAGACCGCGACAAGCCCGGCCGCTACCTCGTGATCGTCGAGTTCGCGAGCTACGAGGACGCCGAGGCGAACAACGACATCCCGGCGACGGGCCGCTTCGCGGAGGCCCTCGGCCCGCTCCTCGACGCGCCGCCGATCTTCCACAACCTGGACCTCGTGCGGTACGACCGCACCTGACGCGCGCCTCCCCGCGAGGCGCCCGACGAAAGGGGGCCGTCATGGCCCGAATGGTTGCCGACTGCCGGGACTTCCCGAGCGAGAGCGGCTGCACCCTCACCATCGCGGGCGAGGAGGACGAGGTGGTGGCCGCAGCCGCCATCCACGCCGCCACCGTCCACGGCCACGAGGACTCACCCGAGCTCCGCGAGACGCTCCGCTCCTCCCTGAAACCCGAGTAGCCGATTTCGGGTCACCTGAGCACCCTGGCGGTGCACGCGTGACCCGAAACCAGAGCTGGTCCGGATCCCCCATCGATTTCGGGTCACCTGGGCACCCGGATGGTGCACGCGTGACCCGAAATCGTCTCGGCGGTGGTGATGCGGCGGTACCGTCCGCTGAGGTCCTGTCGATCTGAGCGAGGTGGTCCCCCGTGCGAAGCGTGACCGTTGCGTCGGTGCAGATGTCGATGGCCGACGACGTCGCCACCAACGTCGCGGCCGCCGAGGCGCTCATCCGCGACGCCGCCGCGCAGGGCGCCCAGGTGGTGCTGATCCCCGAGCTGTTCGAGGGAAGGTACTTCTGCATCGACCAGCTTCCCGGGCACTTCGAGCGCGCTCGCCCGCTCGAAGGCCACCCCACGGTGGAGCACTTCCAGTCGGTGGCGGCTGAGCTGGGCATCGTGCTGCCCGTCAACGTGTACGAGCGGGCCGGCCAGGCCGCGTTCAACACGGTGGTGATGATCGACGCCGACGGCACGGCGCTCGGGACCTACCGCAAGAGCCACATCCCCGACGGCCCCGGCTACACCGAGAAGTACTACTTCAACCCCGGCGACACCGGGTTCCGGGCGTGGGACACCGCGTTCGGCAAGGTCGGCATCGCCATCTGCTGGGACCAGTGGTTCCCGGAGGCGGCTCGCTGCATGGCGCTCGAGGGCGCCGAGGTCCTGCTCTACCCCACCGCCATCGGCAGCGAGCCGCCCGACCCCACGTGGGACTCGAGCGGCCACTGGCAGCGCGTGATGCAGGGGCACTCGGCCGCCAACCTCATGCCGGTCGTCGCCGCCAACCGCTACGGGTTCGAGCAGGGCGCGACCGACCGGTCGATCACCTTCTACGGGTCGTCGTTCATCACCGACCTCACCGGCGCCACGGTGGCCGAGGCCGGCCGCGACGGCGACGCCGTGCTGACGGCGACGTTCGACCTCGACGAGCTGCGGAACCAGCGCAACGCCTGGGGCCTGTTCCGCGACCGGCGGCCCGACCTGTACGGCCCGATCGCCACGCTCGACGGCTCGACCAAGCCGCGGCTCGGAGGCGGGTGATGGGCCGCCTGCGGATGCCCGCCGAGTTCGACCGCCACGAGGGCACGGCCATCGCCTGGCCGTGCCGCGACGAGATCTACCCGGGGGCGCTGATGGACGAGGCTCGCGACGCCCACGCCCAGCTGGCCCAGGCCATCGCCCGCTTCGAGCCCGTGTGGGTCATCGCCGACCCCGCCGACGCCGAAGGTGCTGCCCTGCGCTGCGGCGAGGGCACCACCGTGGTCGAGCTGCCCATCGACGACTCGTGGTTCCGCGACACCGGCCCGGTCTACGTGTTCGACGGGACCGACCGCATCGCCTTGGACTTCACGTTCAACGGGTGGGGCGAGAAGTTCCATCCGTGGGACCGCGACGCCGCCGTCGCCTCGGCGTGGGCGAGGGCCATGGGCCATCCGGTGCACCAGGTCCCGCTGGTGTTCGAGGGCGGGTCCGTCACCGTCGACGGGATGGGCACGGCAGCCACCACGACCCAGTGCCTGATGCACCCGAACCGCAACCCCGGCCTCACCCAGACCGAGATCGAAGACGAGGTCTGCGACGCGTTCGGCCTCGACGCCGTGATCTGGCTCCCCTACGGCCTGGCCCTCGACGACGACACCGACGGCCACGTCGACAACGTCGCCGCCTTCTCCCGGCCCGGGACCCTGCTGCTCCAGGGCTGCGACGACCCCGACGAGGACGACTGGGTCCGGCTGGACGTCAACCGCCGGGTCGCCGACGGTCAGCCCGACGCCCACGGGGAGCGCATCGAGACCGTCGTGGTCCCGGCCCTGCCGTTCGTCGAGCGGGACGGCACCCGCGTCCCCGTCCCCTACCTGAACCTCTACGTCGGCAACGGGTTCGTGGTCGTCCCCACCTGCGGGCATCCGGCCGACGCCGACATGGTGGCGCTCATCGCCGAGCAGTTCCCCGGACGCGAGACGTTCGCCCTGGAGATCGGATCGATCCTCGCCGTCGGCGGCGGCGGGATCCACTGCATCACCCAGCAGATCCCCGCCACCTGAGCGTCCTAGGGTGCGGTCTCGATGAGCCCTGCACCGAACTCTGGATCGCCCACCCCGCCCATCGAGATCGCCGGCGGGGCCGCTTCGGCCACCGGGCGGCTCGCCGCACCGGTCGTCCTCCTCGACGACGCCTTCCTCGCCCGCCTCGGCGAGGCGTGCGCCGACGTCCGGCTCGATCCGGGCGAGCGGGCCGATGCCAGCCGCGATTGGTGGCCGCTCGCCATGGTGTGGGCCACCGAGGGCATGGTCGGCCAAGTGGCCGGAGCGATCGCCCGCCCGTCGTCGGTCGGCGAGGTCGCCGCCGTCTTGCGCCTCTGCGACGACGCTCGCATCCCGATCACGCCGGCCGCCGGGCGCTCCAGCGTCGTGGGCGGAACCGTCCCGGTTCACGGCGGCGTCCTGATGGACCTGACCGGGCTCGCCGGCATCGAGTCCGTCGATGAGCAGTCCGGCATGGTCGAGGTGTGGGCCGGCACGTTCGGGGACCTCTTCGAGGAGGAGCTCCAGGAGAAGTACGGCCTCACCGTCGGGCACTGGCCGCAGTCGATGAACCTGTCGACCGTCGGGGGCTGGCTGGCCTGCAAGGGTGCCGGACAGCTGTCGAACCGCTACGGGAAGATCGAGGACATCGTCGTCGGGCTCGAGGTCGTCCTCGCCGACGGCACGGTGTTCCGCACCGGCGGGCAGCCCCGCTTCGCCGTGGGTCCGGACCTCACCCACCTGTTCCTCGGCGCCGAGGGCACGCTCGGCGTCATCACCCGGGCGTGGCTCCAGGCCTGGCCCAAGCCGACCCACACCATCCGCGGCGCCTGGAGCTTCCCCACGTTCTCGGCCGCCCTCGATGCCATGCGCCGCATCATCCAGCGGGGCGCGCCGGTGGCCGTCCTGCGCCTGTACGACGGCATCGAGTCGAACCGGAACTTCGGGACCGAGCTGACCGACAACGTGCTCCTGGCCTACGACGAGGGCGACGAGACGATGCTCACCGCTGCCGAGGCCGTGCTCGACGAGGAGTGCGCCGAGGCCCGCCCGCTCGATGACGGCCTGGTGGAGCAGTGGTTCGGCCACCGCAACAACGTCGATGCGCTGGAGGCCCTGATCTCGAAGGGCTACGTGGTCGACACCATGGAGATCTCGGCGCCGTGGTCTCGGCTCGACGCCGTCTACGAGGCCGCCACCGCCGCCATCTCGGCCGTGCCCGGCACCCTCGCCGCCTCGGCGCACCAGTCGCACTCGTACGTGACCGGCGCCTGCCTGTACTTCACCTTCGCCGCCCAGGTGGCGCCCGAGGAGCGCGAGGCGTACTACGTGGCTGCCTGGGACGCCGGCACCCGTGCCGTGCTGGAGCACGGCGGCTCGCTCAGCCACCACCACGCCGTCGGCCTCAACCGGGCCCGGTTCATGCCCGAGGTCCTGGGCGACGGCCTCGGCGCCCTCGCGTCGGTCAAGGCGGCGCTGGACCCGAACGGCATCTGCAACCCCGGCAAGCTCGGCCTCCCCGACCCGTTCGGCGGTCAGGCCTGGCCCGGCGCCGAGTGACGCCCGCTGTGGCGCCGTTCGAAGCACCCGACGAGGACATCCCGGCTCCTGCGGACGGCTCCGGCCCGACCCGCATCGCCCCCATGGTCATCGCCCGGGGCGCGGCCACGGGGCTGCTCGTCGCCATGCCGGCCGCGTTCCTCAACGTCGTGCTGGCCAACCAGGCGCCGAAGCCGCAAGCCGGCATCAACCTGTCGTTCCTGGCGGTGTTCGTCGGGTTCGGCTTGGCCGGCTGGCTCGTCGGCCGCGAGGCACCGAGCCAGGTGGCGAAGCACGGCGCGGTCGCGGCGGTGGCCGCCTTCGTGCCGGTGGAGGTGGTCGTGATCCTGGGCCGGCCCGACCGGGGTGCGGCCGCCATCGTCTTCGGGATCGTGTTCATCGGGCTGCTCGCCGCGTGCCTCGGCACCATCGGGGCGAGCATCGGGAACCGCAAGCGCAAGGGGGAACGGGGATGAAGCTGCTCGTCGTCGACGTGGGGACCAGCGGGGTGCGGGCGGCCGTCGTCACACCCGAGGACGGGGTCGTGCACGCTCACCACCAGGAGGTGCTGCCGTCGTCGCCGGCACCCGGTCTGGTGGAGTTCGACGCCTCGGTCATGGCCGAGGCGGTCCTCGCCGTCGCCCGCCAGGCGGCAGCCGAGGCGGGCACGGTGGACGCCGTCGGCATCGCCAACCAGCGCGCCTCGACTGTGGTGTGGGACCGGGCGACCGGCCAGCCCGTCGGCCCCGGCCTCGGCTGGCAGGACCTCCGCACGGTGGTCGACTGCCTGATCCTGGCCGGCGAGGGCCTGCGCCTGGCCCCCAACCTGGTGGCCACCAAGGCAGCTCACCTGGTGAAGGAGGCCGACCCTGACGGCACCCGGGACCTGTGCATCGGCACGGTGGACAGCTGGGTGGCCTGGACCTTGACCCGAGGGGCCGTCCACGTCACCGACCGCACGAACGCCGCGCTCTACGGGATGCTCGCCCACGACCAGGAGGCCTGGGACGATCGCACGCTGGAGCTGCTGAAGGTGCCGACCTCGGCTCTGCCGACCGTGGTCGACTCGATCGGCACCATCGGCGAGGCCACCGCCCTGCCTGGCTCGCCGCCGCTCACGGGCATCCTCGGCGACCAGCAGGCATCGCTCCTCGGACAGGGCTGCGTCCGCCCCGGCCAGGCCAAGATCACGTTCGGCACCGGCGGCATGCTCGACGTGTGCCTCGACGGCCGGCCGACGTTCGAGACGCAGGGCACGGGCGGCACGTTCCCCATCGTCACCCGCAGCGCCGGAGGCACCCGGCGCTGGGGCCTCGAGGCCGTGATGCTCGCGGCGGGCACCAACGTCGAGTGGCTGCGAGACGACCTGCAGGTCATCGCCGACGCCGCCGACTCGCACACCGTGGCATCGCAGTGCGAGTCCAGCGACGGTGTGGCGTACGTGCCGGCCCTGCTCGGCCTCGGCGCCCCCACGTGGGACTACGGGGCTCGAGGAGCGCTGCTCGGGCTCACCCGGGGCAGCGGCCGCCCGCAGATCGTGCGAGCGGTCCTCGAGGGCGTCGCCCAGCGGGCCGCCGACCTCGTCGACGCGGCCGAGACCGACAGCGGCCTGGAGATCCCCGCGCTGCGGGTCGACGGCGGCATGTCGGCCAACCCGACGTTCCTCCAGGCCCTCGCCGACGCGACCCAGCGACGGGTGGAGGTCTCACCCGAGCGGGAGGCCACCACGCTCGGCGCGGCCTACGCCGCCGGTCTGGCCATCGGCGCCTGGCCCGACGACGACGCCATCGCCGCGTCCTGGGACCCGGCCCAGATCGTGGAGCCGGTCGGCTCGTTCGACCGCGAACGGTGGGCGGACACCCTCCGCCGGGCCGAGAAGTGGTTCCCCGATCTGTCCGCGATCTCCTTCTAACGTGCACGCCGGCCCGCCTCGCTTGGACGTGACCCCTCTGGAATCGGCACACTTCCCTGAGGCATCCCGTGCGTGCCACCCGACTCGGCGCACCTCGCGCCACGAACCCACTCCCCAGGAGGAACCCGTGCAGACCGACCAGTCGATCGACTCGGCCACTGCCACCAGCCGCCGGACCTTCCTGACCCGGGCCGCCGTCGGCGGTGCCCTGGTCACGGCGGGTGCGCTGGCCCTCCCCCACGCCGGCCTGGTGCCGGCTGCCGGCGCTCGTCCGGCCGACCAGGGCGACCTCAAGGACCCGGACTTCGCGGACTTCGGCACGGCGATCGAGCTCGCGGCCGTCGCCGCCTACAGCGCGGCGTTCGACCGGGGCGTCCTCGACGCCGAGTGGTCCGACCTGGCCCTCGACTTCCAGGGTCACCACCAGGCCGTGGCCGACACGCTCCTCAAGCTGCGCGACGACGACGCCCCCGAGGCGATCGCCGATGCTGCCTTCGCCAAGACCTCGGTCGACAAGATCAAGGCCGCGACCGACCAGAACGGCGTCCTCGCCGCCCTAGCCGTGGTCGAGGAGACCTGCGCTGCCACCCACCTGTCCGCCATCGGCCAGCTCGCGGAGAAGTCCACGGCTCGCACGGTTGCCCAGGTGCTGTGCGTCGAAGGCCAGCAGGCCGCGCTGCTCGGCACCGCCAGCGGTTCGACCGTGGCTGAGGTCACGCCCGCCACGAACACCGGCGATGCTGCGCTGACCATCCCGAAGGGCGGCACCACGGCGTCCACCACCACGACCGCGCCGGCCGAGTCCCCCGACGAGTCCGACACCTCGACCACGTCGGCCGGCAGCTGAGCGCCGGAACCATCAGGAGCCACACGATGAACCCCACCTCCTCTCCCACCGGCACCACCCGCCGCCAGCTCGTCACCACGGGCGCGTTCGGCGCGGCGGCGGCCGCCTTCTTGGCGGCTTGCGGCACCAAGACCGACAAGAAGGCCGGCCAGTCCGGCGACGACCCCACGACCACGGCGGTTCCGCCCGAGGCCCCGCTGCCCGAGGTCACCGAGGCCGATCGGGCCAACGACACCGACCTGCTGCGCACGGCCACCTCGATGGAGCTGCTCGCCGCGCAGTTGTACGAGAAGTACGGACCCGAGGTCGACGACGCCGACTGGAAGGCCGACCTCGCCCGGTTCGCCGCCGACCACGCCGCCGCCGCCAGGACCTTCCAGGACGAGACACCCGCCGACGACCGCTACCACTCGCCCAACCAGTGGCTGATCGAGGAATCGATCGACCCGGTCCGAGACCAGCTCGACGGCGGCAGCGACGCCGTCGTCCTCGAGTTCTTCGCCTCGCTCGAGAGCACGTTTGCCGCCACCTACATCACGGCCGTGTCGTCGTTCTCCCAGGTCGAGGGCCGGTCGCAGTTCGCCGGCTTCGCCGAGGCCGCCGCCCGCCGCAACGCGCTGCTCGGCAACGCCGGCGAGGGCGCCCCGCCGCAGGCCGCGCTCTTCCCGCTCCAGGATCTCATCCCCAACGACGCCTACGTGACGATCACCACCGACGACCCCGGCGTCGACGAGGACACCGAGGACGAGCCCCAGAACTGACCTACCCGGGTCCCGACTGGTCACCGCCAGTCGCCAACGTGGGAGATGACGGCCGTCAGGCGACCACGATCCTCCAAGTTCCCGGTGAAGACGGCCATCCGCGAGACTGGCGGCGACGATGAGTCGGCCGGGTGGCCGCGGCATCGGATCCGCTCGCGGTGACGGTGTCGAGGAAGGTCGGGGCTCCACAGGGCACCGGTGCTGGCGTGAGCCAGGTGGGAGCGATCTCACGGATCGGGCAACAGAGAACAGACCGCCGATGGCCGGGGCAACCCGGCACAGGCAAGGGTGAAACGGTGCGGTAAGAGCGCACCAGCGCCGGGAGCGATCCCGGCGGCTCGGCAACCCCCACCAGGAGCAAGGCCAAATCGAGGGCAGGGCGGCCCGTCCGCTCCCCGCAAGGGGAACCCTCAGGTAGGCCGCACAGATGGATGGTCACCGAATCGGACCCCCCGCAAGGGACCGAGGAACAGAACCCCGCCTACAGGCCGGCTCATCGTCACCTGCGGCAGCAGGGATGGACCCGTCAGTCCTTGGGGCAGGTCATCTTGATGTCGATGGATCCGGCTCCGACCCTGGACGTGCCGCCGGGGCCGATCGCTTCGACCGTCACGGCGTGGCGGCCGACGTCGCCGGTGGCCCAGATCCCTGAGGGGATCGTGCCGGAGTAGCTGCTGGCGCTCCTCGCCATCCCCGTCGTGAAGGCGGTGCCGTCGACGATGATCGTGGCGCTGGAGGCGTTGCGGATGCGGGCGGAGACGATCACGTCGGGGTAGCCGCAGTCGAGGCGGTACACGGTCGTGCCCGAGAGCGTGGCGCGGTCGATCACGGGGGCGGGCGGGGGTGCCGTCGTCGGCGGCGACGTGGGCGGCAGCGTCGGGGCCACGGTCACAGGCGGCTGGGTGGTCTGACCGGGGATCGTCACCTCGGGGGCGGTGGTGGTGGTCTCACCCGGCACCGTCGTGGTCGTCTCGCCGGGTGCGGTGGTGGTCGTGGAGGTCGTGGTGGAGGTCGATGTCGATGTCGTGGTCGCCGGGGCGTCGGTGGTGACGAGGATCTCGACGGGCACCGACTTCCGGTCGCTGTCAGGCTGGGCGACCACCAGCTCGTGCTCACCCTCCGCCGCCTTCCAGGTGAACGAGCCGTAGACGAGCTTCTCGTTGCGCTCGAGCTCGGAGTCGGTGGCGACCTGCTTGCCGTCGACGTAGAGGACGAGCGAGCCCATCGAGCCGGTGGCGGTGGCGTGGGCCCCCACGTGGACGGACCCGGGTGCGACCGGCTCCTCCCCCGTCGGTGCGTCGATCCACACCTGTGCCGCCGTCGACACCTGCGTCGATGCCGGCTCATCGGTCACGACCGCGGCGACGGCCGCTCCCGCTCCGACGGTGGCCATGGCGAGCGGGATGGCGAGCTTGGCGAGGAGCACGCCGCAACCCTACGAACCCCCGCACCCGCAAGAGGAGGGGCACCCGGTCCCGATCTGGTCCCAGATGTCGCCGATCGGATGAGCCAGGAGGGAGCGCGGGCTTAGGTTCCGCGGATGCGCAACAACCGATGGGTGTGGATCGGGGTGTACGTGGTCGCCACGGCGCTCCTCGCCGGCGGCGTCGTCTTCTTGATCCAAGACCGCGACCAGAGCAGCGAGGCGGCGGCACCCGTGCTGCCCGAGCTGGCCACGATGCCGTTCGCATCGGGGCTGACGCCGGTCGGTCCCACCACCGGTCGTGTCGGCGACAGCCTGCTGTTCGACGCCGAGGGCGGCACGGAGGACGTCCGCAGCGTCGAGCTGTGGGATGGCGACCGGCGCATCGAGACCCAGGCGGTGGATGGCACACCCGGCGCGGTGGTCACGCTGCCGGCGCTGTCGGTCGGCCAGCACGCCGTCTACGCCAAGGTGACCAACGCCGACGGGGAGGCGTCGCTGACCGCGCCCGTCCCCGTCGCCATCGTCGCCAACGGCACCGAACCCGTGCCGCCGGTCACGGTGGTGCCCGACGAGGACGAGACCTTGGGGCAGCTCGCCGAGCGCCTCGACATCGGCATCGACCGCATCTCGGTCCTCGCCGCCGGATCGGACCTCCTGCCGCCCGAGCAGGTGAAGGACCTGCCCCTCGCGGCTGGCGACGTGATCCCCGTCGATGCCATCGTCGGCGCCCAGCCTGACGGCGACGCCGGCTACGTGGAGGCGGTGTCGGCCGATCCAGTCGTTCCGGAGGGCGGAGGTGCGTCGACCGGCGACCTGGCGCTGTCGGCCGAGGCCGCCGGCTGCCAGATCACGCTCACCGTCTCCGGCGCGAGCGGCAAGACCCAGGTCTACGAGGCAGCGGGCAGTGCCGTGGGGTGGACGCGCGTCGGCGAGCGGTCCGGCGACGGCACGGTGTCCATCCCGGTCGCCACCCCGGGCGTGCACCTCTTCTACGCGCTGGCGGGCAACGAGCAGACGACGCCGCTGCAGGTGACGATGCCCCCGGGCTGCACCAAGGCGTCGGGCTGGACGGGGAACGCGTTCATCACCGACGGGATCCTCACCGTGACGACGGGGGTCGGCGGCGCCGGGCAGTGGCTCTACCTCCAAGCCGACGGCGGCACCGCCGTGCGAGTGCCCGCGACGGGGTACCTCCCACCGGTCGGCCTGTACACGGACATCGGCGCGCTGCTGCCACCGATGGCCGGCACCACCCTGGACCTCGAGCTCTGGCAGGGCAGCGAGTTCCTCGACACGAAGGTGGCGAGCGGCCACCTGAACGCCCCGGAGGGCCGCTCCATCGGCGACGTGACCGGCGAGGGCCGCCAGCTGGACCTGAAGCTCACGGACCCGGCCGGCACCGCCGCGATCCTCGGCTCACAGGATCGCAAGCTCACCTTCACCTGGACCGCCGGCGCCCGGATCGAGGCCGTGCTGTACCAGGTCCTCGTCGACGATCAGCCGATCACCCAGACGAGGGTGCCACCCGAGCAGCTTCTCGCCAGCGGCGTCAGCATCCGGAGCTCCGCTGGTGCCGCGGGCTCGGGCACCTTCACGATCAACACTGCCGACATCCCCGGGAGGCAGGCCACCGGGAGGGAGGCGACGGCCGGGGCGACCGCGTCGTACGAGGCCAAGACCGCCCAGCTGACCGACAAGAACATCGTGTCGAGCAACAAGCCCGTGTCGGTCACGCCGATCGGGCCCGGCACCGTGAAGCGGGCGGCCGAAGCCCCCATCGTCATCGACCTGCCGACCTACGGCGACAACGTCTACGTGCGCGCCATCGGCATCGGCTCGGAGGGCTCGGGCGTGACATCGGCATCGAACACCATCCGGGTCCAGCTCCCGGTCCCCCAGGGCATCGGCGGCAAGGCCGTCGACTTCGTCACGGGCGACGACTTCGGCGACACCACGTTTGCACCGGGCCACCGTCCGGTGCGGTCGTTCCAGAACTGCATGTGGGCCGACGTCGGCTGGTTCGGGCCGATCGACTACGGCAAGTACCTCGACCGATCTCCCCATGGACAGTCGGCGCGGATCGAGGCCATGTCGGCGGCCTACCCCGCGGACGGGACCTACTGCCCGCAGGACTTCCCACCACCGCCTCCGCCGCCCTCCGACGACTGCGGGATCGCCCAGGTGTTCTGCGACGTGTGGGCCGGCATCAAAGAGCTCGGCAGCGCGGTCATCACCGTGGCCGAGGCGGCGTACCGCTTCGCCTCCACCGTGGTGGGCACCGTCGTCGACGGGATCGCCACGGCCGTCGCCAAGTACTCCGGGGTGTGCCAGGCACTCGAGAGCGTGGCCGAAGGGTCGGAGAAGACGTGCGGCTCCGTGCTCAAGGTGGCGACCAAGGCGGCCATCTCCGCCCTGCTGGTGTCTGTCGGCATCCCGCCCGTGCTCCCGGATCCCGACATCCTCGCGGCCGTGGCGAAGGGCGACTTCGCCTCCGTCGCCGTGACGCTGATGGAGGCGGCAGGCATCCCGTGCTCGAGCTTCAAGCCCGACCCCGACCTGGCCGAGGTGATGGAGAAGACGGCCAAGGCGACGTCGAAGGGCTCCGAGGTGGTGCAGGCCGCCAAGGACCCGTGCCTGGCCATCGCTGCGGCCCTGGTGGCCACGGTGAAGTCGCAGGTGCTCCCCAAGGCGCAAGCGGCCATCGCCCAGAGCGTCGGACTCCCGTTCCAGGCCATCTCCCACCCCCTGTACCCGTTCTCCCTCACGCCGTCGCCGCTCGGGAAGGACGGACGCACGGAGGTCCTGTTGCGGATGCGCCCACGAGAGGACAACGCCGAGGCGAGCGGCATCGCGTGCTTCGTGTCCGTGCGGGTCGTCAACGTCGCTGACGACGGGGCCACCCAGAAGACCCTCATCCCGAGCCACACGGTTCGAGTCGACGAGCTCGCGGCGCCGAACCGGGGCCGCTGGGAGAAGCGCCTCGTCCTGTTCAACACGGCCAAGGTGAAAGACGGTCTCTCCGGCACGTGGCACCTCGAGGCCACGACGCAGGGGAGCCAGCCGTGCCGGCTCGAGGCGATCGACGTGACCGGCGTACCGGCCCCCGTTCCGAACTACGCCAAGGACCGCAAGAAGGGCCAGCCCACCGTCGAAGCCGCCCGGCCCAACAGCTGATCGGATCGCCGTCCCACCGCCCGTCGGCCAGGGCCGGATCTCTGGTCGAGCCGGGTCTGGGGTACCTTGCGCCGGTGGAGGTCGGGGGTGACGCTGCGGTGATCGGGCGCGAGTCGCTGGCGGAACGGCTCCCCCGCTGGATGGTCGGCGTCCTGGTCGGCTTCGGTGCCGCGCTCCTGGTGTGCTCGCTGGTCAACCCGTTCGCCTTCGTGCCCGACGATGCGCTCTTCTACCTGGTCATCGGGCGGAACATCGTCGCCGGAGACGGCATCACCTTCAGCCACGTGATGGGCACCAACGGCTTCCAGCCCCTGTGGCAGGCCGTGGTGGCGGCGCTCGTCGCCGTCACCCAGCCGCTGGGCGTGAAGTCCGACGCCGCCCAGGTCGCGATGATGGTCACGGCCAGCTGGGCCTTCCTCACCGGTGGGCTGGTGCTGCTCGAGCGGCTGCTGCGCCGGCTCGGTACCGCCCCCGTCGCCCGGTTCGCGGCGCTGGCCACCGTGCTCGTCCTGCTCGGCGGGCCGTACGGGACCCTCGCCACCGAGGCCGGCTTGGTCCTGTTCGCGCTGGCCGTCGTGCTGCTCGCCGCCCGGCGGGTGCTCCTCGCCACCGACGACGGGGGCTGGCGGTGGCCGGCGCTGCTCGGCTTGGCGCTCACCATCCAGCTCCTCGCCCGCCTCGACACGGTCTTCGTCGCCGCCACCACGCTGGTCGTCGTGCTCGTCGTGATGACCCGACGGCACGGGATCCGGCGCGGCGCATCGTCGGTGCTCGTGGCCGGAGCCGTCACCGCCCTCGGCGTGGCGCCGTACCTCGTCTGGAACCTGGAGCGCTTCGGCCACCTCAACCCGATCTCGGGCGCGGTGAAGCTGGACTTCTCCCAGGTGTGGCTGGTCGCCGACTCGGTCGGGTCCACCGGCTGGCTGCTGGTGGCCGCCGCGCTCCTCTTCGGTACCGCCGCCGCGCTCGTCGCGCCGCACCGCGGCGATCTCTGGCCCTGGGCGGCGATCGCCTCGGGCGCCCTCGCGGCCAGCGCCTTCTACTGGCTCTGGTCACCGGGGAAGCTGACGAACGCCGGCTGGTACCAGGCGCCGCACATCGTGGCCTTCGCCCTCGGGACGGCGCTCCTGGTCGACCGGGTCGCCGTGCGGCTCCCCCGCCTCGCCCCGCTGGTGGCGATCGGCTCGACCGCGGCGCTGGCCTTCGGGCTGGCCTTCGTCGTGCAGTACCGGGTGCAGGGCGCGAACGCCGATCAGGCCGACGCGGTGCGGCAGTTCGGGCGCGACGCCGAGGCCGCCCTCCCACCTGATGCGGTGGTGGCCACGGTCGACTACCCCGGCTACGTCGCCCTGGTGACCCGCCGGCCGGTCATCGCCCTCGACGGCTTGACGGGTGACTACGCGTTCCAAGACGACCTCCGAGACCGCGGCGGCGAGTGCGCGCTGGCCGAACGGGGCACGACGCACCTCGTCACCGACGCGGATGCCCGTCTGCAACCCGCGCCCGGCGGCCCGGCGACCGCGCTCGTGCAGGGCGTGACGAGCTGGCTCTACGACGAGCCGGTGGGCGAGGTGACCGTCGACGGGCGCGACCGGCTCGTCAGCAGCCCCGGCAGCGGCCTGGAGCTCTGGAAGCTCTCGGTGTCGTGCTGACGAGCG
>Ga0182745_1000775_pt1 | contig 33085 bp, 18 predicted proteins | sample eDN3rd30CKraftBY_FD_128523 | JGI IMG/M metagenome (GOLD analysis project Ga0182745, IMG submission 128523) | Enriched backyard soil microbial communities from Emeryville, California, USA - eDNA 3rd pass 30_C Kraft BY (version 2) (version 2) | ecosystem: Environmental > Terrestrial > Soil >...
AGCACTGCGAAGATGGGGTCACCGTCGCGGAGTGCGAGGGAGAGTCGCTTCAGGAGTACGGCTCCGCAGCCTTCGCCGCGGACAAAGCCGTCGGCTCCGGCGGAGAACGCGCGGCTCTTGCCGCTCGGTGAAAGCATACCGGCGTCGTTAAGCGCGTCCGAGACGTCAGGCGCGATCAAAAGGCTGACACCACCGGCGATTGCGAGTTCGCATTCGCCCCGGCATAGGCTTTCAGCGGCGAGGTGAACGGCCACAAGGGATGATGAGCACGCCGTATCCACGGTTAGGCTCGGTCCTCGCAGGTTGAACGTGTAGGAGACCCGATTTGCCAACAGAGCCAGCGAGTTGCCGGTCGGGGTGTATCCATTGACACGGTGGTCAGCCTGAGCCATTAACCGCGTGTATTCATTTCCACTGACACCAAGAAAGACCCCGGTGGTATGTCTGGCGAGTTGGTTCTGTGCGAGCCCAGCATGTTCGAAGGCTTCCCAGCAAACCTCGAGCATGAGCCGTTGCTGGGGATCGATTTCCTGAGCTTCGCGCGGACTAATCGAGAAGAACAGTGGGTCGAACTGCTCGATATCCTCAACGTAGGCCCCTGGGTACTTTGCTGAGCCAGAATGCCCGACGAGGCGACGACGCGCGGGGGGCATGGGACCAATCGCGCATTGGCCTTGAGTCAGCAACTCTTGAAAGGATTCGACCGAAACCGCTCCCGGAAACCGGCAAGCAATTCCCACCACGGCCAGGGGTTCGATCGTGGGACTCGGCTTCTGTGGATTCAGAGGAACTGTGGTTTTACCTCGAATCAAGTATTCACACAAAGAGTCGATGGTGGGATAGTCGAACGCCAATGTTGGGGAGATTTCACGGCTGAGTCGGCGCGAGAGGTCACCCGTTAGCTGTACAATTCCGAGCGACTTCAGCCCATAGGTTGCGAGGGGTTGTTGGGTTGAGATCAGCGACGGATCGATTTTCGCAAGTTCAGCGATGCGTTTTCGGAGCCAGGCCCTCAGCTCCTGGAAAGGAGAGAGTTGCTCAGGCAAAAGATGAGGGGCGACTAGGTGATTCTCAGCAGCTGATGCGGCCTCAACCTCAATGTGTTCAGTTTGTGAAACATGAGGAAGCCCATCAATTTCGCGTTGCCAACGGGACAGGATCGGGAGTGTGTCGTCCTGAAACATCTGACAGGTGAGTCGGCGTTGGAGCTTGCCACTTGTGGTTTTGGGAATTCCTCCAGGCTTCACGAGGAGGAATCCGTCGAGTGTAAGCTGATGGGTTTCCCAGACGGCACGGAATACTGTGGAGACGATAGTGGGGAAATCGTGAGCACGCCAGGCTGATCGCGAGACCTCCTGCGCAACGAAGACCTGTTCGACGCCATCTCGCTCAAACGCAAACGCAACCCCGTTACCCAAACTAAGGTCTGGATCACTGGATCCAACGGTGTATTCAATGTCCTGAGGGTAGTGATTGACTCCATTAACAATAATTAAATCTTTCAAGCGGCCGGTTACGTACAATTGTTCATGTGCAATGCTTCCCAGGTCACCGGTACGGAGGTAACGGGTTGCCGAAGCGTCTCCATCGATGGTTGCTTCAAAGCGTTCGAGTGTCAGATCCTTCCGCCCCCAATAGCCCTGAGCAACCCACGGCGCGGCAACCCAGATTTCTCCCACCTCCTTATCGGCTACGAGGCGGCGAGTGTCTGGGTCAACGATTCGAAGGTTAAGGCCCGATCGTAAATTGCCACTGCTAACGAGCACCGAGTCCTTGCCCACGGCAGTTTCCGTTTCAATTTTCCTCTCAACCAAACGCCCCAAACGCAAACGATCGGCGTCGACTTTCAGAGATTGCCAGTGCTGATGAGGGTGTGCCCCGGTGACCATCAAGGTCGTTTCGGCCATACCGTAGCACGGGCAGAAAGCTTGTGAGGAAAACCCCTGTGCAGCGAAGGCCCGCTCGAACTCGCGCAGGGTCTCATATCGAATCGGCTCGGCCCCGTTGAAGGCCACGGTCCAGGAGGCGAGATCGAGTTCCTCGCGTTCATCCGCCGATATTCGGGACTGGCAGAGCGAATAAGCGAAGTTAGGTCCTCCGCTAATAGTCCCGCGATACCGAGTGATCAGTTGGAGCCAGCGAAGAGGTTTCTGAAGAAATGACAGGGGGGGCATGAAGACCAGCTTGCCCCCCAGGTATAAGGGGTGAAGCAGGTTGCCAACCAGACCCATGTCGTGATACATCGGCAACCAGCCGATCATCACGATTTCGTCCACCTTTTGGCGGAACGTCGCATGAATTAATTCTTGGTTATGAACCAGGTTTTCATGTGAGACCGAAACCCCCTTGGGCGCGCCGGTTGAGCCTGACGTATACTGGAGAAAAGCGAGCGGGCCATGGGCCAGCCTCGCCCGCACTCTGGGACCATCGGTCCCAGCAATCGACTCAATCGCTTGCCACGGGCAGTTTCGGAAGGGGATACTAACGCTCAGAGAATCCCTATGCTCGGCAATCAAGTCCCGAACGCTGAGAACAAATTTCGCATCGCAATCACTGGCGATACGTTCTAACCCTGCTAGCAGGCCACGTCGCCTTGGCGGGTAGGCAGGGACAGCGATGACTCCGGCGTACAGACATCCAAAGAATGCCGCGACAAACTCCAGTCCTGAAGGAAAAACCAGGATCACTCGGTCGCCGACGCGGGTTCGCTCCGTCAACCAGGCTGAGATTTCAGACGCCCGATGGTCGAGTTGCGCATAGGTCCAAGATTGTGGGTGGGATTCCCCATCGGCGAGGAACTCGAGAGCAATCCGATCGCCGTGCTCGGCCGATCGCCGACGCAAGAGTTCGGACATTGAGCGAATCCCGCTCATCAACTCGACCCGCTTCGAGCGTGTGTCCATCATGCTACCTAGCGATGTATCGAAACGTGTTTTAGTCGCAAGCTCTCGATGTTTGTCAAACCTTCGACATCGAAGGAAATCTAATTGGAGAGAATCCCAACTGGACTACATCTTCACTTAACCGTGGCGATTTCATCCCTAGAGTCAAGACTGCTTAGGATAAGTGTGAACTCTAAATTGGAACTTGGCAAATAAGAATTTAGTTTCCATGGATAGTATGCAAACGTCAGAGAACGGATTGATGAGAGGGTCTGCTCCTTAAGCCTAATCCTGATTCAACGTCCCCAGAGTGCAAATTCAACGCGCATTCGATTCAAGTCGTTACACCGACCCATCAAAGAGAGGGACTCGAGCGAGTCGCGTCAGGTACGCCGTGGAGGGGCGTTGAACAGCAAAATAGAAGAGGCGTTCTCACCGCGGCGGAGGAGAAGGACCCGAGCTCATTAGTGGACGGATTTTCCTCTTAGGGCGGTTCCCTGTCGCGTTGCGGCTGGTGGTCGCATTGATCCGTAAGGCGGGCATTGCTCCCCGCACCAAGGCCGATGTCATGAGGGAGGCGACATTTCCCAGAAACTAGCGGATCCTTGGAAGTGACGGCCCTGAATTCCTGCCGGTGGACGGTGCCCACCCCACAAAACGAAGCTGGAGTGTGACGCGAAGGCGAATTCGCTCTAAAGGGATGAAACGGTGCGTGGGAGGGCGTGGTCCTGGTGTGGATTCTTCAAGGTCCCATCTCGATCGGAGTCGTGACGTTCCTCGTCGAAATTCTCATCCCTAGGATTGATCGTAATGACAACGAGGCCAAACGAGTCAACGGGTGTTCGCTTCCTTGGGATGGAAATGAAACGGAGGTGGTAACACGACGAGATCAAATCGAGTGCCGCCAAACCACCGGTTCTTCCAGGAGAACTCCGTTAACTTAAGCAAGGTAAGGGCACGCACCAAGCGTGCTATTGAATAGAAGCCATTCTGCATGTAGTGGAATTATGTTAACTCGGCTGCAAACGTCATGACTGCCTACATCTCATAGATTTCCTAATTCCACCTTAGGTGATTGCAGGCGTCGTGTCCAGTTGTTTCTTTATGGCAACTAACGATGCGAATGACGGGCTTATGAGGAGTGACGAGGCAGTCGCCCATTGTTCCACCTGCTGGTCGGATTGTTTTTCTCCCTCCGGGAAGTCCTCAGCCTTGACGCTCGAGCATGGACTCCGCCCTTGGTTTAGAGACGGGTCGTGCTGGGGGAGAAGACTCGGTCGTTCCAGCGGGCCGAGATGATCCAAGAGGGCATCGGTGGTCCGAAGCCCACGGTCAAGACGATTTCTCTACCACAAGGGAGGAGGGGAGGGAGGGGCTAGGGTGATCGGCCTTGGGAAGTCAATCATGATCGACTTAAATCACGTTCCACCACGCTTTAAGATTCGTCAGCGTTCGACCTTCGCCACGATGTAAACAACGCTTGGAATCAGCCGTCTCGTTTTGCGTTTTAGGAGAGTAAGGCCGCTCCGCTGAATGGTCGCAAGTACCAGGTGATCCGGCACAAAGATCGGTTGTACCCCGAACAGGATGCGACCTCGTTCGGAGAGAAAGTCTTTGGACTCTTCCAAGAATCGGCTCAGAACCTCGGTCCCATCTGAGCCGCCGTCCCAGACCTGATCACCGTCGACGTCAAGGCGCTCGGTCAATCGCAAGCGGCGCCCAGTTTGTGTGGGGACATAAGGAGGGTTGAAGACGATCAGGTCGAAGAGTTGTTTAGGAGAAATGGCGGAAAACAGGTCACTTGTGAAAAAATGGGCGTTCACCCCATTGAAGTGAGCTACCTGAAGAGCCTGTTCGATTCTTGAGGAGGAACAGTCCACGCCAACCATTTGGATCGGGTGCCGCAGGGCAATCGATAGACTAATTAACGCTGCCTGCCCGATGCCGACTTCAAGGCCGGTTTGATCGCGTTCGTCGATCATCGTAGGCAAGACCTGGCTCAGCAGGACCGTCGTTGGGTCGAATCGGACGTACATGCCCCTTGGCAGACGTACGCCGAAGAGGCGGCGAATCACCCAGGGGCTGGACGAAATGGAACGAAGGCTTGGATAACAAAGGTCATAGAACTTGTAGAGAGTTGATCGAAACGTGAGTGGTTTTCGTTCCGACAAGATCCGTCTCATGAAAACTCGACGATTCTCCGGACGCGTATAGACGGCGATCGAATCGACGCTTCCTGGATTAGAATGGTGGGGAATACAACAGGTCCAACCACGAAAAGGAAGGGATTCTCAAACCCTACTCGACGAATATTCCGTAAGTCCAGGTGAGATTCGACGGATTCCCAAGGAGCCGAAGTCCGCGATTCTTGGTTATATGGGGCGAAGGGCTCATGAAAAAGGACCGCTCCCGCCAGAATCTCACCAGGAGCCATCGTTTGGCCCGTCGCCCTTTTGCTCCAGTACTCCATGATTTTGTACTGAGTCGCCGAGAGGTCATCGCTTCTGTTTCAGGGCACCCGCCAGGCTCGCAACCAACTGGTTGAGAGATTCCGTCGAGAATCGAGGTGCCGCACCCGCTTGTCGAAGCTGGTCTGTCACTTGGATTGGCGTTCCCTGTGGAATCGAGACAATCGCAAAGGCGCTCGCCGACGGAATCCCGAGGGTAATCTGGGAACCGTCAACGTGCATAACACGATTTTCAATCATGGAAGGAGGTAAGAATTGAAATACTTTTTCCGCGAATTCATATTGGTTCCTGGTTTTCTGGAGGAGCCACACAACCGTGCCAAGCTTGCCGTCGGGAGAAACCCAAATCACAAATCGAGCCACCATCAATTGATGCTTGTTCTGGAACTGGACCACCGCGGGGGCGTCCACAACCGCGACGGTCGGTGTTTTGGCGGTAATGGTAATGGCATTCAGCGCCTCTTCGTTCCCAGAGAGAACGTTTCTCCCGATAAAGTTTAAACCGGCTCCAATTTGGTTTGCTGTATCCGCGGTGATCACGATGTCCTTGCCCTTGATCTTGGTCGAAAAGCCCACCGCGATGCGATCGAGGACAGGCTTTTTACCGGCTTCGGACTTTATATTTGCCATGTATACTAAATTGAACAATTCTCCATAGTAATTCATGCTGTCAGACACTGAGTTGAGGTCGCCCGCGGCAAGCTTTCCTTTGACAAATAGAATTACATTGGAGTATCCCTGCTTTGCGCCGTTCCAGACCTCCGTCCCAGCAGGGATGCGTGCAATCCGTTGAACGGGGAGTTCGGTCCGCGCGTCGCTTGCTTCAGCACGTTGTGAGGTATGACTCACAATCAAAGGAAAAATGAGAAACAGATAGCGAGAGACGAACCTGAAAGACAAGAAACGACCAGAAAGGCGTGCTTGGTTATTAGACATGAGAACACTCCTTTAATAGGACGATAGAAAAATCCTGTAATTCATCAGAGTACCTTAAACGAAAACTATAAGCTAGTACAACTCGCCTGTCAATTTCGGGAATCAGAGGGTTCCAGGTCTATCACCGATGGAACGTGTCAGAGTTTACTTAGAGTCAAAACAGATTGAGCTGAAATGCCTAAAACCAAGGCTGTTTCGCTAGCAGGAAAATATCCCCCCGTGCTATTCGCTCGCTCATTGGTTCCTGAAATGGTTCATGGATGAAAGACTGGGCTAAATCAGGGTGGTCCTTTCTATAAATAAAGCAAAATGATTTTGTTTGTGAATATATTTCGCCGAAGTTCGTACCCGGTTTGGTTTCGAAACAAGACGTTCTGCGCGATGGCAGAGGCGTGAGTTGGACTGAATAGGCCACGCGTTGGTGCTTCGGGATTGCCGCGTTCCGCCCGAAATGCTCTGCGATCGTGTTGACAGATTCAATGGATTGGGAGGTCCTTCCGTGGTGAGATGACATCCGACCAAGGCGTGTCACCCTCCCAAAAGAACCTCCCACGCTCAAGTTAACCTTTCGCCTCTGGATCCTCAACGCCGCCGCCGTCTTATTTGGGAAGTATGGGGCCGTCACTCAGCAAGCTGAACAGGCCGGATGCAGTCGTGAAACCGTCTACGAACATGCGCGCAAGGTCGAGCAACGACTTATCAGCGACTCCTCAATCGAGGAGCTCCGCCGAACTCCGCCGGGAAAATCGACGACTCCGAGACCAGATTGCCTCTTTGAAACGAGAGGTCCAATCTCGTCTCGTGCTTCGCAGGACTTTCTTCGTTAAGTTCTTCCAGCGTAGGCTTTTGTGCCTTAAGTGGAAGGTTGCGAGAAGCAATGTCCCGACCAGGTCATCGAAAGCTGAATTCACGCAAAGGATCTTTGAGAACGGTTTGGCTACTCAAGGTGATTTTCTGGCTGAAGTCGGACCCATCCCGTTCCTTTCTTCTTTTTTCACTGGATGCTTGACCCGGAGTAAACAATAACAATAATCATTATTGATAGAGGAGGCTGGACATTTTGTGGTTTGACCGCGTTTCGGAGTCCGGCAAAATCGGTTATGGTGAGGGGTCAACCCTCTTCGGTCCATCGATCTCGGCCGCGCGAGCGGCCCCGGTTCCATCTCGGGACGCGATCAATATGGCTGCACCCTCGCTGGCTGGTAAACCTCGAAAGGTCATTCCGAAGATCCTCGCCGTGATCCACGCCGATGGTTGTACGGGGTGCGAGGCTTGCCTTGAAGTCTGTCCGGTTGAGTGTATCTACAAGGTTCCTGGTGAAGAACATGCCAGCCTGCAGTCGTGGTGTGACATCGACCTCGATCGTTGCATTGGCTGTCGGCACTGTGCGCAGGTCTGCCCGTGGGATGCGATCGACATGGTGGACACGATCAACGTGGCTCAACATGTTGCCCGCAAAGGGGGGCCGCCGGAGTATGTGGAAAAGCACTGGGATGACCTCGTCGACACAGCTCATCGGAATGCCGAGGGGCTCCTAGCCAAGAAGAAGTAAGTTATACCTGCGGAAAGCGCTTCGACGCTCAGGCGCCAGGGGCCTTGGTTGAAATGGTCGGAATGGGCGAGCACCGGGGGGGTGGAAGAGACCCCATCGGTCTGTTCGCCCTTGCGCCTTTGATGAATTGAGGGTACGCCGCAGCCGGCCGTCGAAGGTGTTGGGAATGTTGTTGAGTTTTTCGTCATCGTGGAGGGGTTGCCGAATGTTCGCGAGATCGGGTGGTTATGGAAGATGGGTTGGTGGTGCGTTGGTGGCATTGGCGCTGACGGGATGCGGAGGGACCGGTCAAGAAGGTGGGGAAGCGCCGGCCGATACGGCTCAGGCGACCAGTCCTGGCGCGGCGGACAAGGCAGCGCCCAGTCAGAGTGAGGCGCTTGGGGATGCCACGGCCAAGACCAGCAGCCCCGATCCCGCGCCGGCGAAGCTCATCACCCCAGACCGGGCCGTCAACCCGAAGAAGCTGGTTGACGTGGTCGAGCAGGAAGTGAAGGGGGGAGAGAATGCCGCGCCCAGTCCCGAGAGTATCCTCTGGCTCCCGAGCGACGCGAGCCTGATTCAGGATGAACCGCTTACGGTGAAGGTGCCCCGAGGGTTGACCCCCCTGGCCCTCAACGTGAACGTGCCCGCCGCGAACCCATTGACCAAGGGGAAGTTCGAGCTCGGCAAGCAGCTCTACTTCGACCCACGGGTTTCGCTCGATGGAACGATTAGCTGCGCCACCTGTCACAATCCCGAGAAGGGGTGGACCGACCAGTTGCGGACCTCCACGGGGATCGATGGACAGACAGGAGGACGCAACTCGCCGACGGTGATCAACACCGCTTACGGTCGAACCATGTTTTGGGACGGTCGCGCTCCTTCGCTTGAAGGACAGGCCCAGGGGCCCATTCAGAACCCGATCGAAATGGGTAAGCAGTCTTATGAAGATATCGTGAAGCGGCTTCGCGGAATCAAGGGATACCAGGAGCAGTTTCAGAAGGTCTTCGGCACGGATGTCACGCTGGACGGAATGGCGAAGGCCATTGCCACGTTCGAGCGCGTGGCCGCTCTTTCAGGGAACTCGAAGTACGACAAGTACAACTCGGACGGTGAGCTGGATGCCCTCTCGGAGAGCGAGAAGCGCGGCATGGTGCTCTTCGGCTTGAGGCTTCGGAGCGAGGACGAATTCAAACCCGAGGTCACTTTGCAGAAGGCCAAGTGCACCCTGTGCCACGTCGGCTCGAATTTCACCAACGAGCAATTCCATAACCTTGGGATTGGTTGGGACGAGTCGAAGAAGGATTTCGCGGACTACGGACGATTCGTGATCTCTCCGATCGGTTCCAAGAATGGGTCTGAGCTAGGTGCGTTCAAGACCCCCACCGTGCGTGACATCGTGAATACGGCCCCTTACATGCATGACGGCAGCTTGAAGACGCTTGAGGAAGTGGTTGAGCACTACGACAAGGGGGGGACGCCCAACCCCGGACTCGACAAGGACATGACCAAGCTGAACCTCACCGCCACCGAGAAGGCCGACCTGGTCGCGTTCATGAAGGCTTTGACCGGCGAGATGACCAAGGTGGAACTCCCCGCGCTCCCGCCAGACTCCGACGGCTCCGCTCCTGACCCCAAGGACGCGCTGACGCCCCCGCCGATCAAGGCGGCCGCCGTCAGCCCACATCATGGGATCGTGCAATAACGATTGACCGCGGCCAGCCTCGGTTCGTTTGAACACGTTCGAGCAACCCGAATGCCCGGGAGACCATTTGGGTTTTCCGGGCATTCTTCATTTGCTTCGCCGCGCGCCTCGCAAGAGAGGGGCGGGTCTGGCGCACCGGCTCGGGTGTGATACGATAGAACTTCGCTGGCTGCCTCCAATGGGAAAAAGTCCGTCTCGAAGATGAGCCGCCTCGAAGTCTCTCGAGTCGATGGGTCCAGGGTCGCTCCATGAACCGATACCGTCTTCCGCTTTTGAGTTTCGTGTGCCTGGTCTCGCTTGTGGTCCTTTGCTATGGCGACGCCTTGTTTCGAGGGGAACAGTTCTCCTACCGCGACGCCGCTCATTTCTACTATCCCCTCTATCAGCGCGTGCAAATGGAGTGGGAGGCCGGTCGGTGGCCCCTCTGGGAACCGGAAGAGAATGCGGGGATGCCCTTGCTGGGTAATCCCACCGCGGCGGTTCTCTACCCCGGAAAGATTCTCTACGCCTTGTTCCCCTACGCCTGGGGAGCCCGGCTTTACATCGTCTTTCATACCATCCTGGCATTCCTGGGCATGCTCGCCCTGATGCGCTGGTGGGGGACGAGCTGGGTTGGCTCATCAATGAGTGCGCTCTCCTATGCCTTTGCCGTCCCCATACTTTTTCAATACTGCAACATTATCTTTCTCGTGGGCGCGGCGTGGACTCCGTTCGGCTTTCGAGCGGTGGACCGTTGGCTTCGATGTGGCAGACGTTCGGGACTCCTGGAACTCGCCCTGATTTTGTCGCTCCAGACCCTGGGAGGTGATCCCCAGGCCAGCTACCTCACTGGGGTCTGCGCGGTGGGGTATGCGCTCGTTCTGACTCGAACACAGAGGGTCGCTCCGTCGTCGCGTGGGGTTCACTGGCGGAGACGTATTCTGATTGGCGGCCTGGTGGTGGCCTGGGTCGTGCTGGTTCTGGCCGCGGCGATCGTCCTTCCTCGATTGCGCACGCGTCACACGCCGACGCCTCCACTCCCCTGGATGTCCTGGGTTCCCACGGTCGTTGCCCTGTGCTGGGGCTTTGTTGGGCTGTTGGTGCTGATTCGCTGGCTTCGGCGACCGCGTGAGGGTCAGCTCGTCCCCATGGTGGCGGGCCTGGCATGCGCGGGGGCCCTGGCGGGGGCGTTGGCCGCCGCTCAACTTCTTCCCGTGCTCGAGTTCACTCGGCAGAGTGTCCGAGCGGCTGGCGAGGGGTTGCACGACATTTATCCGTTCAGCCTCGAGCCTGTCCGGCTGGTCGAGTTCGTTTGGCCCAACGTCTTTGGATCCACGTTCGCGTCGAACCGATCCTGGCTCCCCCTGGTCCCTTACCTGAGTCAGCGGGCCCATATCTGGGTGCCTTCCATCTACCTGGGGGGAGTCACGTTCATCCTGGCTCTGGGGGCTCTGGGGGCTCGTCGGGAAGCCCCTTGGCAGGGTTGGCTTTCGATCATCGCGGTCGTGAGCCTGGTCGGGAGCCTGGGTGAATATAGTAGTCCGCTCTGGATGGCGCGCGGCGTGCCAGCGCTCCACGACTCACTTGGAGAGCGGGACGAATGGAACGTGCCGGCGCTGCGGAGGGACGGCCTGCTTCGAGACGGTGACGGCGGAGCCTACTGGTTCCTCTCGACCGTGCTTCCCGGATTCCGCCAGTTTCGATATCCCAGCAAGTTGCTCAGCTTCACCGTCTTTTCACTCGCCGCGCTCGCCGGGATGGGGTGGGACCTTTCGGAACAGATAAGAAGAGAACGCGTCCGGTGGATCACCCGTACCTTGTTCTGGATCAGCCTGGGAGTGGGAAGCGTCGCATTGCTTGGATCCAATGCCTTTTTGCGTCAGCTTCGAATCTGGGAAGCGCCGATCGGGAGCAGTATCTTCGGACCATTCGACCTGGAAGGGGCGGTCTGGGAGTTGCTTCGGTCGCTCGCCACGGCGTCGGCCGTTTTCGGCCTGTTCTGGTGGTTGATCGCTCGGCGGGATCGATCGCCTCGAGCGGTCGGAGCGCTCGTCCTGGTGCTCGTCACGGTCGACCTCGGGCTCGCCAATTCCCGTTATGTCTTCACCGTCCCTCAGGCCGAGATGGAAACGCGCCCCCGGATTCTCGAAGTGATTGAGAAGGCGGAACGCGAGACTCCTTCGCCCGAATCCGGGCCCTTCCGCGTGCATCGGATGGCGGTCTGGGAACCGTACGCATGGCGGAAGGAGGCCTCGCCCGATCGCGTCGACGACTTCGTACGATGGGAACGGATGACGATTCAGCCCAAGTATGGCATCCCTTACGGAGTTCAGTACACCTGGACGAAAGGCTTCGCCGAGCTGCTGGACTACGACTGGTTTTTTAGCGGTTTCACCCAGAGAGTCAACGCACGGGACGCCAGCCGATTCAACGTGGAACCAGGCCAGAAGTTCATCGTCTATCCGCGCCGGGGGTACGACCTCTGGAATACGCGGTACTTCGTTTTACCAGGGCACCCCAACGGTTGGAACGACGAGCATCGAGGCTACGCCGCGTTCGTCGACGGAGCCGAGCTCATCTATCCGCCCGACGAACGTTTCAAGGGCCCGGACGAAGCCAAGAAACGATACGATTGGATCGCAAGTGAAGACGTGCAGGTATTTCGTAATCTGCAAAGTTATCCGCGATCGTGGATCGTGCATTCCGCGCGGATGACGAAGCCGGTCACTGGGCTGGACCGGGCCGATCGCGAGGGGCCGATGACCGAACTCCTGTTCTCGAACGCGCATCTCTGGGAAGACCCGAACCTTCGGGTCTATAACCCCAGGGAACTCGCCTGGGTGGATAATGACCTGTCTGAGGAGCTAAGGCCCTTTTTGAACCACGCGACGCCTTCCCCAGAGTCTGAGTCGGTTTCCGTCGTTCGGTACGAGCCTCAGCGCGTCGAGCTCGAGGCCCATCTCGATCGGCCCGGCCTGGTCATACTGTCGGATATCTACTATCCGGGCTGGCGGCTCACAATTGACGGTCAACCTGCCCCCGTCTACCGTGTGAATCGGGCCATGAGAGGGGCGGCGGTCAAGGCGGGGACGCATCGTCTTGTTTATACGTATGACCCTGATTCGTTCCGCCAGGGAGGAGCCATCTCGCTGGGGGCGATCGGACTCTGGCTCGTTCTAGGAGCCTTCTGCGCGGTTCGTCCACTTTCTCCTCGCGGGGAGATCGCGAGCCCGACGGTCTGACCCAAGCTGACGAGGTGGGTTCGTTCGTTGATCGATGGTTTCATTGAAACGAAGACGTAATATCTCAACCATATGCCGAGGAGAAGCAACGTTGATGTCTTATCGGACACTACTCATTTGCGCGGTCGCATGCTCGATGCAATCCGGATTGGCCTTTGCTCAAGGGGCCAAGCAGCCGAAGGTGCATCCGGGCCCGAACGAGCCGGATTGGGATAAGGTGCTCAAGGGGCAGTACGGCCTCTCGATGTGGGACGACCTGTTGAATCCGGTAAAAACGACCGTCGAGGAGACGCCGGGACGGTTCCGGAAGGCGGGACCAGGCCCGGTGACCTTCAGACCGGCGATTGCGCTTGGGCTCGAGACAAAGAATCGAGGGGGTTGGTACGCCACCCCGTCCGGGACCGAAGCTCCGAAACGAAACGAACTCTGGTCGTACACCTGGAAGAACACGACCGCCGACGTCACTTCGGGCGATCGCCTACCCCCGCCGCTTGATGAAGGGACGACCACCTCCTTCGACCCGGGCAACGCTCCGTTTGGACTCTGGGTCTCCAACGACGGGTTGAAAGACAGCCTGGTCTTCACCGAGCCTCAACTCGTCTCCGCGTATAACCCAAGGCTTGCACCGCAGCCCTACAAGGTCATGATTTACCCGAACCGGGACGTGAAGACCGGTAAGCCCATCCCCAACAGCTATGTGGTTGGCTGGGAGTATTCCACGAACGATGATTTTCAGGACATCGTCTCAATTGTTGATAACGTGGAATTGATTGATGCGAAAGTTTCAGAGGCAAAGCCCTGATCAAGGTCCTCAGTTCCGCTGAATGGGATCGAGACCGCTCCAGCCTCGGTAAGATTTCCGAGTTGTCTAAGCAGGGAACAAGCAAAAAAGGCTCGAAGTCTTCACCTTGACCCGGTGAGGGCTTCGAGCCTTTTCGGTTTGGTTTAAGTACGAAAGCCTTGCTTGAGATTCCTCGCGATCTTTCACCTTTCGGTTTTGCGACCCTCAAGGCCGGAATGATCCGGCCTCGAGGATGCGTGGGCCTTGGTGATTGGGAAGATCGACCGGCGAAGGAATTACTTCGGGCTGGTCGTCTCGTCCTTCGCTGGTTCCTTCTCCTTTGAGGGTTCCACCGTCGTTTCCTCCTTGTCCTTGCTCTTGCCTGCGTCGGGTGATGCGGCATCGTCCGCGTCGGGGCTTGGCTTTTGGTCGTTCACCTCCGAGAAGTCCGGGAGTTCAACCTTGGGCATCTTGGGCGCGAATCGATCTTCATCCTTGACCTCGGGGGCGGGGGGAACCTTCTTGCCCAGCTTTTCGAGGTAGTACGCGATGATCGGCCGGGTCGGTAGGTTGGGATTCAAGGTGAGGGCCTGTTCGAGGCTTTCGCCAGCGAGGTCGGTCTGGCCGGATTCAAGCTGGCAGAGTCCCAACTCATACAACCAGTTCGTCTGGTTGACGAGCTTGGACGGGAGGCTGGTGATCAGTTGGCTGGCCGGCTTCCCTTCGCCCTGCAAGAGGAACAAGCCGCTGGAGAGAGCGGAATAGCTCCGATCCATGCGGATTTGCTCGATTGAGTGCGTCTTCCAGAGTGTTGAGGCGTAAGTATAGTTTCCAAGCAGCATATGGACACGCCCTTGTCTGAAGGCGGCGAGTCCAGGCTCGGTCCCCAAGCTCGGGTCGTCCACGTTGCTGGTGGAGATCAGGTCGAGCGCCTTCTCCGGTTGACCGGTATCGCAGTACAGGTCGATAAGGTAGGGCTTGACAGCGTTGACCGTGACGTTGATCTGGATCGCCTCTTCCAGCTCCTGGATCGCCACCCCTGGAAGCGACTGGGCGATGGCCTCCTGGGCGCGGCCGATTGGGTTTGTTTGTTGTTGGGCGAAGGCGTCGGTAAGCGCCTCGTGGGTCTGACGCACCGTATCGTCGAGCATGCCGAACTCTTGCCGGAGCTGGTTGCGGAACGTCGAGGTTTCCGTCGTTGAGTGGAGCAGTGCGGCTTGAAGCCGATCGCGCGCCAGGTCGCGGTAGTTCGCCGCCATGAAGAGCTGGAAGAGCTCTAGATTAAGGCGGAACAACGACTGGCTCTCCGCTTCGTTCCGCGGAGGAGGGCTGGACTGGATCGCGAAGTTCAGGGCCGTGACGCGCTGGCGGAAGCGGTTCATGAGCAACTGAGGTTGAAAGGGAGCGTTCTCCACCTTCTCCCGATTCTCAGGGGTGAGCTCGATCCCCGCGAGCAGGGCCGACTCTTGCATCATCAGGACCCGATAAACCTCGCTGAGAATGCGGTAGGCCTGCGAGTCGTCGGGTTGGCGGCTCAGGGCCGTCCTGGCTTCTCGGATCGCAAGCAGGCAGCGGGCGGGGTCGGGGAAGGGGGGGGCGTCGGGTTGCGAGTCCTCCAGCCCCTGAATCCAGCGCTGGGCCACCTCGGTATGAGGTTGCGGGAAGCGGGCGAACCGCCCCTGGAAGACCTGGTCGAGGCGGCCGACCGGTGTGGGAGGACGCTCAATCGGAGGGACGGGCTTGGTGGAGTGGTAGGCGAGCTGTTCGGCGTCGAGTCTTGTGGACTTGAACAGCTCCACGTCCTCCTTCGACGCGTCGGCCCGCCCGAACATCATGACGTTGCCGTCGTCGTAGAACGGGATCCAATTGGAGCTCTTCATCAAGGTGCGGTAGGTCTTGGGAGCGGATCGCGGCTCGATCATGACCGCGCTCACCTGGTCGCGGTCGAGCAGGGGTTTCCAGACGTCCATCTTGTCATCGGCCAGCGCCAGTCGAATCTCATGCAGTTGATCTTGCAGCTTGCGCGAGAAGAGGTGATGACGTCCGTCGACGAACGACTTACGTGACGGGTAGGCCTTCCAGATGATCGCGTCGCCCTGAAGCCGGGTGGTATTGAGCACCCGCCCTTGGATTTTGGAGGTCTTAAGCATCTCCGCGGATTCGAAAGGGAAGTCGTCCGCGTTGTATCCAAAGCCAAAGACGCTATCTCCCGGCACTCGTCCATAGCCGGTGAGGCACTTGGAGACCATGAGGAAGACGAGCAGAATCGTCACGAATCGACCGCCTGTGGACCAGGCCGCCCACCCTCTGCCCAGCTTCCCTTCCACTCCAAAGCGGGAGTGATACCACTCCTGTCCATTCAGGGTCAGAACCATTGCGAACACGATCGCGAAATAGACTCCGAAGCGGACGTAGCAAGCCCAGACGAAGACCGCCACCAGATAGACGAGAAACCGGGCGAGTGAAAAGCGTCGACGGTTCAGGATGAAGGAGTAGAACCCGGTTCCCACAACGGTCAGGAAGTAGGCGATTAGCCAGAACCAGACCGAGTTGGCAGGCGAGGGGGACTGACTTCGGAACGCCGATCCAAAATAGGAAATCTGCTCGCTCGTGATCACGCGCGGGGTGGGCTGGAAGAGTTGGAGGAACGGACCGAACGCGGTGGAATAAACCAAGGGGCCGGACGGGTTCACCATCGAGACCAACGCGCAGAGTCCGAGCAACAACAAGGCGCGAGGTCCAGGCAACGCGTTCGTCTCGCCCGATGTGGAGGCCCGTCCGAAGTAGCGGCCAATCACAAACGCGGCCAGAACGAGCAAGCCGATGAGGAAGGACTCGCTCACGTTGGCCCAGAGGAGGAAGAGGGGGATGAGGCCGAAGGCCGCCTTGTGGCGTCCCAACGCTGTCGCTCGATGAAGCAAGAGAAGCTCGATCGCCAGGAAGAGTTGCCCCCAGGTCTCCGGTGAGACCGATGCCGGCCCACCAATCCCTCCCAAAACGACCCCAAGTGGACTGTAGACCGCGCCGATGGCTAGCGTGGCGCAAATGGCTGCCCACCAGAGCCCTGGACCTGGGTACCGGATACCGAGCAAAACGACCAGAGTGGCCACGCGCACCAGTGCCGCGAGCCCAATGAGCGCCGCGGCTCCGACCTGTTCAGACCGGCGCGTGGGCGAGATCGGATCATTCGGATCGGCGGGAACGAGCCGGGCCGCCGCGTCATGCAGCAAGGCATGCGATAAATCAAAAAGCCAAGGGATGTTGACCCAACGGCTCCCTTCCGTGGCGTAGCTGAACTCGTCGACACGGAGCGGCCCCCCCTTGGAGGCCATGACCTGGCCCGCCTTGAGCTGACTCCAGATGGTCGAGTGTGTGATCCTGTTGGCCGAGGCCACGAAGCAAAGGATCACGACGCCAAGGACGACGTAAAGGTCGTAATATGCGTTCCATTCTCGGACCCGTTGCGGAGTCAAGGGTTCGGGAGGGGCGGGCGTCGCCGAACCCTCGTCCGTTGCCTTGCCGGCCGGAGCCGCGGAATCGGAACCAGAATGAGGGACTGGTGATTCAGGTTGAGTCATCAGATCAATCGTCGATTGGATGTGTGGAGAATCATACCGGACACGCCGTATGACGCGAAAGAAGTCCCTATGCTAGAAGGCCTTTGCGGCTCCGGTCAAGAGGGCGGGATGAATGGAAACAAGGGGGCGTGCGTGGCCCCGTTGACTTCCGATTTCCCCTACCTAGAATGCGAGGGTCCAAGAATTGCGTGAACAAGATGTGGATGCCGCGATCTTTTCAAGAGTTCCCATCCTAAACTGACCTGGTTGAGGGCGAGGGCTCAATCGACGCCATCCCCTCGCAACGAGCTGACTCATGCGATTACTCACCGCGATTCCCGTTCATAATGAGGAAGCTCACCTCGAGTCGGTCCTGACCGAGGTTTTGCAATATAGCGGTGATGTGCTCGTCGTGGACGACGGTTCCACCGACCGCACCTCGGAACTGCTCAAAAACTTTCCCAACGTGCAGGTCATTCGCCACCCAACGAACCTTGGATACGGCGCCGGCTTGCGAAGCGCTTTCGAGCGAACGCTGGAAGGGGGTTACGATGGACTGGTCACACTCGACTGTGACGGACAGCATGAACCCTCGTTGATCCCTTCGATTGGTGCTCGGCTGAGCGACGCGGAGATCGTCTCGGGGAGCCGCTATCTTCAAGTGTTCGATCCCAGCCAGATTCCCCCCGAAGAACGCCGCAAGATCAACGTCGAGGTCACACGCTGGCTAAATGAATGCCTGGGATTGAATATGACCGATGCGTTCTGTGGATTCAAGGCCTACCGAACCTCGGCGCTGAAGCACTTCCAGATTACCGACAATGGCTACGCGATGCCGTTACAGGTCTGGGTCCAGGCCGTGGCGCATGGACTTTCCATTATTGAAGTCCCGGTGCCTTTGATTTATCTCGATGAGGCGCGGGCGTTCGGCGGCGCACTCGACCAGGCGGACTACCGGCTCAACCACTATCGCTCCGTCTTTCAAGCAGCGCTTCGGACATCCGGGCTCGAAGTCGCGGGAGGTTGTCGTTGATGAGTACCCACCGCCTGCGGGCCCCCTCTGAAGACGGTGCCTTGCTCGCGGTCCCTCCTCTCAACCAGGCCCGTACGCTCGTCTCGAGCAACGCCGAGGTCTTGAAGCATTGGAGCTATGATTTTCAAGGGAGGCGAACGGAACAACTTCGCCCTTTGATTCGAGCCCAGGTTCTCAAGGGGGGACGTGACTACCTGAGGCAACTCGGTCTCGGGAGCGTCGAGAACGTCGATTCTCAGTCCCCCTGGATTGTGACCGGCCACCAGCCCGAGCTTTACCATCCCGGTGTCTGGATCAAGAACTTCGCGGTCGCGGCGCTGGCGAAGCAGGTGCGGGGCACGGGACTGAACCTGATCGTCGATAACGATCTCGCAAAGAGCGCAACGATCCGGGTCCCCGAAAGCCTGAACGGTGAGCTGCGCGTACGACGCGTGGAGTTCGATCGATGGGCCGAGGAGACCCCGTACGAGGATCTGGTCGTTCAGGAAGAGGCTCGGTTCGCCTCGTTCGGCGAGCGTGTGCGGGACGTGCTGAGTTCCGCGATCGATGATCCACTGATCGAGACCTATTGGCCCCTGGTCTTGGCCCAGCGCGAGCGAACGAACCGCGCAGGCCTGAGGTTCGCCGCCGCTCGTCGTCAACTCGAGGAACGTTGGGGGGCGAGTAACCTTGAGCTACCATTGAGCTCAATTTGCGAGTCCGATGGGTTTCTCTGGTTCGTCTCGCATATCCTGGCGCAGCTCCCCCGATTTCACGCAGTTCATAACGAAGCACTCGCCGCTTATCGCGCGCGGTATCGGATACGTAGCCGGCACCATCCCGTGCCCGAGCTCCATCGCGAAGGGGACTGGCGCGAAGCTCCGTTCTGGGTCTGGCACGCGAACGAACCGAGGCGACGTCCCCTGTTCGCGCGCCAGGTGGGCAAGTCGATGGAACTTCGGGCGGGTGGAGAGGCTCGCCCGTTCCTGGAGATTCCGCTCGGACCCGATCGTGACGCCTGTTGCGCGGTGGATCAGCTCCTCAGTTTGCCCGCCAGGCAGATCCGGCTGAGAACGCGTGCACTCACAACCACCATGTTCGCCCGACTCCTGCTTGGAGATCTATTCGTCCACGGGATCGGAGGGGCCAAGTACGACGAGCTGGGCGACGAGATGATCCGAGGGTTCTTCGGGATTGAGCCGCCCCCCTACTTGACGCTTTCCCTGACGCTCTGGATTGGTCTTGGGCTCGATCCCACCGGCGCCGAACGGCTTCAGTTCCTCAACCAGCGCCTACGCGATCTGACCTATAATCCCGACCGTTATCTCAAAGATCCTAATGATTCGGAGTGGCGGGCCTGGGTGGCCGCCAAGCAAGAGGCCATCCAACGGAATCCCGAGACTCCCGCCGAGCGGCTCGCTCAGTTCCAGGAAATTAGGAATCTCAATGCGCGGCTTCAAAAAGGGGTTACCCAGGAACGCGCACGAAGGACCGAGGAACAGGCAAAGATGGTCTCGGTGGTGGGAAGGAATCTTGTCGCGCGTAACCGCGAATACTCCTTCGTGTTGCATTCCGAAGGCAAGTTGAAAGCCGCGATGACTGATCCACTCGGGCGTCTGGAGATGAGTGGGTGAGTCCTGCGGAAAAAAACGACGAAAAGTCCCCTCTTATTTGGGGCGTAGCCTCCACTTAGGCCTTAGAATAAGATTAAGAGAGCGCATCATGAGGCAACGGCTCCGGTCGAGCGGTTCGATCCTCCGCCCCGCTTCCCATTCCCGGCGGCGCGTCTCCCAGGTGGTCGTCCCGATGAAAGGTCCAGCGCCGGTGTTACGGCTTCCGATCCGCCGCGGCTCCGTTGAGTTCTGCCTCGCCACCGAGGCAGATCACGAAGCCATCTATCAGTCGCTGCTGCACGTCTTCCACGGCCCGGATCGAGAAGCCTATTTAGGGGCCCTCAGCGACCCCACGTATCGACCGGAGCAAAGGCTTCTGGTCAAGGTTGACAACCGACTGGTAAGCCACATCCACCTGACCGAGCGCAACGTTCGCTATGGCTCGGTCGAGCTGCCCATGAACGGCGTGATGTGGGTGGGAACACTTCCCGAGTACCGAGGTTTGGGGTACGCCCAAAACTTGATGCGGCTCGCCGATGAGCGAGCTCGGGAAACCGGCGCAGCCGTTCAGGCCCTTACAACCAGCATGCCCCAGTTCTATCGGCCATTGGGCTGGGGCGTCTGTGGCCGGCAAACCTTCGGCCAAACCCTGAGCCGGAACTTGCCCCAGGTGAGTGATGGCCTGATCGAAGGGCGTAACGGATTCTGGAACGTACGCCCGTGGAGGCAGGTTGAGCTGAATGACCTCATGGCCTTGTACGATCAACAGTATTCCAACACCGTCGGCTCGGTCGTTCGGTCGGAAGACTACTGGAGATGGATCATCGGGCGCAAGTACGCCCATGTCATCTGGGTTGCGTGCCAGGGGGAAGTGGTCCGAGGTTATGCCTTCGTGAAGGATCATAAGATTCTCGAGCTTGCATCCGACCCTGCCTACCCTCAGGCCATGAAAGCACTTCTAGGACGGGTGCGGGCCGAGGCCCTGGAGCGAGCCTATCCCGAAGTCACGGTGCAAGCGCCGATTGACCATCCCGTGCTTGAAGCCTTCCGGGCTGCTTCGGGAAAGATCACCGATCAGGAGGAGTTCGATGGGAACTGCTCCATGTACCATATTCCGAACATCGCTCGGTTCTTGGTCCTGATCTTGCCCGAGTTGAATCGGCGGGCCGAGCAGGCGGGGGCTTCACTTCCACTTGAACTCGGTTTAAGTCTTGAAGATCGGCGCTGGCTGATTCACATCGACGGCGACAACTCTCGGGTTGAACCCGAGAAGCTCAGCCGTCGCTACCTGACCCTTTCTCCGTCTTCGCTGGTTCGACTCTTGATGGGGCATACCGACATAGACGCGGTTGCCTCGGAGGAAGGATTTGAGTCTTCGGCCGGAACGGCTCTGGACGCGGCCCGGGTCCTGTTCCCTCCCCGACCCATCTGGAGAAGCCCGCTCGATAGCGCAACGGCCTGATGAATGGAAAAGGAGTGGTCTCTCCCTAACTCCTAATTCACAGTGGCTCATTGCACGTTGATCAAGCCCGATGAGCTTAATCGCTGGACGAGGCTGGTCGGGTGTGGAAGGTGATATCCGTACTCGCGCCGCAACCGCTTCTATTTTTCTCGCATCTCCTCGTTTCCTCTCCTCCCTTGAGAGGGTCCAAGGCAAAGTACCCACCTACGACGAGGCCCTTTCGATACCTCGCCGCGCGGAGGGGGATGCGAGGTAGGTGGTCACTCCCGCGTACAGCAGGAGTCCAGCAATTCCCAGGCTAAGTCGTTGGGAATCCAGGCGGGCGGTGATGGGTTGAATCGCGATACGGGCTAAATCGTCATCGTCGGCCGTGACCTGGTTCTCTACCGTGGTCATTTGCTCATTGGCCAAATAGATCGGCATCGCGATCAAGGCGACCAGGTCGACCACCGCGGCGAGGGTCAGGGCCACGATCAAGAGCTTGGCGCTTCGGCCCCTGAGCAACTGGGCCGCCGAGTAGGTTCCGAACAAGCAGATGGGGACGAAGTACTGGAACCCGTTGACTCCTAGGGAGAGCCACTGGACGGCCGAGTAAGCGGCCAGCATCAAGCTACCGACGAGCGAAACCAAGGCGATCACGGTGACCGGGATCGGGAGGCCTTGGGCTCTGACCGGGGCCGACGGCATCAAGTCGTCATCGTCGAGCAGCGTCCGATGTCCCGACTCGAGGTCCAGCCCGCACGATGAGCAAATGGACATGCCCACGGGAACGACACCCCGGCAGGTGGGGCAGCGCCTGGCTTCGGCACGCGCTTCCGCCGGAAGCTTCCGACGAGGCGCGGGTTTCTTTTCCTCGAATAACAGTAACGCATCGCCCGTGTTGGATGGGGAGGTTTGCGTGAGAGGCAGTGGTCCCGAGTCGGTACCTGTAAGCGAGGAGAGATCGAACGTTTCCCGGAGGTCCCCAGGGGCGAGCGGAAGCGAGATATCCTGGTTTTGATTCTGCTTCCTCGACTCGATGAGCGAAGACGACGCGACGCTTGCGTCCACCCCGTTGCCCGCGCCAGTGGGATAAAGCGAGGAATCCGATCCAACCGCGAACTTAGATCCGCACTTGGGGCATTTCAATCGCTTCCCGCCCGAATTCTCGGGAAGGTTAAGAATGATCCCGCATTGGTCGCATTGAATCGTGCGAGGCATGATAGCTTGTCCAATACAAGTTGCGGCCGATTCGAGCCGAGTGTTACCCATTATTCCACTTATTCGAGAGCGACGCGGTTCCATTCTCTCGCTTGTCATCTCTGTTCGTCACAGAGAAACCGACCTGGCCAGGCGCGACCGAGACGCATTCACCGAACCTAACCGACGTTTTTCATGGATCGTGTTCAATCAGCGAACCTGTGATTGATTGTATCAACAATACGACCGCTTCTGGGCGCTTTGTTCTTCTTTTCTGTCCTGCCAATCACTTTGGTTCTAAGAGAAGTCTAGCTGATCAGTTCTTCATGGACTCATGAAATCCATAAGAAGAGACCGCTTGGGCTTCCACGAGCCGGCGCGTGATCTCATGACGAAAGTTGAAGGTGCGAGTCAGCTTCGCCTCGATCCAGCGACCTCCTAAAGCTTGACCCAGTCGGCCCAAGGGAGGTTCGTAAGCGATTTCGTCTCGAAGAATGGTCCCTCCCGCCTCGTCATCGAGAAAGAGGTGCCGATGCGTCCAACTCGCGAAGGGACCACGTAGTTGGCGATCCACGAACAACGAATTTGGAAGATACTCCGTGTGCTCCGCGACCCAGCGGACAAAAATCGGGCCGACCCTGACCCCCAGTGTAACTCGACTACCAGGACGAATCGAATCCGCGCCTTCGAGGATTCGTACAGAGTCCCAAGGAGGAGAAAGTTCCGCGATCACTCCCGGCCTCTCGTGGAACGCGAAGACCACGGAGCGAGGAGCGGCGATACGCGACTCTTTGATAAAGTGCATCATACCAGGAAACTCATGATGCCATCCGCACAAAGAGACATTCCCTGAATTCGGTAACCGGAAACGCCCTTTCCGTCCATTCACCCTTCGTCTTGGAAAGGTTTCGGTTCTCCACTTCTTAGGGGCCATTCCAAAAGACTTCATCCATTACGTTTAGTTTGAGTGATTCCCACCCAATTGTCAACTCTTTGAGTCAATGATTGCATGCATTTAGTGGATTAGGGAGAGGAGGGTCGCTGGCGAGTAGCGGGTTTTCGCTTCCTGTTTGGAGTCGCTCCAAGTTGAGAGTTTGAACGATTCCGGGTGATCGAGTCTGGTCGGCTTATTGACCAATGGTTGCACGGAAGCTAAGTTGAGGGTTAGCCTTTCGGCTCGACCACCCCCATGAGTGGAACCGCACGGCTTGGACATCCCTGATCCCAGCTTTCTAGGGTGGGATCGTGAAGGCAATTTGCTTTCCAACCCAAGGGAATCAAGCCGGATTTTCCAGCCCATCCATTGAGTGTGAAAGTTCCCACCGATCCCGGAGCCTGCGCGATGACAGAAAAGCCGGCAGTATCCCGTCGAACGTTCATGGAAACAGCGGGTGCGGCGACTGGGGCCATTGTGGCCGCCGGAACGTTTGCCCATCCGGCGATTGGCAACGTGAAGGGAGCGAACGAGCGGCTCAACTTCGCCATCCTTGGACCTGGCGGACGTGCCCAGGCTCACATTGGCCAGTTGCTGAAGCGGAAGAAGGAAAACCAACTGGTCGATATCGTCGCCGTTTGCGACGTGTGGGATGGTAACAAGGTTACGAAGCGAGGGCTTTATCCCTCCGCCGAACGCTGCGGGCTCGACCCGAACGACAAGGCGCACGTCACCAAGGACTATCGCAAACTGCTCGAGTCGAAGGACATCGACGCGGTCGTGATCGGCACGCCGGACCACTGGCACGCCAAGATGTCGATTGATGCAATGGACGCCGGCAAGGACGTCTATTGCGAGAAGCCGATGACCCACACGATCGACGAGGCCCGCAAGGTGGCCGAGACGGTCGCGCGGACCAAGCAGATCTTTACCGTCGGCGTTCAGTCCACCGCCCATCCGCAGTGGAGAATGGCGAACGAGCACGTCACCTCGGGCAAAATCGGCAAGGTGCTCCAGGGGCAGACCCAGTACTACCGCAACAGCGATGTCGGCCAGTGGCGTTACTATCCCCTCACCGAGGATATGACCCCCAAGACGGTCGACTGGAAGATGTTCCTTGGCACCGAGTTTGGCCTCGCCCCCGACCAGCCGTTCAATCGCGCTCGATACGCTCAGTGGCGCTGCTACTGGGATTTCGGCGGTGGCATGTACACCGACCTGTTCGTCCACCAGTTGACCCACCTGATCCTGGCCATGGGTGTGCGTCATCCGAAACGCGTGGTGGGTGGCGGCGGCCTTTACATGGAATATGATGGTCGAGACGTGCCCGACGTCGCGACGGTCGTGGCCGATTACGACGAAGGTTGCCAGGTGCTCATCACGGCCACCATGTGCAACAACCACACCATCGACGAGGTGATTCGAGGCCACACCGGCACGATCGTCTTCGACTCCGATGGGTTCAACGTGATTCCCCAGAAGCTCCAGGGCGCGCCCGCTCCCCCCACCCGCGATGGTTCTGGCAAGTCCGGAAACCACGTCGCGGCCAACTTCAAGGCCGCGGGGGACAACGACACCTCCGCCCTCTGGGATCACTTCCTCGAGTGTATCCGCTCGCGGAACCCCGAGACCCGTTGCCCGGCCGACCTCGGTTACGCCGCGATCGCCACGGTCAACATGGGTGTTCAGTCGTACCGAGAAGGCAAGGCGCTCTACTTCGACAAGAAGACAGGGGCCGTGACCGACGCCGACGCGTCGTGGGCGAACCAGTGGGAAGAGCGAAGCAAGCAGCGCGGCAAGCCGAACCAGGTCATCGGCTGGAACGCTGGCGAAGAAGGTTCGCTGCTGAATCCCCCCAGCTATCAGAAGCTTGAAGGGGATTGGGTCGACGGCCGCGACCCCGCCGAGAAGGCTTGAGCTCATCGAAGAAGCACCGCTGATTTTCAGCGGGCCTTGACGAGACGATAAGAAGCGGGCCAAGGGAGAGGATCCTCTCCCTTGGCCCGTCTTCGTTAGATCGATTGAACTGATCACAGTGATCCGCGCGCGATCCGACCAGAACGCCTTGGAATCGCAATTTCCGAACGAAGTGGTTATCGAGATGAGGTTCGGCAAGCCCGACCCATCCCAATGCCGTCCATCGCAATCGGGTCGAAATCGAATCGAGCCAGGCGAGGCGTTCCCTACAGATCAGAGAGTGGCTTGGCTCAGGGCCCGCCAACGCTCGAGCAGTTGCAGCGGCTGGCCGCGATCCACCGCGGCGCCCGCCAACGTAACCCCCTCGACGAGCGTCGAGACCGTTCCCGCCACCAGAAGCGCGGCCGCCGTGTTGGCGAGGATCAAGTTGCGCACCGGTCCGGGCTCCCCCTGGAGAAATCGGAGGATCCGTGCCGCACTCTCGGCGGGGCCGCTCACCCCTAGGTCTTCCACGCGCACTGGAGAGAGGCCGAAGTCCAGGGGGGTCCAGTCTTTGAGTTGAATGGATCCCGACTCGATCCAGCGGACATGCGTGGATCCGCTAAGGCTGACCTCATCCAGACCATCGGCGCCGGTAACCACCGCGGCGCGTTGGATGCCCAACTTGAGCAGGGTGGATGCCACCAACTCGGCCTGCCGATCCCCCGCGACGCCAACGAGTTGGTAGGTAGGCAGGGTCGGGTTCGCGAGCGGGCCGATCAAGTTGAAAATCGTGCGGAAGGGAAGCTGGCGCCTGACCGGCCCGGCGAACCGAAGCGCGGGATGATATCGGGGAGCGAAGAGGAACGTGATCCCCAACTCACGAAGGCATTGCCGGACGACGCCGAGCTCGGCATCCACGTCGATCCCCAGTTCCTTCAAGACCTCCGCGCTTCCCGAGTTGCTGGTCGAGGACCGGTTTCCGTGCTTGGCGACGGGAACGCCACAGGCCGCGATCACCAGGGCCGTCGCCGTGGAGATGTTGACCGTGTTGGCTCCATCTCCACCGGTTCCGCAGTTATCCAGCAGCGTCTCCGGGAGCCCAGTCGGGTCCCACTCCACCATGCGTCCTCGAACCGCGTGGACCGCGCCTGAGAGCTCTTCGGCCGATTCTCCCTTGATGTGGAGCGCGGTCAAAAAGCTACTCACGAGGACGTCGGGGGCTTCACCTTCCATGATTTCCGAGACGGCAGCCTCCGCCTCGGACATGGTGAGATTCTGATTTCTCGAGAGCGAAACCAGCGCGGTCGTCAGCCTGGAAGTCATGGAATTCGTACCGATCGGCGTTGGAGGGCCCCCTCAACCAGTCGGTCGATCCCGAATTCCAGCGTTCCTTCCTCTTCCCTGGAGTGATTCAACGCCTCGAGTGCCTGGTCGGCAGTGGTGATGGGTTGGCCATTGACGGAGGAAATGATGTCGTTCGTCTTAAACAGGCTGGAGAGCGGGCTATCCGGCGCGATGCGTGAAACTAGCGCTCCCTGGCGATCCGCGGGTAAGCCCAGTCGTTTGGAGCCGTTCCCATCGAGCGTGGTGAGCTCGAGGCCAAGGGACTGGCTCGAGTCTTGAGCGGGCCGGCTGGGTCTTCGAAGAAACTCGCCGGCCGCGGGACGTTCAGAGGCAGGAGCCTGCACCACCGATGACCGGTCACGCTCGCCGATCTTCACGGTCAAGCGGATTTGCTTTCGATTTCGTAAAATGACCACCTCCACCGGCTCGCCCACGGGCGACATGGAAACCATGTTGATCAGATGGTTTAGGTCCAGGACATCCACGCCCCGGTAGCTCAGGATGATATCGTCATCCTTGAGCCCTGCTTCTGCCGCGGGTGAGTATTGATGCACAACCGAGATCCAGGCCCCTCTTGCGCGTTCCAGCCCGTGCGCGAGCGCGTCTTCAGGTCGGTAGTCGCGTTCGGGGTGCAGGTTGATGCCGAGGGCTCCGCGCGTGACGTGCCCCTTGTTGATCAACTGGTTCAGGATCCAACGAGCCAAGTTGATCGGGATGCTGAAACCGACCCCTTCGTTTCCCCCGCCATTGGAGGCGATCGAGTTGTTGATGCCGATGACCTCACCCTTGAGATTCACCAAGGGGCCGCCGGAGTTGCCGGGGTTGATCGCGGCATCAGTTTGAAGGAAATCCTGGTTCTCAACATCCTCGAGCTCATCCATGTGCCGGCCGCGCGCGCTAATGATCCCCTGGCTGACTGAGTGGGTCAGGCCGAACGGGCTTCCGACCGCGAGCACCCAACTTCCGACTGCCATGGCATCGCTATCTCCAAGGCGGGCGGCGGGTAGGTCGTTGCGTCCAAGGGCCATCACGGCGATGTCGGCCTTGCTATCGAGCCAGGTTCGGACGGGATGAATGGCGGTTCCATCCTTCAGAAAGATATTGATCCGCTCGGGTCGAGCTCCTTCGACCACATGGTTGTTGGTCAGGACGTACAGGTCTCGTCCGTGGTCGGCGCGAACGATCACCCCCGAGCCTGTCTCGTCGTAGCGGCGGCTTTTTGGAACGTCATTGCTCGATCTGCCCGATTTTTGCGCAACGATGTGAACAACAGAGGGGGAGACGGCCTCGGCAACCAGTTCGAAAGTGCGGTTGATCTGAGCGAATTGCTGGTATTGTCGCGCCAGCTTATCGTAAATCTCCAACTCGGGATCTAGAACGTCCCGCTTGAGAGCTGGGGCCGAGCCGGGGACGGGTGCGTTCAAGGGAGGGGCTTGTAGCTCGGCCTCGGAAGACTTGGACGACCCGGAGACTGAGGAGGTTGTTTGGGCCGATATCAGCGCACCACCTCGGCCAAAGGCCAGGCCGATGAGGATCCCACCAGCCAGTGAAGCGAGGAGAGCGAAGCGAGAATTGAGACTCGACATGATCAACCGTTCTCCACGCCAGGGGCGACAAGGCGGGCGGAGCAGGGGCTGTCTAACGGAATCCAACGTACTGTGGGTTCAGGAAAGACTTCGACCTTGCTTTCTCGGTCCCAATATATCTCTGATCGTCTGGGCAAGTCAAAACCTAACACAATCCGAGGCCACTTGTTCCATCACAGCTTCGCTCGCGGTGAATGTGTTTGCGGGATGGGTCGAGTGTAGGGAACATCCAAACGAAAAGCCGCCAGGTGGAATTCCTGGCGGCCTCAGTTGGGTTTAGGCGATCGCTTGCACGGCGGTCGATCAAGGTAAGGTCTTCCAACGCAACGGGGTCAAGGAGGAAGATGAACTCAAGCCGTCGCGATTAACGCCCCGACTCACTCATGTCCATCTCGAAGTCGCTCAGGCGGATGTCCGCAGAGCCGCGATCGCCGTCATCCCCCGACTTGTCGTAGATTTTGGCCCATCGAGTATCGACCGCGTTTGACCCAAAAATCGGTCCTCGGCGCTCATTCTCGCGCTGACAGTCGATACACGAGTTGGTATAGGGCAATGCATTAAGTCTGGCTTCGGCAATCTTGGAGTTACAGAACTCGCAACGTCCATAGACGCCGTCGACAATCCGCTGAAGGGCGTGTTCAATCTGGCCCAATTCGCGGCTTTCAATCTCAACCAGTTGGGAAGAGATTTCGTCGTTCGCCGTATCCACCGCGGCGTCCACGCTATCGCCTACACCGTGGATCGCGCTATATTGGCGGAAGCTCTCCAAGTCGCCATTCAGTGCCTTCCGTAGGGCGTCTCGTCGAGCCACCAGTCGAGAGTGAAGTCGGAGCAAGGCATCTTTACGGGCCATGTCACACCTCCAGGTGTACATCGAAGCGGATCAACGGTACCCGAGTTTGGACCGACAGACCCGCGCTAGCAGTCGAAGCGAAATCGGAATTGACACCCTATAGGACCCAAAGGATACGAGGAAGAAAGCGCAAGAACCGGAATCCCTCCAGTTGCCTTTCTCTCAGCCACGATGCCCTTGTCAGGAGCTGGCTGGCGAATCCACCGCGAGGTATGGTCACTCACCACTGTCTGACGAGCACATTATGCGCCATAAGTAAAGGTAAGTTCTCATTTTCGCCATTTCGCACAACTCAATACGACGCACGAGCCAAAAGGTTTGCCACTTTATCCGCAATTTTTTTGAATCACCCTGGAACCTCGGATTCGTGGTGACGGAATTTTCTGAGGAGAACTGTGGAGAGTGGTCCAAGTTCGGACTTAATCCCATGTTCAGGCAATGGTTAGAGTGATCCGTCGAGGATCTTGGTTGGTTATCGGGCCTCCTTCGTTTTGCCAATATCGATTCGGTATTCCTCGCCAACGCACGAATAAAGTCGGATTGACAAGAAGCGACTCAATCCAATTCGTCTTTTCTTAGACACCATACCTTGTAATTAGTTCCCTGTGACGTTTGCCGTTTCGGCAAAGTTGGGATTCGCTGACGACCAGAGCTGGTCGGGCCTGTCGCTGGGGTCAGAATTCAGCGCTCGAATGAGTGGGAAGGGATCGGACTTGAATCCGTTGCCGGCGGGAGAGAGGCATCCTTTGTTTACGTGCTGGGGGAGTATGTCAACGTTGGGATTTAGGGGCTTTTCTGGGGAGTGAATAATAGGCGACGACCCGAGGGGCCGAGGAACCGGGCAAGTGCAGGAAGTTGATGTACTGATCCTGCCTGGTTCCGAAGTAGATCCACTGTTCGATCATTTGCCCCTGAACACCCGAGAACGCCACTCGGTTGGGTCGACCACCCAGCAGGTCGCGCACCTGGCTGGGAGTCAGGTTCGTCAGATTACGGTTGTCTGGTGCCGATGCGCGACTGGCCTCCGCTTCACCAGACGTCGATTTTGGGCCGGGAGCCTTGGAGTCGACCCACCGGTCGTCGACTTTGCGATACCCTCTGCGCCGAAATGCGTCGGCGATGAGCTTGGATTCGGGATCAATTTTCCAGGCGGCGTTCAGAAGCTCGATGGCGGTGGCGCGATCTTGAAGCAGAGACTCGTACAGGTCGGCAAGGCCCATTCGTCCTTCCGCGTCGGTGACGCTCGTCTGGTGATCGCGTTGTTCGTTTAGCCAGCGTCGGAGCAGGTCTCGAGCGAGTTCGGGCTGGTTCAGCTTGTCCTCGTATGTCTTCGCGAGGGCCTTCACTTCACTCAGCCGGAGCTTGTCGAGGCGTTGCGAAGCGGTCTCGAGCCCGTTCTTGTAAAGGGATTTCACCACGTCTGGGCGATCAGAGAGAATCTGTTCGGCCTTCTCGGCCTGGGCGAGCGACAGTTCCGGGTGGAGCTCGCCCGTGCGTTCCAGAAGGCGCTGGGTCGCGTCGGCCCAGAGTCGATGGTCCAGCGCCCGACGTCCGGGGGAAGAAGCGGAACGGTACGCCCCGTCAGGGGTTTGTTGGTAGGCATCCTCCCACTTGTCCATATCGAGCGGAACGTCTCTTACCGGAGCGTCCGAGGTGGGAAAGAACGACGCGATTTCGGTCTGGAGCTGGGTCAGATCCTCCACCGACTTAACTCGCGCGAGTCGTGCTCGAAAGGCGCGGTGGGCCAGGGCGGACGGTTCGGGTTCGGGGACCTGGTTCTTTCGAGCGCGATGGGCCAATTCGAGCCAGAGTCGGGGTGGGTCATTCGACCGGCTTTCCGCCTCATTCCGAAGGGCTTCGATCTCGAGTTCCAGGGCACGCTTTGAAAGCGCTTCATCCTGGAAGTCGTGCCCTCGGCGTCGGGCCCAGGCGGCCCAGGCCCCTCGCTTTTCGTACTCGCCAGCGGGCAGGGGGGCCACGCCTTGATTCAGCCTAACCAGGTCTTTGGGTAGCAAATTGATCGAGGTAACATCGCAGACCCACTGTTCTCCCTCGCGCTTGAGCACGCCCGAGAGACGCACCGCCAGGGCACCAGGATGCCTCTGGTAGCGAAGCCGCGGCGGGAGGCGGAAGAGGACGGGAGTGCGTTTCAGGGTGATCTCGTCGAATCCCTTCCCCTGGTGTAGCAAAAACAACGAGACCCGGTCATCCACGCTCACTTCCTTGCCCAGCAGATCCGTCCTCTTGGTCAGATCGGCCGGTTCCACGACCACCGGCGCAGACCAAGCCGACTTCCCTGCTCCCAGCAGAGCGCAGGCCATTGCCAGGATCGAGAGCACGCGAGATCCACGGCTCATGGCAACTCCTCGGCCACGGTATCGTTGGCGGCGGGTTTGCCCAGGGCTTCCAGGGCTCCGATATGCGTTAAAAAGATTCCACTGTCCGGCTCGAGACGCGCTAGCCACTCTTGTTGATCCAGGTCGTAGGAGAAGGATTGAAGGCGCGCGCCGAACTGAAGCTGGTCGCCCACCTTCGGCTTGGCATGCTCGATAAGCTTGAAGCCACTGAGGTCGATTCGCCCCACCCGCAGGTTGGCGTGAGCCCCTTCCCCGTTGGGAAGAATCCGATAGTCCAGGTCGTACCCCGGCCCATCGCCTGACCCGGGTGTGGATCGGATCGAGCAGTCGAAGAAGAGTGATCTTCCCTTATAAAACGTGTCGAACCGAGATTTCCATGTTTCCTCATCGGCCGACGCTTCCACCAGGATCCGCTCCAGCAACTCGGGTTCGAGCGTCGTGTAGAGCTCGGCCTCGGCGGCCCCCTGGCGAATCTCGGCGGCCCCTTCGACCGCTCCGCCAAGCGAGTCGACCGCCCTCCGCGCCTTGGAGAGGAGCTGGTGAGCCGTATCGAACTCGCCGCGGTCCAGGGCCGCGAGCCCCTCTTCACGTCCTTGCTCGACGATGAGTGGCAACTCCTGGAGTCGAGAACGCCAGGCCCGATAACCAACGGTCGCCACGACGATCAGAATCACGCCCAGGAACGTCAAGGGGTGCCGGTGTCGAATCGCCCAGTCACGGAGGGAAAGACGAAACTGACCTCGCGTTTGCTCAAGGGGGCCAGTGGCGACCAGGCCCGACTCTTCCTCTCGTCCCTTTTTGCGAGGCCGAGTCGGTCGCTCAGCAGTCTTGGGGGGCTTCTTCGGCTCTCTCGTCCTTGCCGGTGGTGAGGCCGTCTCCGTCTCCTCGACCGCCAGGCTTTCGAAAAAGTCGCCTTGCTCCGCTTTCGGGGAAGGAGGAAAGGGAGCCTCTGGCTGCGCGGGGGGAGCGGCTTCCGGCTCGGGATCGAGCCACTCAAGGTCTCCATCCGCCTCGTCCAGCTCGAGTTCGTCGGCGCGAGTCGGAGTGGCGGCGAGGATCGGGGTGCTCAATTGAACGGGCCCCTCGTCCATCTCATCGGTCGAGTGCTCGGAGGGATCGGGGCGTGGAGCGCGCTGACCGCCGGGGGGGAGTGGATCGGGTAACGGACTGCGTGGAAGGATGAAGATCCCTTCGCCGCAGGTTGGGCAACGGAGCGCCTGGTATCCCTCGGTTCGCTCACCGCGCAACCGATGCCCCGCCGGGCAAGCGACGTGGTAATACTCGGTCTTCGAGGGCGGAGTCGGCGCCAGCCCCCAGAGCAGCCGACGCGTCTTATCGAGGAAGCTCAACGGTCGTTCACCCTTCGCCGCGAACTGGAACCGAGCCTACGGTCAAGGTGGAGGTCAAGAGAGGGTGGTGCGTCAGGCTGCGATGACCCGATATCCAGCGTGAATTGGAACCACACGACAAACGTCATGAATTATTGATCAATCCACCAGGCAGGTCAACCGGCTGCTCGCGGCTTTGACCTTCGATCTGATTCGCTTGACCGAGCTGAAACGAGAAACCTATCATGACCTCCAGGCCGGGTTCGCACCAACTTCTTCTCTGCTCTCAAAAGCTTTCGACTCTTGTAAACTTCAGGATGGTTAATCTCTGTTAAGCTTCCCACCCCTAAAGGGTGTGGGATTTCCGGCTAGTCTCGCGAGGGTTCCAGCCCCGGTCGTCGACCGCCAGTTCTGAGGGCAGCTTAGATTGCCCCAAG
>Ga0182745_1000776_pt1 | contig 33021 bp, 27 predicted proteins | sample eDN3rd30CKraftBY_FD_128523 | JGI IMG/M metagenome (GOLD analysis project Ga0182745, IMG submission 128523) | Enriched backyard soil microbial communities from Emeryville, California, USA - eDNA 3rd pass 30_C Kraft BY (version 2) (version 2) | ecosystem: Environmental > Terrestrial > Soil >...
GAGAGCTTGAAAACGTGATTGAACGCGCGGTCGTACTCGCCGACGGGCCAAGCGTGACCCGCAAAGACCTTCCTGAAGAACTGAGCCAACCCAGGCGCAACCCGCGTTCCACTCCGCCCGTGGAGCGTGCCGAGCCCATCGCCCCGAGCCAGGGCGGAGGAAACTCCGCCGGTCGATACTCTGACGGGTCAGGCCGAGCCACTCCGGCGCAGGCTTCACGCCCCGAGCCCGCCCGGGTTACTGCCGGGGCCTCGCGCCTCTCAGCCTGGAAAGAACCAGCGGCGGCGCCACCACCACCGATTGGGGATCAATGGGACGCCGAGATGATCGCATTCGAACGCCAGCGGCTTCTCGACGCCCTGAACGAGGCCCGAGGCAACAACAGTGAGGCCGCCCGTCTGTTGGGCATGCCCAGAAGTACCTTCTGCAGCAAACTGAAGAAACACGGCCTCCTCAGAAAGAAAGGAAGCCGGTAAGACCTGGAACGATCTGAGCGGCGGAGCAATCAATCAATTCGTAGGGATTCGTTGGCTCAGCGAGTAGGCCAACGCCGAACTTTGTGAGTGGCTAACCTGCATTGATGCGCGGGGAGATTCAGGCTAGAGATCGCTTTAACTGGGAGCGTGGCATCTTGCCCGCTCTTCGCTTTTTCCCAATTCCATTGCGGGCGGGACGCACGCGATCCCAGGGACGGTCGGCGACTCGCTCCGGTTGAGTACCTTCGGCCTTATCTTTGAAATGCGGGCGGGACGCCCGCGCTCCCAGGGAAAAAATCTTTACTGATAGCGCCGGCATCTTGTCCGTTCATCGCATTTTCCACATGCGGGCGGGACGCCCGCGCTCCCAGGGAAAGAAACCTCTTGGCCGGCGGGAATCACTTCGAGGGTTCCGCGTCGCTCGCCTTCACCAGCTTCAAAACCGTGGTGGATTCATTCCCCTGGGTCACATCTTGCTCCACGTCGCCGATCTTAATTTTAAAGGTCATCTTGATGTTTTCACTTAAATTTGACTCATTGATGTATCCACGCGCGTTGTCGAAGTAAAAGCGGCCTTCGCTTTTTTGTTCGTTGATCTTGATGTCAACATTGCTTTTCGGGTCAGGCTGCATCACGACCTTCGTTGTCTGATCAATCCGCTCGAGGCTCTTGGCATCCTTGGCTTCGGCCCCCTGGTACTGGTAGGTCTTGGTTCGCGAGAGAACGCCAACCTGGGGCATCGACGTCTTGGATTCGGAGCTCCACTCTTTCCCCTTATTCAGGTCTTCGTTGGGGAGGGTAAGCCCCATCTCGGAGATCATGTTCTTCATCCCGTCTTCCGAGAACATCCCCGCACCACCTCCAAGTGGCCCGGTCTTCTTGATCGCTTCCACGACCTTCTCGGGCACCTTGATGTCGCTGATCTCTCCGCGAGGGCTCATCTTGAACAGGAATTCGGTGCCGACAAGTGAGCGGAGCAGTGGGCCCAAAACCGCGCCCGCGGGTCCCGCCGGGTCCTTTTCGGCATTGGAGTCGAACTCGAACGCCCCCACGGGCGACTCGATCCGCGTTCGAACACGGCTGATCGACTGGGCCAGGCTCGCCTTCCCCTCCGCGTCCACGTCCCGCACCATCCAGCGCAGGTCGATCGTCTGGCTCATCGTCGACTTGACTTCCTGGGGAATGCCGGAAACTTCCGTCACCGTCTTTTGATCCAGCACATATTGAAGTGATTCTCCCTTTTGGAATTTCCAGCGTGGAGTCACCGCGCTGGCGATCGAGGCGTGGAGCCCGAGTTCCAACAAGAGAATCAGGCCAAACCAACGAGACGCGGGGCGGAGTGTGATTCGCATCGAGAAATCCCTTTTCTTTTGGTGCGATGCTCTGTAGGCCGGCCCACCGAGAACTTGCGTTGGACCAGGCACCTGTTCCCCGGCAGGATATCCTGCACGTCCGCCAAAAACAGCAGCACTTCGGCGGAAAAGGATCAGGTAGACGCGGGGGAATCCCCCTCCGCGTCGTCGGGAGCCAGGGACCTGGTGAGTGCTCGGAGCGCGAGGAAGTCGTAAATCGCGTGCGCCAGGATCACCACGAGCAGGTTGCCGGTCAGGACCCAGACAGTTCCTAAATAGGCCCCGAGCAGCCCCGCGATCACCACGTAAGCCGGAGTAATGGGGTGGAACAGGCCGAACAGGAAGCTCGCCACGGCAAGTCCTTGCCAGGTCCCCAGCCAGTGGGCGAGGAGACCCTGGAAGACTCCGCGAAAGAGAAGCTCCTCACCAACGCCAGCGGCGATGGAGATCAGGGCCAGGTCGCTGAGCGGTCGCGAGCCGAGCATGGGGAGCATCGTCCGCGCCAGGATCCGCCTGATCCGTTCGAGGGGCTCGATCCGTAGGCGCATCATGACCTGGAACGCGGCGTACATGGGGAGCGTAGCCACCAGCCCGAGAAACGTATCGCGAATCGACCAGGTCAACTGATCGAGCAGAGGTAGGCCGAAGATCCAGGCGAACCCCAGGGCGAGCGGTGCGAGCCCTGCCTCAAAGAGGACCGCGATCACCACGAATGACCCGGAATCGATCGGCTCGGGGGCGGCGGGGTCGGTTGTCTCCGAAGCTCCTTCGTCGGTCACCGAGGGTGTCCTTCCTGCTCGGCCTCGGTCGGAGCGTCCGAGTCAACGAGCTCGCCACGCAGCACGGTCACCGCTTGCCCTTTGAGGTAGACGCGCGATCCGACGACCTCCACCCGAACCACCCCGCCTCGCGGCGAGGCCTGGAAGCCGACCAGCTCCGAACGACCCAGACGCTCACTCCAATAAGGGGCGAGCGCGCAATGGGCCGAACCGCAAACGGGGTCTTCATCCACGCCAAGCCGAGGGGCGAAGAAGCGGGAGACGAAGTCGAACGAGGTTTCCGCTCCACTCTCGGCCGAGGCCCGAGCCGTCACAATCACTCCTCGCACCGGAATTGCCGCGAGCCGGGAGATATCAGGGGTAAGCGTCCGCACCGCCTGCTCCGACTCGACCTCCACCAGCAGGTCGAATTCGTTATACGCCGCGTGGACCACCGGCTGGTTGAGGATCGTGGCGAGTTCCTCGACGGGCCCACGCTCAGGCCGGACCGGCTTGGAAGGGAAGTCGAGCTTGATCCAGCCATTGGTTCGCTCGGCCACCAGCAAGCCGCTCTTCGTCTCGAATCGGGCAGGGGCCTCCGGTGGAAGCCAACCTTCCTCCCAGAGGACATGGGCCGTGGCGAGCGTCGCGTGGCCGCAGAGGTCCACCTCGACGGTGGGTGTGAACCAACGCAGGCGAAACGCGTCCTCTTCGGGATGCAGGAAGGCGGTCTCGGAGAGATTCATCTCTCGCGCGACACGGAGCATCCAACGCTCATCGCGCGGGGCTGGCATCACGCAGACGGCCGCCGGGTTCCCCTCGAATGGACGACTCGTGAAGGCGTCTACCTGGACGACTCTCTGCCCCATCCGCCGGCCTCCCCGAAGCTCTAACTCTGACGCGTTCTTCCCCTGGAAGTCCTACTTTAAGTTACTCTAACGAGGATCGTATCAAGGAACCAGGCCAGGGACCTCGAGACGTGGACGGCGTCTCGAAGCCCCTGGCCTTTGGATTATCCTGGATGGGTCTCGCGCGTTCCGATCACTTGGAGAACGTCAAGCCCGAGGCGTCGGGACCATCCCCCACAACGTGAAAGGTCAACTGGTTGGCGTTCTGCCAACCCACCCTTCCCACCATCGCGGGGCCGTTGTCCTGGGCCAGCGTGAGCAAGCCATCACCGTAGTTGAAGGTGCCTGAGAAAGCGCGCTGCTGACCGTTCTGGTCAACGCTCCAGGTAAAGGCCGAGCCCGGGCCAAGCTTCAAGCTGATCGCGGTTCCTTGCCCCGGACTGGCTTTCCAGCTCCCTTCGATGCTCGCACCGGCTGGGGGAGCCGAGGGGGGGGTGGCCTCCGTCGTCGCGGGTTGGCTCGGGGGCTGGGCACCTCCGGCGGCGGCCACTTCAGCCGACCCACTCGCCGACGAAAGCTGAGCGAGCAACCGCGCGGAGAGGGTGTCCTTGGGGTTCAGCTTGACCACCTGCTGAAGCACCTTGATGGCCGAGTCGTCGTGCCCCTGGGTCAGGTAATGGTAGGCCAAGACGAAGCGGGGGGGCGACGAATTCGGCTGTTCCCGGCAGAACGCCTCGAGCGCGCGGAGTTGGGCGGTATAGACATCGACACTGGGGTATAAGCTGATCAAGGTGGTCCAATCCCAGCCGGGTCCCACCGAGAGAACCGCGTAGAGGGACGCGGCCGCCTCGTCGTATCGTTTCAACGCGAACAGGGTCAAGCCGCGGAACTCATGCAGGGCCGAGTCATTGGGAAGGGAGGCGATCGCTTGATCCGTGAGTTGAAGCGCCTGGTCGTAATTGCCTTGCATGAAGGCGTCGCGCCCCTGATCGAAAATTTGCACAGCCGGGTCAGAGGTCGACTCAGCAGGGGCGGGCGCCGAGGTATCGATGGGCTGAGAATAGTTGAACGCGGGCGCCGCGGCCGCCACCGGCGTCTGCACCACAACGGGCTGCGCCACGACGTACGGGTTCGTGTACGGCAGGTATCCCCACTGATAGAGGGACGACCCGAACCCCCAGGAGCTCAATCCCCATCCCAATCCGACGCCGGCTCCCCAGGCTCCGGCACCCCAGTAACCCCCACGCCACCCCCAGTACCGGGAGTTATTGCCACTCCAGTAGCCATGCACCCAGCCCCGGTGATAACTGTTATAGGGATTTCCCCAGCGGGTGCCGCCGCCCCACCGATTCTGAACATTGCCAACGTTCGCACGGTTAACGTTAACGTTATTGTTGATATTCTTCGTGATATTGGTGTTATTCTGAACCACATTCCCGCGATTCACACCCACGTTGTTCCGAGTGCTGGAGATATTGTTATTAGCGATATTGGTACGGTTACCTCGGTCGCCGACACCATACCGATTGTTATCGATCGACCCGATATTGGTCCGCGCGGATCCGCTCGTGTAGTTACCGCCTCGGTAGCCACCTCCTTCGAATCCGCCCCCCCGATACCCGCCGTAGGCACCGGTGTTGCGGGCACCTCCTCCATATCCGCCTACGTTTCGGCTGGCTCCCCCGTAACTCATTCCGCCGCGGTATCCTCCGCCTCCATACCCCCCACCACCGCGGTATCCTCCGCCTCCGTATCCGCCTCGAGCACCTCCGCCAAATCCGCCTCGCCCCCCACCCCCGCCTCGACCCCCTCCGAAACCGCGAGGAAAGGCTGAGGGAGAAATCACGAGCAGCGTCATGAGCAGGGTCGACGCCAGGGTCGCCGTCCGTTTCAGGTTCATCGTTGCTCCTTCGCGTTGGAAGTGGAGGGGGCTGGCTGCTGCTCTGGGTTGAGCTGCGCGGGGGGAGGAACCTTGACCATGATATAGATGCGCGACTCGTCGATGACTTCGTCTCCCACCACGGCGTCGGTCGATTCCCAATGAATACGAGTGGGGGATTCGGGGGTGATTCGCCTCGTGGCCGAGCTCACGCGTCCGTCGGGCAAGACCCCTTTGTACTTGATGACCCAATCCGGACCCGAGCGAGCCCAGAGAGACTCTCCATAACCCCCTTGAGCATCGAACTCCCAGGACTTGATCTGCTTGCTCAACGGGTCCCAACCAATGCGCTGATGGATCTTGGTCGCCACGACCCCCTGAACCTGAACCGTGACCTCGCGCAGAAGAAAGTTCTGGTCCTCCGACCAACGGCAGGAGGATTTCAGGTTGGCGTCATCCCCTTCATCCGTCCAGTCGCCGAGCATCCACTCAATATCCTTGAGCCGTTCGTTCGGAGTGACGACCGCCACTTTCGCCTCGCGAACCCGGTCCATCAACCAACGGCCATCTTGCTTGACGTGAATGACGGAGTAACGCGTGGCCGAAGTCGATTTCGACTCAGGGAGGGTCACCTGTACGACCCCCTCTTCGAGGGCGACGTCCGGGCTAATCAAGCGAAGCGACTCAACCTCAACTCGTAGCAGCCCGCGTTGCTCCGCCTGGAAGGATTCGGCGAAACGTTCGGCAATGGCTTCGCGCCCCTCGGTCCGTCCCCCTTCCGCGTCGATCACTTCCGCGCGTTCGGTGTACTGGCGTGAGAGAGCGGTCGCGTCCCCCGCGTTGTAGGCACGCGCGAAGGCCTCGGCCGCGGCGCGGATCGCCTTCTCATCCTCCGCGCGAGATGGGTCGGCCGCCGTGACCGCCCGAGGCTGGGCGGCCGGTTCTTCCCCCCTGGCGGGTACGACGGCAAGCGCGATCGCACCCAGGAGGGTCATCGTGTACCGCATGGTCCTTGAAACTCCTGGCTGTTGGTTCAAGATGCTCGAATGGGACCATCGAACTTCGGCAAGGCCGACCCTCGACGTTCCGAGACCTTCGGCTCGGTTCTCGCAAATCGCCCCTTCGCACCCACGGACGCGGAAAACCGAACCAGTACAAGGTTGAGCGTAGCACACGAGTGATTTGACCGTGTCATTGAATTCCACGAAACGAAATATGCCGAGTCCACCAGCGACCCGGTCCTTCCGTCCGGAAGAGATGCGGGCACACTGGTTCTCGGCATCGATCGAAGTGATCTGGATCGGTCAACCGACGGAAAGGCGGGTGAATGGCCTTAGCGTGGAGCGCCTCGGTTCGAGCTCACCTTCTTGATCTCGCGAAGGGTGCGTTTCGCGACTCGGGCTCGATCTTCCTCGGTCGGCTCCTGGCCGTCTCGCAAGCGATAGGCCAGCTCCTGGGCTTGATCCCAGTCGTCCGCCCGAGCGGCGTCGATAATCGCGCGGAACGCTTTCGCTTCCTGGTCGGAAAGTTCCCGTGCGCGAGCGAGCGCGTCGATGTCGGTCGCGGCCCGATCCAGTACACCCGCGTCGCGCGTGGACGTGGCTGTCGCGAGCCTGAGCACCAGGTCTCGGTGCGCGGGGGCGACCTGGGTCTGGCCACAGCCCGCGAGGCAGAGACCGGCGAACGCCAGCAGGAGTCCCCCCTTGATCATGCTTCCAAGGGCGGGGGAGAGCCGAGCAGGGGGGGGACAGGGACCAGACGGAGTCGGCTCACCACTGGTCGGCACTGAGCACCTCCCCCCCTCGTCGCGTGGCGAGCGCGGCCCAAACCCTCTGGTTGATCGATTCCTTGATGAATCGAACACTCCCATCCCCTACCAAGATATTCGCGCCGCCAGGATGCTCCGCATACTGCTGGCAAACATGATTCGACCGAGCGTTGGGCGGATGAATGATATCCCCCTCGCCACGGGCTGGACCGCTATGGCTGAGAACCAAGGTGGCGGCGAAGTCGCAGGTGGAAAGCGCGAACCGGGGGGTCGGGCACACCACCGCGCCTGGAACGACCCCCACCCAGGTTTTGTCGCTCAAAATCGAGGTATGCTCACCCATGAACATGGTACCGCTCAACCCGTCGGGGATATCGGAGATTTTCGTGAAGGAGTTCCGATAGAACGGCCCATCCGCGATCACCCTCTGATCCACGACCTGATACCCCCATGGCTCGTCATTCCCCGCGTTCAGCACGTAATGCGATCGCGCGAACCGCGCGAGGGTCGCTCCAGGCTGGTCCTGAACCGCGAAGGTCCGGCCCGGTTCGCTGACCGAAGGGCACAGGTAAACCGAGACCGACGTGACCGCCCCAGTCGAGTTCGCCGGTAGCCAACAGGGCAGGCTGACGTTGAACGCCTGGTAGATCGTCGATTGTTCCATCGTGCTCAGAATCGCCGAGCCATATCCCCAACCAGGCCCCGCGTCCAGAGTCAACGAGTCGGGCGTCCCATGGATCCCACCACCGCCGGGGAGTGACATATAAGCCGCGGGAAAGCATGAGTTAACACTCTCATAATTGTGCATACCCAGGCCGATTTGCTTCAGGTTATTCGTGCATTGCGAACGCCGAGCCGCCTCACGAGCCGACTGAACCGCCGGTAACAGCAGCGCGATCAAGACCGCGATGATCGAGATCACCACCAAAAGCTCAATCAAAGTAAACCCCACACGCCTCTTCCCAAAAACTCGTCCGACTCCCCCCTCCAACCCCCTTGAACGGAGGAAGTTCCCATGAGTATCCATCCAACGACTTCGCACCATGACTCGTCCCTTCCTGATTCAGCCGGATTCACGTTCGGTCGAATGACGCTCAGACCAATTCGTGAGTCCCTTGCTTCCTGAAATTTCCGACCACCAAACCATGATTCTCGACATTCTAATTTCATTTTACTGGCTAGCAACTTCAATTTTTTGGTTATCCAAAATTTTCTCTTCGCCACGCATTAATAATCCAGTACTGAGAAGTGAAAGGGCTTTGTAGTTTAGGAGTACGGTAAGCCGTATGATGAAGAGAAGAAGCACCAGGACGAGACGCTTCGAGCGATCGGTGTTCTTTCCGGGGCTGGGCATGATTCGAGCGAAGGTCAAGGGGCAGCCAGCTCCCTTTGAACAACGGGGAGAGGTCGCGATCGCCATTGAGGAGTGACAGTGGATACGAGACCGAACACACGAAGCGACGCCGTGGTTACGGAGCGAGGCAGGCGTTGAGCTCAATCACGACTCGTCGAGGGGGTTCTCCGAAGCCGGCCAAGTGGGTTGTAGCCCGCTTGGTTGCTCCCTTGGTATTGCTCAGCACCTTGTTGATGACGGTGGCCTCGGTCGCGGCGTATTACGTGCATCGGCTCCAGCGCGAAGCGACGGAAGTTCTGACGCGTGATATTTCCGGAATCCGCGCGGCCGAGGAGTTGGTCATCACCATTCGCCAGATCGAGACGCACGTCGATCCGTTCCTGGTCACCCGCGACCGGAGACATCTCAACCCGATCTTCGCTTATCACACCGAGGTCGATCGCTGGCTGGCCGAAGCGAAGCGGTGGCTCCAGGAAGCTGGACGTCTGAAATCAACCACCGAGGAACGGGCCTATCTCGAGAAGGTCCGCACGTCTCTGGAGGAGTTCTGGAAAACGATCGCCGAGCATCAGGCCGAGGGGCCCGAGGTCGTGGAGTCGGACGAGGCCACGCGAGACAGACTCGAGCATTTGTTCAAAACTCAGCTTCTGGATATGGCTCAGAACTATCTGGACGCGATGGAGGACGAGGTTGAGACGGCCAGCGAGCAGAACCTGACCATGCAGCGGCGAGTCGCGGTCCTGCTGTTCTCGCTGGGCCTCAGCGGAGCCGTGGCGGGACTGGTCGCCGGCTTTGGGATCGCGCGAGGGGTGCATCGCACGATCGCCCAACTCAGCATTCCCATCCGGGACGCGGCCGGCAAGCTGAATGAGGTGGTGGGCCCGATCACCCTTTCAAGGGCCTGGGACGTCGAGAGCCTGGAGGAAGTGCTCCGGGAGATGGCCCACGAGATCGGTACGGTGGTCGAGCGGTTGGAGGTGAGCCGGCGCGAGCAGCTTCGAGGCGAACAGTTCGCCGCGCTCGGGCAGATGGCGGCGGGCCTGGCCCACGAACTGAGAAACCCGCTCACCTCGATGAAAATCCTGGTTCAATCGGCCGTCGAGCGAGGTGAGGAAGGGGTGCTCCGGAGCAGGGCCCTGGAAATCCTCTCGGAAGAGATCAGCCGACTCGAAGACCTGATCCAGTGGTTCCTCAACTTCGCGAAACCCCCCGAGGTCAAGAAGCGCCCGTTCGACCTCTGCCGAATGCTGGAGCAGGTCCTGAGCCTCGTCGCCTCGCAAGCGGCCCTGAAGTCGATCGACCTCGAGTTCGACCCACCCGACCCACCCATCATTCTCGAAGCCGACGCGGGACATCTCCGGCAAGTGCTGCTCAACCTGCTGATGAATGCCATGGACGCCACGCTCGAGGAGGGAACGATTCAGGTGGAGGTATTGACGGAGGCGGCACCTCCGGCACGATCCACTGAAAACGGCGCCAACCCGGGATGGCTCTCGATCGTGGTCTCCGACAGCGGCGGGGGCCTTCCTCCCAACCTGGGCGATCGCATCTTCGAGCCATTCATCAGCACCAAGGAAACCGGACTCGGTCTTGGACTCTCGATTTCCAAACGGATCATCGAGGATCACGGAGGCCGACTCACAGCGGCTGACCGTCCCGGTGGCGGAGCCGTCTTTACCATCCGGCTCCCCATCAAGCTCACCACGGCCCCAGACCCCACCTCATCAACGAAGACTCGTTAAAGCCAACGTCTCATCATTTGTTTTTGGGAATCCTTGACAAAATCCTGTGTGGAGGGCGATGTGTCCAGGCTACTGGTGGTGGATGACGAACCTAACGTGCTCTACTCGCTGCAGGAGAGCCTTCGTTCCAAGTCGCTAGAGGTGGTCACCGCCCGGACGGCCAAGGAAGGCATCGAGCTGATGCGGAGTATCAAGCCCGATGCCATGATTCTCGACGTGCGGCTCCCCGACATGTCGGGGCTCGACGCCTTCGACCGGATCCGAGCGATCGACGCCCGGCTTCCGGTCATCATCATCACCGCCTTCGCCTCGACCGAGACCGCGATCGAGGCGATGAAGCGAGGGGCGTTTGAATACCTCCTCAAGCCGCTCGACCTGGGCCTCCTGCGCACGGTGCTGAATCGAGCCCTCGAGCAGAACCGCATTGCGCGAGTCCGCACGCTGCTCGAGGACGAGGAAGAACCCGACGACATGAAGGTCGACCGGATCGTCGGCCGGTCACCCGCGATGCAAGAGGTCTATAAGAGCATCGGCCGAGCCGCCAGCCAGGATGTCACCGTCTTGATTCAAGGGGAAAGTGGAACCGGCAAGGAGCTCGTCGCGCGAGCCATCTACCAGCACGGCCGGCGCCGGCTTCGACCCTTTCTGGCGATCAACTGCGCGGCGATTCCCGAAACCTTGCTGGAGGCCGAGTTATTCGGTCACGAACGAGGCGCGTTCACCGGGGCCGACCGTCGGAGGATCGGCAAGTTCGAGCAGGCCGACGGGGGAACGATGTTCCTCGACGAGGTTGGCGACATGTCTCCGGCCACCCAGGCCAAAATGCTCCGCATCCTCCAGGACGGCAAGTTCGAACGGCTTGGCAGTAGCGAGACCATCCAGGCGAACGTGCGGCTGATCGCCGCGACCAATCGCAACCTGGAGAGCATGATCCTCGACGACCGCTTCCGACAAGACCTGTACTATCGCCTCAAAGTCTTTACGATCTTCCTCCCCCCGCTTCGAGAACGACAGGGGGATATCCCGCTCCTGGTGGACCGTTTCGTCAAAGTTTTCAACCAGGAGCTCGATAAGAATATTCAGACCATCGCCCCCGATGTCATGGAGCAGCTCATCACCAACGACTGGCCGGGCAACATTCGAGAGCTGCAAGCCACGATCAAATACGCCCTGGTCCACGCCACGGGCGATGTCCTCTCAAGTGAATGTCTCCCAGCGCACTTCCGCTCGGACACCGGTGCCGCCACTTCGCCCCCCCCGGTAACCGACGGCAGGACGGAGACCGAGCAGCTCGACGTCTCGGCGTTGGTCAATCAGCTCCTTCGGGATGGAGAGTCCGACATCTATCAAAAAGTCATCTCCGAAGTGGATCGCGTGATCCTCAAAGAAGTGCTTAACGCGGCTCGAGGCAACCAGTTCCGCGCGAGTGAAATCCTTGGCATCTCGCGCAATACCCTCCGGAGCAAGCTCAAGGCCGCCAAGCTCGCCATCGAAAAACAGGTCTGGACCGATTCTCACCGGGATGGTCAATAATTGAACAACCCTCTCCTCAAGCTCGTGGTGGAGATTTGACCTTGCTCCTCACCAACACCACATTTTCAAAAAAACTCCCGATCTCTAAGTCGCGTTATCACTCGGATTTACTAAATTTTCAGAATCTTCGGCGCTCGTTCTTCCGAGATCGGTACGCGCCTTGCCTTAACAAGTGAATCAACGTCACGCGGATTCGGACGGATGGGTCCATTGCCCCAAACAATGGACCCATCCGATATCGAACTCCCCCCCTCCGCGTGACGCTTTGAACCATTAAACGAAGGCGCTTGAATGGCTCCATCGTTCTCGACGACACCAATGCCTTTGTGACGAGTTTCATCTTTTGCGAGCAGGGAAAGGAGTGAAGCCAACCATGCAACCGGCCGTTAATGACAACCCATCGGATGCCAGGCGAGAGCTCGCCTGCATTGCAAGGCATACCGCTCGCCCACGAGGGATGGCCGAGGAGAGCGTTCGCGACGGGAGGTGCCTGGCACCGCCGGTCTTGCTCTCCTCGGGCAGAAGTTGGAATGGTCAGGTTCGATCCCATCACCTCACGAAGCGACATGCCCCGATGACGACGAACGCAACTCGTCATCAAAAGCATCGTCAACGAGGCGGATTCGCAAGCGACCCGCCCAGCATTGCGCTTTCGGCTGCCGCATCTCCGCGTCATTCAATCGCGCGGCAGCACATCTAGTTCGCTAGGCGCAACTCGTCGCCCGCACGTTTTTGAATCAGTGCGGGGCGAGCGGATTCGCATGCGATCCGCATGCATGCTCATCGTGACGTAATTTGCTCATCGAACCATGACCATCGCTCGATTGAAAGCTGGATGCGTATGAATCAAGAACTTTTCAAGGACGTCGTAGCCCCGCGGAACCAACTGCTTTGGATCCTCCTGGCGATTCAGAGTGGGTTCATGAATGCGGGCGGCCTCCTGGCTTGCCACCAGTTCGTATCTCACATGACCGGCTATGGCTCCAACGTTGGAGTGGCATTCGCCAACAGACAGTACATGGGTGCCCTTGAGATGGCGATGGCGCCTCTCTTCTTTCTGGCGGGAGCCATCTTCGCGGGCTGGCTCGTGGATCGGCGGATGATCCGAAGCGAGGCTCCCCGCATCGAAGCGGGGATCATCATCCTGGCCGCTTTAAACATGTTCATTTACACAGGCGAATTCTCGGGGTACCTGGGAACGTTCGGAGAACCGTTGGTTCTCCAGCGCGACTTTCTCTTGCTCTTCGTGCTCTGCTTCGCGTGCGGCCTTCAGAACGGCCTCTTCACCGGGGTGACCCAAGGAAAGATCCGAACGACGCACCTGACGGGCCCCATCACGGATATCGGCCTCAATATCTCAAGAATTCTCACCCTGGGCAAAGACGACCCCAATCGCAAGCGTGAGTCAACCATGAACTGGCTGCGAGTGAAGATCGTCGGTTCATTCTCCCTGGGTTCGATGATCGCCGCCTTGTTCTTCACCAAGTTGAGCTACGAAGGCTTTCTCGTTCCGTGCGCGATCTCGCTGTTCCTCGTCTGGTATGTTCGGTTCCTCCTCAACCAGTATCGAGCGGGCCATGCCGCCACGGCGCTCGCCCAACACGCGGCGGCCCACGCTACTCCGGCGGAATCAGGCCGAAGGAACCTCGAAGGGGCCTCGTTGTAGGTCATTGATGTGAGAGCAAAAGGCACAGAAGCCTTTCAACACCGAAAATTCCACCAGACATGACCGGTGCCCGGTCCTTCAATGACCGGGCAAACATCGAAAGAGGGGAAGGACGAGGTAGCGAAATTCGCTCCTGGCCTTCCCCTCGGTCTATTTGCACCTCGGTCTTCGCGATTCGCTAGCCCTGCCAACGACAGTCCTTGATCTCCCTCGAAGCGGCAGCGAGTGAATCCTCTTCCACTAGCCCGAAGTGTCAGCGAGTGAATTGATTTAATTCGTGCTTTGAAAACAAACGTGACGCATTAGTTCATGCATTGCAAAGAGATTCACTCGCTCGCGCTTCGGGCTTTTCCCGTACAACCCCGAAGCGCAAGCGAGCGAATGAATGAATGAATGAATGAATGAATGAATGAATTGGATTGCGTTGATACAAAAGAGATTTTGCCGCCAGGAAGGTTCGTTGGTTTTCGGCCTGAAATGGGAAAACCGATTCACTCGCTCGCGCTTCGGGCTTGTACGGGAAAAGCCTCATGTACAAGCCCGAAGCGCAAGCGAGTGAATGAATTTGATTGTGTCGACACAAAAGAGATTTTGCCGCCAGGAAGGTTCGTTGGTTTTCGACCTGAAATGGGAAAACCGATTCACTCGCTCGCGCTTCGGGCTTGTCAAAGAAAATTCGTACGCGAATGGGCTTCGATGTCACTCGACGCGAAGCCGAGCTCCACCCTCTCGAGGGCCCCGCCACAAACACATCATCGCTTGCCGAGCCAGGCGGTGACGACTCAACGCTGGCGGCCAGTTGCCAATCGCGGAAGCGCAACGGGGCCAGCAATAAAACATGAACATCTATAGCGAAACACCACCTGACTTACAGAAACGCGAACGCGAACGGGGATCGCCATGACCTGTGTCATGGCGATCCCCGTTCGTTGGGCAAGAGACCTTGGCCCTGGCCATTGGCGAAAGTCAGCGGCTGAGGACCTGTCCATTCGCGGGAACTTCGGCAAGGCTCATGGGGTAGCGGATCAGGTCGTTGCGCCGCACGATGTAGAACTCAAGCAAGTGCGACTTGATCACTTCAGGTTGTCGGAGGATAAACAACAGGTTGTCGGGTCGAATCGTCTCCCAGTTGCGTTCACCAACGTTGACGCCAACGACGATATCTCCCTTTTGAATCCGGGCCATGCCGGCGGGGCTATTGGGAGAGACCGCCTGAACATAGAGTCCGCCTCGAAGCTTGGAGGAGGCCGCGACCACGTATTCCGGGCTCACCGGCGTGGCTTTTAAGCCGAGTGTTCGCCAGATTTGCTCGCCCGGATCGACGGTGGCCACGGAGCGGGGGGCGGCTTGCATGGCGATCGAAAGCGCCTGCTCACGGTCATCACGGCGAATCCGAATCGAGGCTTGCTGGCCGACCCGAAGGTCGAGCAGCCCGCGCTCGATATCGAGAGGTGTTCGCACGGCCTGGTCGCCCACGCCAAGAATCACGTCTCCAGGCTTCAACCCAGCGAGCTCCGCCGGGCTGTTGGGCTGGGTTTCTAGCAAGACCACCTTGCGCTCGGGCGAGTTCCGAGACTCACCTGTCACCAGGCCATGCCAGGTGGACGCTAGCCGCCGGGTGCTGATCATCTCGGTCGTGACCCGCTTCACATCGTCGATGGGCAACGCGAACCCAATTCCCTGGGCCCCCGCCCGGACGGCGACGTTAATGCCGATCAACTCTCCGTCGATGTTGACCAGAGCCCCCCCGGAATTCCCGGGGTTGATGCAGGCGTCGGTCTGGATCAGGTTGCGATAGACCTGGTCGTCTGACAGCGTCACGTTGCGATTCAATGCGCTGACGATCCCAACCGAGACGGTGTTCTCATATCCAAACGCGTTGCCGATCGCAATCACATCCTCGCCGACCATCAAATCCGAGGAAGACCCCAGCGTGATGGCCGGAAGGACCCGCTTCGCGTCGACCTTGATCACAGCCAGGTCCATGACGGGATCATGCTCGACAACCTGGGCGGGATAACGGGTCCCGTCCGCCAGGTGAACCTCGATCCCTTGAACCTTATCCACGACATGATGATTGGTCAGGATGTATCCCCGGCCATCAATGATCACGCCGGTTCCCATGCCGCTCACTCGTGGCCGCTGGTTCTCCTCGGGTGAAAAGGGCCAACGACTCGAAGAAGCGGCCTTCTTCTCACTCGAGATACTCACCACGCAAGGCTGAACCTTCTGCACCGCCTCGACCACGGCCGTCCGCCGCGACGCAGCCTGAGCCGTTCGGGCCGAAGTCCATGGCATCATGAATAGACTCAAGAGCATCAGGCTCAAGAGCCGCTCCGGTCCCCATCGCATTACGGGCAGTGGCACGGTGGTGGTCCCCACTTGAGGAATGACCAGGGTCCCTAGCTTAAGACCCTCATGTCAAACCAAACGACTCCTTGACGGTCCAAGAGCCTCGCCTTTTGCCCTTGAAGCCCCGCCTTCAATTAACAACCCAGGCTTCCGCCCTTGCCTTTGGATCGGTTACCCTAATACCCGGCTTGAGTGGGGACGACCACTTTTAACCTAGCTTCCCTATTCATTCTAATTTTCGACAAAGTTTACCTAAACCGCCGTTCGAGTCTTTGGGTCCTTCCCGTCTCGGTGGCTGCCCAGCACCTAGCCGGTCAGACAAACTTTTCCAGGAAGAAACGGTAAACGAGGGACTATAGTCAAGTTGGTTGGCTCGCTCGATCAGGGTGCATCCAAATGGGTTTGGGATGAACTTTTGAGGTGGGAAGAAGGGCGGTGGGTTTCGTGTTGTTGAAGTTGACAGGTTTGGAGACGAGCCGTTAGTCTGATCAACCTTGACTTCCGCGCTTCGGAAGTTGTTCCGTTGGGGCGGTTCGCCTCCGGTCTGGTAGGAGAAGTGATGGCGGAAAAATCGGCGCGTCGAGCCGCCCTGGAAGCGAGTTTGGCTGAAGATCCGACCGACGCGTTCCTGCGTTATGGCCTCGCCCTCCAATGTCTGCGTGAAGGGGATACCGAGGAGGGCCGGCAACGGCTTCTCGCCTTGATCGCTGACGATCCGGAAGAGCAGATCGCGGCGTATCAACAACTCGGCCAATCCTACGCCGAGGAAGGGGACGCCGCGCAGGCGACCGAGCACCTACGCGTGGGAATCGCCAAGGCCCGGCTCAAGGGAGACTGGCACGCCGCCGCGGAGATGGAAGGAATTCTTTCCCAGCTCTCGACTTGATGTCGAAGGGCAATCCCTTGGGTTCGCCTTGAGCTTGGAACCTCGCCAGGTCCAATCCAGGTTTTGGATATCTGTTCCGCGTTACGGTCAAAACAAGACCTGGCCTTTAACGAACGATCCCGCGTGTAAGAAAGAGCCTCGGAGCCTTGATGTCCGCGACCTTTACTTTTCCGAACCGAATCCACTTCGGAGCGGGCACGCGGAAATTGCTGGCGGCCGAGCTAAGCGCACTTGGCGTCAAACGCCCGCTGGTTGTGACCGACTCGGGTCTACGTGCGCGGGGGCTGGTGGATGAGGTACTCTTGGGGCTCGACGCGCCTCCCGTCATCTTTGACGCCGTGCAGGCCAATCCCACCGAGGCCGACGTCCTCGCCGCTCTTGAGCGTTACCACGCCGAGAAATGCGACGGCCTGATCGGGCTGGGCGGGGGGAGTCCCATCGACGCGGCGAAGGCGGTCCGGCTACTGGTCACGCACCCTGGAACGCTCGCCGACTATGACCTGACCACGGGTGGGCTCCCTAAAATCAAGGCCAACCTTCCCCCCATGGCCGCTGTGCCCACCACCTCCGGCACGGGAACCGAGGCGGGGCGCGGCACCTTGATCCAACTCCCCCAGACCGGGCGAAAAACCATCGCGCTAAGCCCCCACCTTTTGCCAAGCGTGGCCATCTGCGACCCGGAACTCACGCTCAAGCTGCCCGCGGAGCTTACCGCGGGGACAGGGATGGACGCCCTGACCCATTGCATTGAAAGTTACCTCTCCACCACATATCATCCAATTTGCGATGGAATTGCCCTGGAAGGGCTGAGACACGTGTTCAGAGGGCTCGAGGCGGCGGTTCGCAACGGCGAAGACCGGCCGGCTCGGGAATCGCTGATGATGGGGGCGTTGCTGGGCGGAATCAGCTTTCACAAGGGGTTGGGAGTCATCCACTCCCTCTCGCACGCACTCGGTGCGCAAGGCCGGGTTCATCATGGAACTCTGAACGCGATTTTGCTCCCTCATGCGTTACGGTTCAACCGGCAGACGGCCGAAAGCCGACTCAGCGACCTCGCGGCCAAGCTGGGCCTGGGACGGAGCGGCGAGGGGACCGAGCACCTGATCATCTTGACGGAGTTGGTGCTGCACCGGCTTCCACTCCCCAAACGGCTCCGCGAGTTGGATGGCCTGCAGCACGACCAGATCCCCGAGTATGCCCGGCTCGCCATGCTCGACCATTGCCACCAAACCAACCCTCGCCCGTGTACGCAGGCCGACCTGGAAACCCTGCTCGAAAAGGCCTGGTAGAGCCCGGCGCACGGCGAAGGCCAGACTTGAGCCATTGGCGCGAGCCAACGCACAGAAGTCTGGCCAAAGTGGGACGGTTCGTTATCGGGCCAAACGCGTGGTCAGGCCCGTTTGAATCGCGACGTCCAGATTCTTCTGCCCAAGATAGACTTCCCAGACCGCGTGCGCCAGGGCGAGGTTGTTGATCCGGATTTCGGAGGATCCCACCACCTGGCAGCCAAGCCCAACTCCTGGAATATAGCTGAGCCAGATCCGGCTCCCTTTCTTGACCGAATGAGCTCGCATGTACTTACTTAACGTGGCTAGCTCCGCCTCGAACTCAGGAGCGGGATGATTCATCCCGATCGAGTCGCGAAACGACTGGGAAAGTGTGTCCCCATCCACTCCACGCTCGAAGGAGAGGCAAAGCTGCCTGGGCACCTTGGAGTTCACGAGGTCGCGGGCCGATTTTAAGCCCGAACCTGCTTGAACATAACTACCGATGGAATAAACGCTGAACCCGAAGCGCGTTCGCATGGCCGCGCCGGTGAGGACTAGCTTGATTGGCTTACCGCCGACCTGACCATTGATCGTGGCGGGGTAACGTGACCGGCCAATCGTGACCGATTGTTCATTTGCCCAGGTAACGGCAGACGCTCCGAGCAGGAGCACGAACAGGAATCCTTTCCTGTGGCCCATCGCTAGTCTCCGACGAATTGGTTATCACAGGAGAGCATTTGAATGGGATCGGGTGAGCATCTCTAACCGATCCCATAACGCGTTTCGACTTGCGGCAGAGCATGCCCGAATCGACAACGCCGTGCAAGCCCAACTTAACCCAGGATTTTGGGCCTCAACGTTGGCCCCTGACAACGCGAAACGCGTTTGTCGCGGGGCCTGAAACCGTGGCCGATTACGCTTTCTCCTTACAAGCCCGAAGCGCAAGCGAGTGAATCTCTTTATCACACTTGAAACGACACATCGCCGCCACGCCAAAACATAAAACATGATTCACTCGCTTGCGCTTCGGGCTTGTAGAAAACAAAAAAAAGATTCACTCGCTTGCGCTTCGGGCTTGTAGAAGAAAGAAGCGATTCACGCGATTGCGCTTCGAGTTGGCGCGAAGAAACCCGCGTTATAGCGGCAAACGAGGCGAGGCATTCGTCAAGGAGTGACGGAGGCATCGTCGTGAATGAAACCTTGCCGTCACGCATGAGACGATCAAGCAAGGTCATGAACGACGACTCAATTCCGTCACCCAACCGAATCAGATATTCCCTGACTTCGAAGGACCACGGTCCTGGTAGCCTGAACCGGCTTTCGATCCGTCAACCCGATCGCGACCGAGATGCTTGGGGGCCGGCGGATTGAACCGGGGCGGTTCCGACATCTCACCCATCATACGAACCTCGTGGGTCAACACGGAGATTTCGATTCCCATCCGCTCGGTAATGGTTAGGATCTCCCGGCTGAGCTCATCCCGGCACGCCATCTCATCGGTATAGTTCGATACTCTAAAATAAAGCTGCACGAACAGCTCGATGCACTGATCTCCCAAACCGTTGATATGAATTTCGATCTTGTCAGCACGGAATCGAGGGTGGGTGACGGCAAAGGTCCTGAGCGCGTCGCGCATCGCGACCAGCTTCTCCGGCGACGTATCGAGCGAGAGCGGAATGATCGTGCGATAGCGCCGGCAATTCCGCGCCCCACGGTTATCGATCAGGGCCGAGGCCATCACCGAGTTCGGGATCGTCAACAGCGAGTCCTCGAACGTGCGGATGCGCGTGGAACGGAACCCGACGCTCTCGACGATTCCCTCGGCGCTATTGACGGCCACATGCTCGCCGATCCGGAACGGATGCTCGCCAATCAGAAGCAACGTGCCGAAGAAGTTCTTCAGCGTGTCCTGCGCGGCGAGCGACGCGGCCAAACCGACCAAGCCGAGACCAGCGAGCAGTTGGGTCAGGGTCTCTCGACTTCCGAGCAAGTACACCTGGCACGAGACGGCGACGACGAGCACCGCCAGCTTCATTCCATTGGCGGCCGTCGGCACGATCATGTCGCTGAGACTGCGGCGATCGTGCAGACGCTCGCTCCGGGCGTAGAGGATCATGCCCAGGTCGATCAGGCGAAGCCCGGTCCATGCCATCAGGCCGAACCAGACGACCATCAAGACCGGGGTGGTGGTGCCGACCACAAAGGTAGGAAGGTCGAGAAGGCGAAGTTGCTGGATCAGGAAGAACAACCCGAGTTGGAACGCGATCGGGCGGAGCTTCGACGCGATCAGGCTCTTTTCGATAACGAAACCACTCCAGCGCAGGATCGCGCACATCACCCACTCGATCAAGCGAAGTCCGAGCCAGGAGAAAATGGCACTCACCCCCAGGGCGATCACGATCCCCACCCACTGGTAAAGATCCAGGCCCGGCAAGGGGGTCGCCATCCAGTCAGGAAGCTGGTCGCGAATCCAGAGGGATGGAACGATTTGCCACTTGGGAACGGCCTGGGCGGTCTGGGCGGCCTTCGCCTTTGACAACGAACCATCGATTGGCCGGCCCGCCACGGCGCGAAACATGGGCTCGATCCGCGACACCGTCTCGCGAGAGAACTGCCAGTCACCTTTCCGAGTCGTGTCCGCCCGCCGGACCAGGTCGATTCGCCCCAGGTGACCTCGGTAATAATAGTACCTCGGCCCGTCGGAGTCGGAAGGGAGCTCTTCCACCGGCACCCGTCCGATTCGATCCAGCACATACTTGAGTTTGTATGCGAGAACGGGCCCAAGCTCATCCCTGGCGGCCTGTGAGATGCCGTCCAGGTCGAGGCAACGCGCCGCCAGGTCGAGGTCTCCCGCGTCAACCGCGTGAAGGAGTGTTCTCATCACCTGTTGAGCGGAATGAAAGTTCGAGCGCCGCTCTCGAGCCGTCTTCTCCTCGGGACTGAGACGATCAAACATATCTGGGATACGTGAAACCGTTTCGCGGTCGAACCGCCAGGCCTTGTCCTTACCTCGTGCCAGGGTAACCTGCATGTCTCCCTCGCGTCCCAGCACGAAGGGGTCGGCTTCCCAGGTGTCGGGAACGGACATCAGGTCCACATGGAGTCGGTTCAGAACCGCCTCGAGCTTGGCGGCCAGTCGCATCCCGGCGCTGGTGCTCCCATCCTCTTGAATCGACTCGAGATCCAGGCAAGCGAGCAGGTCGCGGGAACGGTCGCCGTCAAATTCGAGCTCGTCCATCGACTCAAAAAACGTGCGTAAGGTCTTCCTTGGCGACCCCAACGAGATGGGAACGCCTTCAGGGGGGGGCACCTTCGCCTCGTCACCCGCCGCAAGCACATCTTCGCCCAACACAACGCCGATGGTCGCGTACCTCGGATCGGGCGTCACCTTGCGCAACGACTCGACCAGACCATCCAGGTTACGCAGAGTTCCCTTGGTGAAGAGCCAGGCATCGTGCCCCTCCTCAGGGAGACGGATGCGTTCCATCATGATCCGGCCGCGATGATTCGAGTGCCAGACGTATCGATAACCTTCCGGAGTGCTGGGTACTTCTTGCGAGAACAAGAAGCCACAGCGCTGCATCACAAACGCGAGCTTTCTCGCCAACTGGGCCCCCTCGTGGGCACGCAGCTTGGGCGGGATGTCGCGCAGGTCGAGGCAGCGCGCGGCCGCCGCGAAGTCGCGCCGGCCCATGGCCGCTCCGGCGAATGTCCTGATGGTGGTGGTTGGGTCGGTCCGGCCCTCCGCCATCTTCGACCGATCCTCCTGGATCTCATGCTCCCCCACCAGGGAGAGTGCGCGAAGCTGGCCAATCCGCCCGACCGTCTCCCGGTCGAACCGCCAACGTCCGTCCGGCTGGCGACTCAAAGAAACCGGCTGATCGCCAATCCGCACCAGGGCGAAGGTATTCCCCTCGGGCCGATCCGGAACGGAATAGAGCGGAATCCCCCGCCGATTCAAAACGAACTCGAGCTGATGGGCCAGGAGGGCTCCATCCCGGATCCTCATCTCCGGATCAAGCCCGCTGAGGTCGAGACAGTCGATCGCATTCACGATCAGACTGGGCGAGCGGTCGTATCCCGTGATGGCGTAATAGAAGGTTTCGAGCATCTTGCGCGGAGTCGTCCGATCATTCCAACGAGCGACCTCCGCCGCATTGACCCCTGCGTACTCGGTCAAGCTTGGGGCGTCCTTCTTCGGCGAGTCCGTCTGATCGGCCTTTGGCTCCTTCGATTCGGGAGCGGAGGCGGGCTTCGACCCTTGATCTGGGGCCGGGGCAGCGGCAGAGGTCAACTTCACCCGCGACGGACCGGACTTCGAGCGTTCGGGTTCCGTCACGGGGACCACGAGATTGGGCACGGACGGGACGTCCGCGACCAAAGCCGAGGGGTCGGCAGCCTGCGCGCGGTCGATCTGCTTCTCTGTAGGAGACACCTGCGCATGGGCAACCGACGATCCGAGAACACACGCAAAAAACAAGCAGATCCATATATCCCTAGAATTATGCATAAGACCAATCCAGTCTCTTGATAACGAACTCAGAAACGGACGATTACCGACCAATCGGCACGGTTAAGACCCGCCTCAAGGGGCGGACGAGGATAATCCTTCCTCCAATCCGATCAAGCTCAACTGAAAGATGAATCTTTCGGAATAAGCCGTGCCAACCTCGGGACTCACCAATGAGGCGAGTTGATAGCAAGGCGTGTGCCTACACTCCCTCGCTCACGAGATTTCGCACTCAAATCTTTGTGCAGTTAGACTTTATGTCGGGCTTGAAACTCGAGACTCTGCCCACACAGGGCCTCGGGAGAGGTACGAGAAGGTTCTTTCCCAAGAGCGCGGTGATTGTGGCAACCCGAACATCTTGAGTTGTGTTGACACAACAGGATGAATCACCATGTCGAATTTGGCTCACTAAGGTAGACTGCCATCCATCGGTTTGGCCGGAATCGCCCAGCGAATCAGGGAGGAGAGTCCCCAAGCCAGAAAGATCGCGACATCCCATCAACCTGGAAGACGGGTTGGTGATGGAGCTTCAAAAGCAACGAAACGTGACATTCTCTCACGATCTGGCCGGAAGGGGCCTGCGCGGAGCGTCGCTGACAGACCGGGAAGCCCGTTGTCTTACAGAGCCGGAAGCGTCAGCGACGGATAACTGCCGAAACCGGCCGGAAACTCTTCCTCGCGTCTTCGGAACAGAAACAAGGGGGGAGAAAGCCGAGAACTCTCACAAACACCAAGGTTATTTTATGAATAAGACCTCTTAGTTCACACACAATCAAATATATAATTTTATGAGAAATATTTACACCTATCAACTATTAGTGATGACATTCGCGTTGGCCTTGTGGGGTGGTGGCCGGTTGAAGCAGCGTTCCATCGCCTTCGGTTTGCAAGCGAAGTACCACGCCTTGCAGGTTCAAGAACTCCTCGACACCAACCTGCCAGATCCGAACTGGGAAGAAAACTGGTACACCGGAAAAAGCTCGCTGAGCCCAACAGAGATCGCCGACTTCCTGCGATCCAGAGACAACAAAATCAAACACCACACATCAATGCATTACAAATACAAACACGCGGAATCGTGGCCTTGGCTTTGGGTAAGCGCGGATCCACCACCGCCGGGATAATTGAGTCAACTTTACAGGCAGGCAAGCTATTAAGTGGATACCCATCACCCTTGATCTTCGGAAGGCACCTTCTCGTTTATATTATCAGGCGCACCGTTGGACGGGCCATCACGCCTCAACCCGATGCTGAAGACGGTCTATCGAGGTTCATGTCAAGCTGGTAAGCCGCTAGAACATCCCTCACGGCCGCCTCTTGAGAACCGGTCTCGACCCTCAACGTCGCACTCAAACCCATGATCACATTTACACCAATAGAGTCAGAGACCGTCTTGAGAAATTATTCCCACACACCAAACCTTAAACGCGATTGATCTCCTTCGTCATCATTGCAATCGTTGAATCAGTCAGCAATATTCAGGTCGGGGCAATATTGAGGCAGAACAGACGCAAGGAGTTCATGGAGCGCCTTGCTGGGCAGGCAAACGTCTGAAAGATATTTCGACACACTAGCTTCATGATTCTCGCAAATAAACAAATCTATGTGCGGCGACACTGAACTCGAGCCTTCCAGGCTTACGAGAATGTCAAATACGAGCTCTCCATCTCGAAACCGAAAACCAACTTGCGGCTCTGGTAGATCGTCTAAATCTTGGTACACATAATCCCGCGCGTCGAGAACAGCGTTGCGGAAGCGATTCACAAAGGCTTCGTCGAGTACGATACCCGTGGGCTTGCGAGGATATCCCGCTCCACGACCTACGCTTAGAATTTCCGCGGAATCCGCCGCCTTAAAAATACATAGCCCACGGCCTTCGAACAAACGATTTATTCGCTCGTGAGCGCCGAGAAGCAACTGAGTTTGAAGGAGTTCCAAGCGAATAGCCCGCATCTGCGCTAACGACCTGCGTTCTTGCACGTAAAACGCCATCACCATGCCCAAAAATCCAATCAAGATAAGTAATGTTTTCACATTGATTCTAAATTGATGCAAACTCGCGACTAATCGTTTCATGATCAAAATCCTTCGAACCTTCTCCAGCCCCCCGAAATCACCCTGATTTTCCGCATAAGCCAAAGGGTTTCCGCCGAGCCTCCTGGCAACACCTCGTATCGCTTGACACCTGTCATAGTTTAGGCTCAAATATTCTGATGATTTTCGGAAAAAGACAAGGCTAAAGATACAGCCCGAGTGATCGTCGGATCGAGAGAGGAAAACGCCGTGAAACGGATGGTCGCCCTTTGGACGTTGCCACTTATCGTTGTGATTGGTCTGAACCTTGCACACGCAGAGGAGGATGTCCTCCCTGGTAAGGGTCTGCGTGCGGACGGGGCAATGTTCGTCTCGCGCTTGGAGGAGGATGTTAAAGAGGCTTCCGAGGCCGTCGAAGCTCGACTCAAAGACTACCGTCGGGCAGCGAGTTGGGAGAAAATATCGACTCGGGACGAAGCGAGCCGGAAGGCCATGGCCACCCAGTTGACCAAACAGCGTGACGCGATGAAAAAGGAGCTCAACCGAGTTATTCCCCAGATCAATGCCCAGACCCGCATGCTCTCCCAGCACCAGACCGCGTTGCGACAGAGGATGCAGGGGCTCCAGTACGGCACAAGCACCGTCACCGCGATGGCGTACAACCAACTTGTCGACCAGCACAACGCATTGACCGAACAGATTGATGCACTCCAATCGCAGAACAATCGGCTGGTCGATTCGTACAACGCGCTGGGTGAACAGATCGAATGGCTCGATCCGAGAGAGGAATCGGCCGCGGCGAAAACGGACGCAAGGACGCCGACCGCCTCCGCCGAGGAGAAACGCGAAGACTATATCGAAGCCCTGACAGCCCTCAGGAAAATCGTTGACGAGACCAAGCAGACGTACGAGGAGCTAAAAGAGGACGCCGAGGTTCAAGCAGCGCTTAAGTCTCGCAATTCGCAATCAAGCAAAGTCAAATATGTATTGGGCCCTACCAAGAAATTTTTGAAGACGGTCGAGGCACTGGAGCTGTCGGAGGAGAAGGTGAACAGCGACTCCATCCTTGAGTCAACCAAGTCGACGACCAAGCGGAAGTCACGGACAGGCAAGCGACGGTGAGGTTTGATTGTCTCGGAACCTTGACTCCGGCCCTCTTCCTTCCGACGAATTCCTTACCGACCCACCCTTCCGGTGGGTCCGCTCGAGCCAGCCCCATACTCATCCTCACTCCTGCGTGCCGAATCGCCACGACGAGCCAATTCATTCCACCAAGAGAACATGCTTTAAATAAAATAAAAATCCACGCATTATTTTGTATTACATAAAATCAAGCGGTTAAATCGGCCTCGTCTGCGTCGGACGATTCGTCGAATCCTCCGGAGGATACGCGGGAGGAGTAGACGCCCGAAAGGGGAGTGGAGAGCCCCTGGCCGATGCTTCAGCTTTGTGGAGGACCGTGTACGATGGCCAGGGGCCCAAATTGGGTCGAGGGAGTGGAAGAGATTTGGGAAGGAAGGGGCGGCTTCCCTTGATTGAGGAGGGGTTCGCTTCGTACACTTTCCAGATTGAGCGAGGTCGAGCGTGGAACGGGGTCTGGCCAATGGATCCGGACCGAACCAGGTCTCAACCGATTCAATTGCCATTCCGCCACCGAAGTTCAAGTGGCTTCGTCTTATTTTGATTCTCTGTACCCCGGGAGCCTTGCGGATGACCGACACGAGCGGCCCGGCCGACGCTAACCCGTTGCGCCAGAACTTGCCCAGATCCCGCATGCCCGACCCTTGCGCGGTGGTCTTGTTTGGCGCGACCGGAGACTTGACGCATCGCAAGCTCGTCCCCGCGCTTTATCACCTGGCGCAAGGGGGCAATCTTCCGTCCGAGTGCGCGATCGTCGGTATCGCTCGAAGAGATTGGTCCGACGAGGACTTCCGCCAGGACCTGGCGGAGAAGCTCGACGCCAATGGCGACTCCCAGGTCAAGGAGTCGTGGGACCAGTTCGCCACCCGGCTCGTCCTGGTGCAAGGGACCTTTGACGACCCCGAAACGTATGCTCGGCTCAAGGAGCGGCTCAAGGAACTCGACGCGTCGCACGGCACGCGCGGGAATCGGCTCTATTATCTCGCGGTCGCTCCCGAGTATTTCGCGACGATCATCGAGCAGCTCGGCAAGGCCGACCTGGTTTATCCGAGCTGGCAAGAAGCCCCTTGGAGCCGGGTGGTCATCGAAAAGCCGTTCGGGCACGACCTGGCGAGCGCCCGAGAGCTGAATCGCAAACTCTCGACCGTGCTCGACGAGAGTCAGGTTTACCGGATCGACCACTACCTGGGCAAGGAAACGGTTCAGAACATCCTGGCCCTGCGGTTCGGTAACGCCATCTTCGAGCCGATCTGGAACCGAAGGCACGTCGAGTCGGTCCAGATCACCGTCTCGGAAGAGCTTGGCATGGCGGGGAATCGAGGGGCCTACTACGACCACTCGGGCGCCTTGCGTGACATGGTGCAGAACCACCTGATGCAGCTCCTCTGCCTGGTCGCGATGGAACCCCCCGTCGACCTCTCGGCCGATGCCGTGCGCAATGAGCGTGTGAAGGTGCTCGAGGCCTTGCCAAGGTGGAGCCCCGAAGACGTCTACCAGAACGTGGTTCGCGGCCAATACGTGAGCGGCTCGATCGAAGGGAAGGAAGTCCCCGGCTACCTGGAAGAAAAAGGGGTTCGGCCCGACTCGCGAACCGAGACCTACGTGGCCTTGCGGACCACCTTGAACAACTGGCGATGGGCGGGGGTCCCGTTCTACCTGCGCACCGGCAAGCGACTGCCGAAGCGAGCGTCTGAGATCGCGATCCAGTTCCGCCAGCCACCGACCAAGTTGTTCGAGGTCGATGAAAGTGATGCGGGGAGTTCCAACCTGCTGGTGCTGCGGATCCAGCCGAACGAAGGGGCGAGTCTCGCTTTCCAGGCGAAGATCCCCGCCTCAAGACGCCGGCTTCAGGAGGTTCGCATGGACTTCCGGTATGGAACGGCGTTCGCCATCGCTCCCCCCGAGGCCTACGAGCGGTTGCTCCTGGATGTCATGCTGGGCGACCCGACGCTTTATACCCGGACCGACGCGGTGGAGAGCGCCTGGCGATTCTGCGACGCGATTCTGGATGCGTGGGCTCGCCCCGAAGCTCCACCTCCCGCCCCTTACGTGGCCGGAAGCTGGGGCCCAGAGGCGGCCGACCAACTGATGGATTCCGACTCGGCGGGCTGGCGCCGACTTTAACCAAAGCTGTCTAGTGCCTCGTCCACGCTAAAAACTGGGGATGGTGGGCAATGCCCACCCTACGTAAAACCTTTGGTAGCAACATGGTAGGGTGGGCATTGCCCACCTTCGATAGCCGTGAATTTAGAGTGGACCGAGCACTAGCCCTTTTTGGCTTTCCAAACGGGTCGACGGAACGCCTCGGTCTCGCGGTTCGGGTCGGTTCAAGCCGCTCTCGTTCTTCGGCACGCACGAGCGGCCCTCGACCCGGAAACGTTCGATTGTCCGGTCCTGTCCTGGATCAACCCCCCGACTTGGCCTCCTTTGTGGGGCGATCTCTTGTTGCAAGAAGGGCGAACCTAACGATGGCCGAAACCTCCTCCGACGCCTTCCTGAGTGGCGAAGGAATCCCCGTCGAGCTGCACGACGTTGAGACCGAGCTCGTCCGGCTCTGGGGGCCGTCCGCGGAGCGCGCCGGGGGACCGGAGCTGGAGAATCCGCACGTCACTCGGATGGTGCTCGCCAACCTGGTCGTCGCTGGCCACAGCACCTCCGCGGCCGAGTTGGAGCCGGTGCTGTTCGAGGTCACCGCGCTTTATCCGTGCCGCAGTATCATCATCCGGAAAACGGATCGGCCGGAACGGAAGATCAACGCCGAGGTCTCCGCCCTCTGCCAAATTCCCGCCCCTGGCTCGCCCCAGATCTGTAGCGAGCGGATTCTCTTGCTGAGCGGACCGCGGGCCGCCGACCTCCTTCCAGGGGCGGTCCGCCCCTTGCTTGAGGCCAACCTTCCCTTCGTCCTCTGGTGGGCCGAGGACCCAAGGGCCGACGAGGCGCTCTTCCGCGACCTGGGAGACGAATGCTCTCGGATGATCCTGGACCTTCCCGACCCCGGCACCGACCTGGCGGCCCTTCGCCTGGGCCTTGATCCGAAGATCAACGCGCACACGCGTGACGCCGCCTGGTTCAGCCTGACGAACTGGCGTGAGCTCGTGGCCCAGTTCTTCGACCCGCCCGGGCACCTGGAAAACCTCGCCCTGATCGATTCGGTGCGAATCGACGCCCTCTCCCCCGGGCCACTCCCGCGCACGGCCGCCTGGCTCGCCGCCTGGCTCGCTGGGCAGTTGAACTGGACCCCGCTTGGCTCTCCCGAGCGCTCAACCAATGAGTTGAAAGCTCAGTTCCAGGGCCCCAACGGGCCCATCAAGGTGGAGATCGCCACGCAAAACAGCGGCTCCGCCCTGACCCAGGCTCAAATTCGAGGCATTACTCTCACGACGGCGAGTGCTCAGGGCGTGGAACGGTTCCGGCTGGAACGCCCCACGCCTGATTCGTCGCAGATCCACGCCAAGATCAATTCCACTTCCTATTGCACGCTTCCACGCGTGGTCAACGCCCCCGAACCGTCGCGAGCGAAACGCGTCGCCGCGGCACTCCAGGCTTCCCGGGTCGATCCCACGTTCGACCACGCGCTGCCGCACCTGTTCTGGCTCCTCGAGGGCTGAGGAGAGGGTGAAGGTGGAGCGGGTTCCTTACACGGGCTCGCTCACCGCTTCCGATTCATAAGGTCATAAAGGGGACGAAGCGGCGGAGCCGTTCCGTAAGGGAGTCGGCCAGCAGGATGGGTTCCGGGAAGAGCTGGTCTTCGCTGGCGGTCAGCGCGTAGCTGAGCGCTTCCTGCCCCAGGTTGATCCGTAGCACTCCGAAAGGGACCACCCGGGTCCGGCCCGCGTGGCCCAGGACCTTACCAAGGATGGCGTCATCCTCGGGGCCGATCGGCTCGGGTGTGAGGACCAAGGTGGTCAGGCCGATGACCGCTGGACCAGGTCCGCGTCTGCTCCAGGGGGGGAAGCGGCCATTGACCGCCATGGCCAGCCGGGTCAGGAACCGACGATAGTCGGGCTCGGTCAGCCCCACGTCCATGGGCTGGCGCACCACGGCCACGACACTCAACGCCCGGCCGAGGTAGGGAAGCCAGTGCAGCTTGACTCCCCGTCGATAATAGCGAATCACGTCCAGGGGCGGCTCTCGATACTCTTCCCCCTCCTCGGCAATCGCCCCTTGGGTACGTAGGAGAGGATCGAGAATCGTGAAGAGGTCATCCTCGATCATCAGCGTTTTCTCGTGAAATCCGCGGCAATTGCAAGTCCAAAAGGGAGCACGCTCAATGGCTACGGCGAAACGGGCTGAGGAATCAAGGGTCACGCTGGCCGCATTGACCGACCCCGGACAGGCGAACGCGTTCGGCACCTTGCACGGTGGGGTCATGCTCCACCTGGCCGACGAATGTGGGGCGGTCGCCGCGCTTCGGCATGCGGGGGGAGGCCGGATTACCACCGCCGCCATTGATTCGATGGCCTTTCTCGGCCCCGTGTACGTCGGAGAGCGCGTGGAGATCACGGCCGAAGTCACTTATGTCGGCCGTAGCTCCCTGGAGGTTCGGATCGAAATCATCGCCGAACCACTCGCCCGAGCCGAACGCCGTAAGGTTGCGATGGGGTATGGCCTCTATGTCGCGCTTGACGATCAAGGGGCGCCCCGCGCCGTCCCTCCCTTGTTGTTGGACACGGAGGAAGCCCGCCGGACCGCCGAGGCGGCGAAGGCGCGGCAGGCGATTCGCCTGGCCCGACGCGCCGAGGCCGCGGGCGGAACCCTGGGCACGTCGTCAACCTCGGCCTGATCTTTGGATTGAAGCTGGTCGGAGAACCCGACCTCGTTCGGCCGAAATGGAACACCGGCCGATCGATCCAATCAAAACTCAACGCCCTATTAATCCTGGGCGGGTTGGGGCTCGTAGACGAGAGGCTCCGGCTCCACCGGCGCCGAGGAGGCAACCGTGGGCGCTTCAAATTTCGGCACCGTGGTCTCGATAGGGTCCGCGGGCCGAGTCCCCATGTCGGTCGCGGTGGACCGAGGCACCGAGTGCGAGGAAATCGCGGAAGAGAAATCGAGCCCGTCTTCGAATCCTCGCAGCCCCTTCTTGAACTCCACGATCCCCTTGCCCAGCGATCGGCCCACTTCCGGCAGTCGCTTCCCGAACAGGAGGACTGCGGCCCCCATCACCATCACCATTTCCATCGGTCCGAGATTAGGCAGCATGGCGTTCGATACTCCCAAGGTATACCGACGTTGAGGAGAGAGTCCTGGAACAGGCTCACCCGGTCCGACAGACAATGCGGGGGGCAACTCGCGCAAGCGAACGAGTCCGCCTGTGTTATCTCTGGGGGGAAGCACTCGAATCCGACACGAAGACCGATCCGAACCTTGCGGATCCGCCCTGAATCGACTTGGCGCCGGTTATTAGACTTCAGGAGGTGGAACGGGCTTCTTCGACTCGGAAGTGACCGCCTGATCCAGGTCGTCCTCGATACCGGCGACCCCCTTCTTGAACTCGACCACGCTCTTACCGAGCGAGCGCATCACGCTGGGGAGTCGATTGCCGAACAGCAGCAGCATCGCGCCGCTGACAAGGGCCAATTCCATCGGTCCCAGGCTGCCGATAAATGCGAAAGGCACCATGAGCTCGTCTCCTTTTGCTCTTCTTCAAAGCAAAATAAAATCAATTGAATGGCGTGATGGTTTGTAAACAGGTCGAATCAAATCAAATCGAATCTCAACTCAGCGTGTTAACGCCGAGTCACTCACGATCAACGTTCGCGTCACGATCCAGGCCGCCAGCGCCGAGGCCGCGAGAATCGTGAAGAACCAGAACATGCGGTCGCCGCCCAGTCCCAGCTTGGCCGCTGGCCCTGGGCGAGGTGCCGCGGGTGGGTTCGAGGGTTCGGTGGAGTCGGGCCCTTGCCGCGATCGCCGGGCTGGCGTCAGCCAAGGTAAAATTGCCCGGGCCTGGCGTGATTGCAACACCCCCGACCGCCCATACAACGCCAGCGCGATTCCGACCAGCACGAGAATCGTTCGCACGCTGAGCATTGCCCAGATCATTCCAAACCCGATCATGGTCTCGCCACTCCAAACCGGTTTCGACGGAAGGACAAGGACCCCAGATTTTGGCTGGAGACGGCCTCCGCGATACCGCTAAGCGCACGAAATCGCGCCTGGGAATTGCCACGTCAAAGACACAAACCATGAGGTTGGGAAGAGGGAGGCGGGAGGTGCCGACAGATCGGCGCCGACCTGGGCCAAAGCGTCTCGACAGGGACGACGCGGGGCAGGGCAGACTTACTTCAATCCTACAGTCGCTGTTCAGCGAGTCAATCAAATTCCTCGAACGGCCGTGTAAAATCGCGGGATTCAGCCAGCCTTCCGTTCGTAACTCCTGGCAAATGACTCGGCTCCAGGATTAGACCCGCCGCGCGGACCAGGCTCGGATCAGGCCCGTTTGAAGGAACTGGACCGGCGTCTCGAAACCACCGGCCGCGATGAGACTTCCCACCTGCTCGGGAGGGAGTAGGGCCACATCCCGGTCGTGCGCGGCGCGCATCTTCTCGATGGCCTCTGGGGTTAAACCCGAAGCCTGCCGCATCATCCGGAACCAGACCTCACGCAAGCCTTCGTAGACCGCTGGGCTCGCGTCGGAGGAAAGGTCCGCGTTCACCAGGCACCCACCGCGCCGGAGACGAAGAGCGATCTCGCGAAAAAAGCCTGACCGTGCCTTCCGCTCCAGGATGAACTGGGAGACGAGGAGCGAAGTGGCGGCGTCGAACTCTTCTCCCGGCGAGAGCGATTCTAGGTAACCCTCATGGAACGCACAGCGGGCCGCGACTCCACTCTCCTCGGCCTTCCGGCGGCAAACCTCGAGCATCGGCGCCGACGGCTCCACGGCAACGAAACGCCAGCCTGGGAACCGTTCGGCGAGATAGAGCAGCTCCGAGCCCGTTCCCACGCCAATACAGAGGATCCGCGCATCAGGCCTCAGATCCGCGAGCACGGCCCCCATCAGCAAATGAAGGGCATCCCGCACCGGGGAAATCTTCGACCACTGCTGGTCGTAGCCCGAGGCACACTTCTGGTCGAAAACCGCCTGGAGTTCTTCTCGTTCCATGAGTCTTCCCGATTACGAACATGCCATTATGTCACCACAATTGAATTCATTCGCTCGCTGGCGCTTCGAGCTCGTAAAAGAGGGCTCTTCCCATACAAGCCCGAAGCGCAAGCGAGTGAATCGGTTTTACCTTCTCAGGACGAAAACCAGCAAACCTTCCTGATGCCAAAAAATCTTTTCCTATCACCACAACTGAATTCATTCACTCGCTGGCGCTTCGGGCTTGTAAAAGAGGGCTCTTCCCATACAAGTAGAGTCGAGGTGTGGCGCAGTGGCGAAGGCTCGGCATAGTCTGTTTCCCAGCTCTTTCGATAGGCTGGTGCCTCAATATCCGGCCATGCTCTGGTTCC
>Ga0182745_1000777_pt1 | contig 32958 bp, 25 predicted proteins | sample eDN3rd30CKraftBY_FD_128523 | JGI IMG/M metagenome (GOLD analysis project Ga0182745, IMG submission 128523) | Enriched backyard soil microbial communities from Emeryville, California, USA - eDNA 3rd pass 30_C Kraft BY (version 2) (version 2) | ecosystem: Environmental > Terrestrial > Soil >...
ATTTCTGTCGTTGACCGTGAATTTTGTCCATCGATCGCCGCATCGGAAATGAAGGCTTTGTATGGAATCGAACACTGAGGGTCAGCCTTCTTGTCGCTGCGCGACCCGGCCAATTCTGGCCGGTCACCCGGGAACTTATTTCGGGACTGGTCCTTAATGAAAATCGAAATGGGTGGCAGGCTCACATCGCGCCAGCAGGGTGAGCATGAATGGGCGTCCCGATTACGATGGGCATGCTCCTGCTGCTGACGCGACAGGAGCATGGCACACATGCATAATCTTCATTCATCTGGCCGATTCGGTCTCGTCAGCGAGCTTTCAGAGGGCTCATGAACTCTGGCAGAATCTCTGCCCGCTTTCGGGCGACCAGCGCGTAATAAAAGAGGGGCGTCCCTTCCATCGAGAGACGATGCCGGTATTTCTCAAGATGATAGAGTTCCAGTGATTTGGAGAAAATCAACTCCCGGATGAACTCGGAGAACCCGGATTTGTCCGAGCGATCGAGAAATGTCTCCTTAATATTGAACGCGACCCATCCGTCGTTCTGTACGAATTGCAGGGCCGTCAGGAAGGCCAGCGGAGGGATGTCTCCAAATCCGAGAGCGGCCACGCTGGTCAGGCAGTTGATCGACCAGTTCGAAAGTGACTCGTCATGGGATTCGCTGAGATCAGTGAAGTCTGCTACATAATAATCGTCATAGACACCGGGGCGGTCGCGGTCGGCGGCATCGCGGGCTTCGGAGATGATGTCAGCGCCGATCAGACGGGAAACCCCCTCCTGTTTGAGGACTTCCCCCATCATTCCGTTACCGGCTCCCAGATCAAGTACACGCAATTCGGAGAGACGTTCTCCTGCCGCCGTAATCGTCCGTTGTAGTATCTCCCCCACTTTCTGAGGGGAAGAACATTTTAAACGCTCGTAGAACAACTGTTCATACAGGCCGGGGCGTTTGTAGATTTCGGCGTAGTCATGGAATCTCAGGCGGTAACGTTCCTGATTCTCCACAACATGAAAATAGACTTCATCCTGAGCAAGCCGATGCGACTCGATCGGGGGAAACTGAATACGATGACGAATGGACTGGGAGACTGAAATTTTGAGAACCTCATCCGGTTGGTCCCGCTCACAAGCACAACGACTGGTGCGCTCGCCGAGATCAGGCGGGAGTTCAAGAAAGAGCGAGGCGAACCACACGCCTCGCGCCGCATAAAGCGACGATATTGCCGAAACCAGAACGGCGATCAGAAGAGTCCATTGTGAACATCCAGACGGTGAGGTCAACCCTGAATGTCAGATTGACGGGGGCCACGCAACGCCGTTTATGTGAAATCGTCTCTCATCAAGGAAGAGATTGGTCTCATCCAGGACGTCGAGCCTGTGCACCCTCATCCGGAGATCATTCCCAGGGCTTTCGCGTTATTGAAATATGGCTCGGGAAGGCGAGGCTCCCGCCGAGCCGCAAACGATGGAAAGCGTGATTGCTCATGCGGCTCAGCAGGAGCTTCGCCCTCCCGGAAGTTGTCCAGATTGAAACAAGCAAAAGCCCGGAGATCATTCCCGAAAGTCATTGACACAAAGCAATTGACTGGTTAGTTTTGATGTGTTGAATCAACGGAGCGGCGCGAGGTGAGATCCACGTTTCCATTTCTTTTTTTGCAGGTGATGAACTTACTGTAAGTCATGTCCGGTTCCCGCTCCCTGTGCAAGGAAACGTGGTACTGCGGTAAGTTAAAAGTGGCCTGAATAATTTGGTGCATCGTCAGATCGGTTGAGGCGTTCCTGCGTACCTGATCTGTGAGTGGAAGGCATGTATGCCTTGCACTGTTGTACTGACTTCGTTGCCCTCACACTTTATTCCCCATCGGAATTCCCACTGTTGTTGTGTAAGTGAGGACGCATGGTCGCTGATCCCAGTTTCTTTCGATCCTTCTGGTGATTTATCGTGGAGACCGCAGAGGAAATGTTGTATCGAAATCAGAAACGGATGATGACATTCAGGCAACCGCTGCTGGCCGTTGTTCTCCTGGTTTCGGCGTTAATAACCTCTGTGATCGAGGGGCGAAAGTGCGCTGCCGCTGAGATCGACTTCGGTCGTGATATTCGCCCGATTCTCTCTGATAAATGTTTCCAGTGTCATGGGGCGGATGAAGGGACCCGACATGGAGATCTTCGTCTCGATCTGCGTGATGCGGCCATCGCGGATCGAGATGGTAGCACGGCGATCCTTCCCGGTCATCCTGACAAAAGCCTGATCCTTGCCAGAATTCTTTCCGACGATGAATCGGAGCGAATGCCTCCCTCGGATTCCAATAAACATTTGACTCCAAAACAGGTTGAACTGCTGCGACAGTGGATTCAGGAAGGGGCGGTTTATGCGGATCATTGGGCGTTTCAACCGGTCGTGATCCCGCCTGTTCCGGTTGTTCCGCATCGAAAGAACGTTCGCAATGAGATTGACGAGTTCATTCTCGAAGCACTGAAAAAGAACGACTTAATCCCCTCACCGGAAGCAGATCGTGCGACACTGATTCGACGGCTTTATCAGGATCTTCTGGGATTGTTGCCGAATCCGGACGAGACTCTGGCGTTTGTGAACGATGCGGAACCGGATGCTTATGAACGACTGGTCGAACGTCTGTTGCGAAGTCCGCATTATGGAGAACGCTGGGGACGGCACTGGCTCGATCAGGCTCGATACGCCGATTCAAACGGCTTTACAATCGACGGGGCACGCATCATGTGGCCTTATCGTGACTGGGTAATTCAGGCGGTGAATCAGGACATGCCGTTTGATCAGTTTACGATCGAGCAGCTTGCGGGAGATCTTCTTCCCAACCCAACCAAACAGCAACTCGTGGCCACCGGTTTTCATCGGAACACCATGATTAACGAAGAAGGAGGAGTGAAGCCCGATCAGTACCGGCATGAAGCCATCATCGATCGGGTGAACACGACCGGAGCAGTCTGGCTCGGGCTCACCATCGGGTGTGCCCAGTGTCATACCCATAAATTCGATCCCATTACTCATAATGATTATCATCGCTTCTATGCGTTCTTTAATGGTTGTGAAGACACGAACAACAGCGGCCCGACCGTGCCCGTTTATCAGCAGGAAATGTTTGGACTGACGAGCATTCAGCAGGCCGAGTTACAGGAACTCGAACGTCTTCGAAAGCAACTTCAGGATCAGGAGCAACAGGATAAGAATCAGGTGGCTTCGGCAACGAATGTCCCGGAATGGAACTGGTCTCACGCGGAGATCGTAGACTTTGCGACGGAAGCCAACGGAACATTTCAACGACTCCCCGACGGTTCCCTTCTGAGCAATCGCGATGGATCGGAGAATGATACCTATCGAATCACACTCCGCGTTCCGGACAGGAAGGTGAATGCGGTTCGGATTCGAGTGCTTCCACATCCTTCGCTTCCAAAACAAGGACCGGGCGTCGCGGGAAACGGAAACTTTGTTCTGACTGACACTCAATTGGAAATCGATGGCAAAGTCAAACGATTCACGGATGCGATTGCCGACCATGAACAGCCAGACTATCCGGCGCGTGACGCCATCGATCAGCAACCCAAGTCGGGTTGGGCCATTAACGTCGGAGCTGAACAGAAGAAAAAGTCCCCTGACCTGCTGATGAACGCTCCGCATGAACTGGTGCTGATTCTCGACAAGACCGTTGAATCCGGGACAGACCAACTCGTCACACTGGTGATGCGACATGGGCTGAACGAGAACTATCTGATTGGCCGTTTTGCAGTGGACCTGACGACGACGGTTCCTGATTTCAGCAAACCTGCTCCTTCCACCCGACAGGCGGAATTACGTCAAAAGATCGCAGCGATTGAAGCGAGTCTTCCGGGAAAAGGAGTTTCCCAGCGACAGATGGTCATGAAGGAAATGGAATCCCCTCCGGTCACTTACCGTTTGAATCGGGGAGACTTCCTGCAACCCGACACAGAACAAGGTCCCCTGGCTCCCGGTACTCCCGCGGCACTCACAGAGCATCTTAAACAGGTCCCCGAGTTTCATACTCGACTCGATCTCGCCCGATGGCTGGTCAGTCGTGACAATCCTCTCACCGCACGGGTGACTGTCAATCGGGTCTGGATGCGGTACTTCGGTCTGGGGCTGGTGGAGACCGAAAACGACTTCGGGTTTCAGGGGAATCCGCCGACTCATCCGGCGTTACTGGACTGGCTGGCGGGCTCTTTCATGGAGAACGGGTGGTCCATGAAATGGTTACACCGGCAGATTGTCCTGTCGGCGACTTACCGGCAGTCGAGTGATGTTCGGGAAGCCGCGCACCGGGTGGATCCGCGAAACCTGCTGCTGTCACGGCAGTCCCGGTTTCGGGTGGAAGCGGAAATTGTGCGCGATATGGCTCTGGCCGCAAGTGGTCGACTTGCCCCGCAATTAGGAGGACCAAGTGTTCATCCTCCTCAGCCAGATGGAGTTTACAGCTTCACCCAGAACAAAAAGAAATGGCCCGTCAGCACCGGAGCAGACCGCTATCGACGTACCATGTATACGATGCTTTATCGCAGTGCCCCCCATCCCCTGCTCTCCACGTTTGACAGTCCTGACTTCAGCACAGTCTGTACGCAGCGTCCCCGGTCGAACACACCGCTGCAATCACTCACACTGGCGAACGATGTCATCTTTATGGAACTGGCACAGGGGCTCGCACAACGGGTGATAACCGAATCCAAGCCAGATGCCGACTGGTCGGAACGATTGGACTACCTCTTTCAACTCTGCCTGACCCGATCCCCGGATCAAAATGAACTGGACGTTTTGAAACGATACTGGAAGAAAGAAGAAGAGCGTTACAAAGCCGACTCTGAATCCGCCGAACAACTGGCACCGCTTGCACTCTTCAAGAAAGAGGAAGCAACCGAAGCGGCCGCATGGATCAGCCTGTCACGTGTCCTGCTGAATACAGATGAGTTTATTACCAGAAATTAAGTTTATTTATGATAAGAAAGAAGACTCACGCAAAGGCGCTAAGGCACAAAGAGATTTAATTAGTTATTTATTAACCACGAATAAGACGAATCTTACGAATGAATCAACGAACCCTTTTTTCTTCTCTCGCAAACAGATGTGCATAAAACGAAAAGGATCAATTCTCACAAGGGGTGAATTGAATCCCTTAGCGCCTTTGCGCGAGTCCTCTTCTCTCATTGATGTTTAAGAGTGTCGATTATCAGGTAGAGTATCATGCGGAATTCGCCGGAATTGTTCACGAATCAGATGTCACGACGTTATTTTCTTCAGGACTGCCAGATCGGTCTGGGGGGGATGGCGCTGGCGTCACTGATGGGTAACGGACGTGCGAATGGGGCTTCTGCGGTCAATCCCATGGCAGCACACGCCGGACATTTTCCCGGGAGTGCGAAGAATGTCATCTTTCTCTTCATGGCAGGTGGTCCCAGTCAACTGGAGATGTTCGAAGACAAGCCGTTGTTGCGGGAATACAACGGCCAGACTCCCCCTGCCAGCTTCACCGAAGGACGCCGTTTCGCGTTTCTTAAGCCCGATGCCAAGTTGCTGGGCTCCAGTCGAACGTTTAATCGTTATGGCGAATGCGGGATGTCGTTAAGCGAGCTGCTCCCGTATCACCGCCAGATTGTCGACGACGTCTGCTGGTTACGGGGAGTGACCACCGACGTCTTTAATCATGGTCCGGCCAAGATGTTTATGAACTCCGGCTTTCAGGGACCGGGACGCCCGAGTCTGGGAGCCTGGGCGACCTATGGACTGGGAAGCGAATCGGAAAACCTTCCGGGTTTTGTTGTTCTGCAATCTGGTCCGCGTGGCCCCCGGGCGGGGAGCGCACTCTGGTCAAGCGGCTTTCTTCCGACCTCTTTTCAGGGAGTGCCGCTCCGGGGACAGGGGGATCCGATTTTGAATCTGACGAATCCTTCAGGTATCACGAATTCTGCGCAGGAAGACTTTATCAACACCGTCTCAGAGTTGAATGCTCATCGGCTGCGAACGGTACAGGACCCTGAGATCGCGACCCGGATTCATGCGTATGAAACCGCATTCAGAATGCAGAGCAGTGCTCCGGAACTGATGCGACTTCAGGACGAAACCCAGGAAACGCTCGACTTATATGGGGCGAAGCCGGGGGCCGCATCATTTGCAAACAACTGCCTGCTCGCCCGGCGTCTGGTGGAACGAGGAGTTCGGTTTGTCCAGTTGTATCACACCGACTGGGATCATCACGGTGGAAAAGGGGCCGATCTGGAAGTCTCTCTGACTGAGTTGTGTCAACAGGTCGATCAGGCGGCCGCGGCCCTTGTTCTGGATTTGAAACGTCGGGGCTTACTCGACGACACCCTCGTCATCTGGGGGGGAGAATTCGGACGAACTCCCATGGGAGAAGCCCGGGGAACTGTCGGTCGTGACCATCATGTTGATGCATTCACCATGTGGATGGCGGGAGGGGGAACGAAACCCGGGATCATTCACGGAGCCACCGACGAAATGGGTTTCGGCGTCACCGAGGGGAAAGTTCACGTTCACGATCTGCATGCCACAATTCTGCATCTTCTCGGGTTCAATCATGAACGTTTGACCTACCGCTACCAGGGACGGGATTTTCGGTTGACCGATGTGCATGGGCATGTTGTCCGTGCAATTCTCAAAGGGTGACTGCGTCTTTGCATCAACGATCGTTTTCGTTTCCCTCTGTTCTGGCGATTGCCATTGAAATCATTCGTTGGCTATTCGAGAATTACGGTTCAGATTGAAACCGGAAGTTTGGAACGAAATCGATCACGGCATGCCAGAGACCACTTACGCAGACCTGAAACGGGCCTGGACTGATAAATACGTTGTTGTTCAGTCGGGAGTGCCGGAACTGCGCCGCTTCGGAGGGCGGACAGGGCAGGTCAAAGCGGTCAATATGAACGGACGTACCCTGGTGCAGTTCGTTGATACGGTCGACATCAGCTGGTACGACATCGATCCCAGTTATCTGTCGGTCGTCGCCGCTCCAGTCGTTCAGCAGAAGCAGGCTCCCACAGCACCGACGAAACCGGTTCCGGCACCCTCCCCTGCCCCGGAACGCCCACTTTCCCCGCTGGAAAAAGCCCGGGCACAGGGAGCCGTCAAAGCCACGGCAGACCTCCCTGAAGCAAAACTCTCTCCATTGGAGCAGGCCCGCTCACAGGGAGCCAAGAAGGAAACGACGGAAGCGGCTCCCACTGAGAAGAAACTTTCTCCGCTTGAACTGGCCAGACAGCAAGGGGGCGTGAAGAAAGAGACTCCGCCCGCAGCACCGACAGAGAAGAAACTCTCACCATTGGAACAGGCTCGTTTACAGGGAGCAAAGAAGGAAACGACAGAAGCGGCTCCCGCAGAGAAGAAACTTTCGCCGCTTGAACTGGCCCGACAACAAGGGGGCGCGAAGAAAGAGACTCCAGAGGCACCAGCGGCAGAGAAGAAACTCTCGCCATTGGAGTTGGCTCGTTTACAGGGAGCAAAGAAAGAAACGACAGACGCGGCTCCTGTTGAGAAGAAACTTTCACCATTAGAGCAGGCCCGTCAGCAGGGAGCGGTGAAGAAAGAATCGGAAGAAGTGGCTTCTCCAGAGAAGAAGCTTTCTCCTCTCGAACAAGCCCGGCAACAAGGGGCTGTCAAGAAAGAGCCGCCTGCAATACCAACGGCCGAGAAAAAGCTCTCGCCATTAGAACTGGCTCGTCAGCAAGGGGCGGCGAAGAAGGAAGAAGAGAACGCGGCTCCTGTTGAGAAAAAACTTTCCCCACTCGAACTGGCCCGCCAGCAGGGAGCGGCCAAGAAGGATTCAACCTGAGAGCAAGTTGCTCTCGCCGGTGCCCGCGCAGCGCGCGTTTTGACTGATGAAACGTTGCTCGCCGCGTGGCAGAGCGAGGACAATGCGGTGTAAATCTGCTCTGAGTCGTGGCGATTGGCCTCAATTTTTCAGGTTCACAGAAGTTCAAACGAAGGAACGATTGATCACATGACGGAACGTGTCAGCGACTGGCATCCCACAACCGTTCGGGTGCGTTATGCGGAAACCGATGCGATGGGGTTTCTGCATCATGCCAATTACATCGTCTACTTTGAAATCGCCAGAACGGAACTGTTTCGCGTCACTGGCGGGAACTACCGTGATCTGGAGGAACGTGGATTCTTTCTGGTCGTGGTCAGCGTGGAATGTAAGTACAGACGTCCGGCTCATTACGACGATGAACTGAGAGTTCGTGTCCGTCTGGCCAACTGGACCGGGGCCAAACTGATACATGATTACGAAGTCCATCGGGGTGAAGAGCTGATCGCCACCGGAAAATCAGTTCTCGCCTGCGTCAACCGCGCCGGAGACGTGCAGCGCATGTCATTGGAGTTGCTCTACCCGAATGGAGTCATTCCGCTGTCAGGGACGGCGACGTAATCATTTAACGAATTCTGGAAATTCAAAATTCGAAGCACGAAATTCAAAACAAATTCGAAATCAAAAAATTCGAAACAGAACGGATTTTCAACGTCATCCGTAACAGATTTCCGTGTTTCGAATTTTCGATTTTGAATTTCGAATTTGATTCATCCCTTCATTCATAAATGGGGAAGAACGTGTTAAAGGCGGCTTCGCAGAAGTCGCCCGGATCGTTGAAGCGGCGATTGCGGTCAAGTCCGTTGATCTGCTCCATCTCAGTTGGATCCAGTTCGAAATCGAACAGTTTCAGATTCTCTATGAGTCGTTCCGGTCGGGTTGTTTTGGGAACGATCGCTGTTCCCGACTGCACGCCCCAGCGGAGAAGAACCTGACCGATCGTCCGGCCATGCCGTTCGGCAATCTGGCGGACAATCGGGTTCTGCATCACCGATTCTTCTTCCGATGCCATTCCCAGTGAGAAGTACGATTGGGCTCCCAGTGGAGAAAAGGCCGTCACCGCAATGCCTGTTTCCCGGCAGTACCGCAATAATTTTTGTTGAGTCAGGTAAGGATGCCGTTCAATCTGGAGCACGGCCGGAGCGAGGCGGGCCGAGGTGATCAGATCGCGGATCAACGAGACACCAAAGTTTGAAACGCCGATCTCCCGGACAAGCCCCATCGTGACGAGTTCTTCCATCGCTTCCCATGTTTCCCGGACCGGTACCTGATCAGGAACCATTTTCGGGGAATCACTCGCCGTATCAAAGAACCAGCCGGGAGGATAACGGTCTTCAAACGGCACAAATTTCTGGGCGATGGGAAAATGGACCAGATAGAGATCCAGATAATCCAGTTGAAGATCGCTGAGTGTCTTTTTCGCGGCGGTCGCCACATGTTCCGGGCGATGGTAGGTGTTCCACAGTTTCGAGGTGATCCACAAATCATCGCGATGGCAGACTCCCTGCTGGATGACACGCTGCAGACCATGACCGGTTTCAGTTTCGTTTCCGTAATCACAAGCGGAGTCGAAATGTCGGTAACCGGCTTGAGCCGCCTGGAAAACGACGTCAGCCGTTTCCACTTGCGGAATCTTCCATAATCCCAGTCCCACCAGAGGAATTGTGCGACCAGATTGCAATAAAAGTGATCTGTCTGACATCGTCTCTATTCTACTTTTCCACTTGAGTCACTGGGGAGAAATAAGATCGCAGGACCAGCTCAATGTTCTCAATGTTACTCTGGTAATTCGTAAGGAAGGGCTTTCAGGAATTCGACAAGATCAGTGACTTCCTGTTGGGACAAATGGCTGGTTTTTCCGTGCTGATCTTTTTTGTTCGTGGTCGTCAGAACCTCTTCGAGCGTGGCGGCGGTGCCGTCGTGGAGATAAGGAGCGGTACGATAAATTCCTAATAAGGTGGGAGTATCATACTTCGTTCCCATTAGTTCCGTTTTATCTTCACGACCTGTGCCGACATCGTGCATTTTATTATCGGTATAGACCCAGTTGTTATGACACTGGGCACATCCGACGGCTTCCGAGAAGAAAAGGGCTTTTCCGCGTTGCGCCGATTCGGTGAGTCCCTGCTTTGCATGGGGACTCAGTTTAAACGGATGAGTATTCGCATAGGCGGCGACGGCATCCAGTTCTTTGGAAAGTCCGGCATTGGGAGCACCAAGAGCATCGTTCACTTTTCCCCGGATGAGGCCCCTTCCCTGCATTAAGGGAGAACGGAGCGTATGTTCGAAATCCTGCACTTCATCCCGGTCGGCGGACCAGTGGATCGGGTGTGTGAACTTCATCCCGAACAGTGACTGTGTGTTCCGCAGTCCTTCCGGCTGTTGCCATGTGCGGCCATCCGGATCGCCGTCGGGGTGACAACTGGAACAGGAGATCCAGCGACGCCGGGTCATGGGAGGATTCGCGGTATAAAACAGCTTCTTGCCGAGCAGTTCTTCATCGGTGCCGGTCCAGTTGGTCACTTTGATCGAACGTCTCGGCTGAAGTGTTTGTGCATCATATTCATCGACGGTAAAACTGAGTGCGTTGTAAATATAAAATCGGGAGCTATCTGGAGAGATTTTTATTGCCCGAGGATTCGATCCGGTTCTTTGCACTTTCTGAAAAGCGACTTCCCGATAATTATCATCCAGCAGGTCGCAGACATACATGTCGTCGGTTCCGGAGAAGACAACATAAAATCGTTGTCCGTCCGGAGAAATGGCCACTTCCCAAGGGTTCGCGACAACATAGACACCATTTAATGTATCGAGCTGAACCCGTTTTCTTCGTTTCCCCTCACCGGCGGAAAGGTCGAGAATTCCCAGATAAGGAAAGATGGAACCTTCTCCATGATGGGCGTCGATGACCGATTGCTGAAACGGGAGATAGGCTTTATTCCAGGTGGGATGAATGACAATTTGCCTTGCAAGATTATCCTGTGACGGCCCGCGCCATTCGTCAATGACTTTCAGTGTTGCCGGATCGACTTTGAGAACGACGCCGGTGAGATACTCCGTCACGAAAAGATGGCCGTCAGGAGCGATTGCCAGTCCTCGCAGGAACTTTCCGACTTGTGCCGATCGGACAATCGCTTTGGTTTGAGGGTCAATCTCCAGAAGCATTCCTGGATATTCGAGAGTAGCCCACAAGCGGGTTCCCTCTTTGTTGGAAACGACCGAGTACGGTTCATCAAAAACATCGATCGAGGCCGTTGTCTGTCCGGTTTTTGTATCAATGATTTTAATGACATCGTCACCATAAACAGCAACAGCCAGTTGAGAGCTGTTACCGAGAAAGGTGACCCCTTCCGGACGGGCTCCCACAGGAATTTCACGCAGTACGTTTCCGGTTTTCAGATTGACGACCGTGACGGTGCCGCTGTCGCGATTGGAACAGGCGAGAAGCTGCCCATCGGTTGAGAGATCCATCAGACTGTTGGAGTCTCCCCCGAATGTCATGTTCTCAAACAGCGAGCCAGCAAAAGCGTTCAAACAGAGAACGCTTATGGTAAGAATTACGTTTAAACGTTTCATAAACATGAAAGTTCACTGCTCCTCCGTGTAAGCGGTTCTTTCAGGTGGTGTTACTGATGATGCGCTGATCACCCAGCGCAGTCAGCACTTCTTCAATGGTCGGTAATGACGTTGTTAAAAACGAACGCATGGGGAGTGCAATCTCATCGAACCGGTAGATCGTATCCCGTGTGTGAATCCCATCAACCGCAACTGCGAACTTCACCGAAGAAGAGAAACCTGATTTCTGGCTGACCGGTTCCACCAGAATTGTCGGAAGTGCTTCCAATGATTCAATAGCCTGTTTCGACAAATGTGTCAGCGATCGGCTTCCCAAAATCACTGCGCAGTCCACATCGCGCCGTTTCAGCAGTTCGTTCGCCAAGAATTCCCCGGGGAGCGACTGGGGATATCCATGATGAAAGTCGATGGCACTGGCGTATCCTGTCTGCCAGGCGAGTACGTTTTCCGCGTTCGATTCCCCGAGCGCTCTGGCGGTAAATCGGGTCTGAGCGCAGAGTTCTTCCACGAGTCGATAAAGTGAAGTGACCGTTAATTCCGGCGTCGGTCCACTGGCCATGGCGGGGCCGAACAGGATGGTTCCATACCGGCATTCGCGGAGTTGTTTTGCCAGTTGTTGAAGGGGATCAGGATTGCTGGACGAAGCATCCCCTTGAATGTTCTGTTCTCTGATCTGTTGACGTAAGGCGAGGATGGTGTCCAGAAAATTTTCAGGATGGATCTGAATGAACTGCGACGCCCGTTTTGCAGTCGCGGTGAGTTGGCCATCGATCACGATCACAGAGCGAGTGAGTGTCTGCGATGGCGATGTGATTTGCAGGCGGTCCAGCAATCCGGGATGCGTGGTTTCCGGATCGGCTCCCCAGATCACTACAAGATCGGCTCGTTGTTTGATTTCTCCCAGAGAACAGGTCGATAACCCCACCTGCTGCAACGCCGCTAAACAGGCACGAGCCAAAGGAGAACCGGCGGTGTCAATGATGCCGCCGCAGCGTTCCGCGAGACCAATGGCGGCCCGATGACTGTTTGTTCCCATTGTTCCCATCCCGAAAAACAAGGGAACAGCACTCCGCTGCAGAATCTCTCGCGCGGCTTCGAGTCCTTCGTCCAGCGAACAGGGATGACCATCACGCCAGGCGGAGGTTGGAGCGGCGTGATTAATGTTGTCAAACGCCTGTTCTGTCGCCGGGCAGGTCCCTTCGATCAGTGAAAGTTTCCCCTGATCCACGGCGACGGTGAAGTCATCACGGGTCTCTTTTGAGAACGGGGAAACGACATCAGTGAAGATCATTGACAATATCACGCGAGGTGCGCCACGACGCACCCTATTAAAAACTAAGAAGACTCACGCAAAGGCGCTAAGGCGCAAAGAATTTTAGAGCCGCGGACAAAACCCCTCAAACCATAAAAATTTCCTTTCCGCGAGCGGACCGGGGTCCGTTTTGTTAGGGGTTCTTATTTCACTTTTTGTATGAATTCATCGCTTTTGATTTCAGGAAACCGGGAGGGAATATCATGTCAGAGCACTCTGACTGTGACTCATGTGATTCGTGGTTACTGAACCGTTCGCATTGTCCAAAAGTTACGATAACAAAGAACGACTCGACACTGATTTCTTTGCGTCTTGGCGCCTTTGCGTGAGTCTTTCTCCCCCCGTCCCTGAAATCATCAATGTGGAACACGGGTGAGTTCGAGAATTTGCTGGATGATCTGTCGGGCCCGTTGGCGCTGGCGTTCACGGATCACGGCGCTGCAAACAACACGGTGCGCGAGGACTGGGATTGCCAGTTGTTTGACGTCGTCCGGAATGGCATATGTTCGGCCTTCGCACAGGGCACGGCTTTGGACCGCTCGATACAACGCCAGCACTCCACGGGTACTGACTCCCAGGCTGAGTTCCTTATGATCGCGTGTGGCTTGAGCCAGGTCGATAATGTAGTCCGAGATGGAGTCTTCAACAGTGACGTTGCGAACCTGCTCCTGCAACTGAACCAGACTCGCTCCGGTCATCACGGCAGTCAGCTTTTCGACTGGTTCTCCCTGACGGTGAGACGTCAATACCCCACGTTCGGCCTCTTTGTTGGGGTATCCCACTTCCGTACAGATCATGAAGCGGTCCATCTGGTTTTCCGGGAGCGGGTAAGTTCCTTCGAATTCAAATGGGTTCTGCGTGGCGATCACCAGAAACGGGGGTTCCAGGTGATAGGTTTCTCCGTCGGAGGTGACCTGACGCTCCATCATCGCTTCGAGCAATGCGCTCTGGGTTCGAGGGGTGCTGCGATTGATTTCGTCTGCCAAAAAGACATTCGTGAAAATCGGACCTTTGCGGAATTCGAAATCCCCGCGTCCCTGCAGAAAGATACTTGATCCCAGAATATCACTGGGCAACAGGTCGGGCGTACATTGGAGACGTTTGAACTGGCAGTTCAGACTGTGGGCGATCGCTTTGGCGAGTGAGGTTTTCCCCAGGCCGGGAGCGTCTTCCAGCAGCAGGTGCCCTTCTCCCAGCAGAGTAATGATGCACAGCCGAATCACTTCACGCTTGCCGAGAACGATACTCGCGATGTGATCTTCGAGTTTACGAATCGAGGCGTTGATCTCCTGGCTCACAAAATTCTCCGAGACTATGGGGAGGTGATGAGTGTTGAAAATTCAAAATTCGAAACAAATTCAAAATCAGAAATTCAAAACTCCGGAAACTGGAAACGATGGAATTGAATGCACCATCCCTGCCGAATTTTTGAATTTCCAATTTTGAATTTTCTTCTTTCTTACTTATCCCCTTTAAACACCACTTTGGTGTGTGTCACCAGATCGTGCAGGGCACGTTTTTCTGGATGAAACAGGCACATTAAAAAGGGGAGTCCGAAGGAGAAGTACCATAAGGTTCTTAAAAACCACTTACCGGTGGCCTGTTGCAGTGTCAGTGTTTCGTCGTTTTCTGTGACGACGATCAGCCCGAAAATGTCTTTCCCCAAAGTCGAACGCAACTGCGAAGACTCCTGAACCGACCAGTACATCCATGAGGTGTAAAGCGGGAGTCCAATCAGCGCCACAATGAGCAACTGGGGTGAAAACAGCCAGATCAGGACAGAGAATCCGAGTATACACCAGAAACCGGTCAGTGCTTTCGCGTTCGAACTGACCAGGAACCCGGTGAGTGGCATGAACCACAAATCAACGGTATGGGCCAGATATCGAACCCAGTAGGTGGCCGGAGTGTTGGGATAAATTCGTGTGACCAGATCGAGCGATCGTCCCCGATAATGTCCGAACAAGGCAATTGCTTTCATCACGAACAGGGCCGGAAATCCGGAGGATAACGCGATGGGGGCAAACACAATCGCCGTGGCCAGAATGTTTAACGGGCCTTTCAAAAGCGTATACCAGACCGATTCCTGATCCGTTCCAACGTCGGCGATTTTCATCAGCCAGAGTGTGATATTCCCTGTCAGACCGGGAGTGAATTTCCCGTCCTCCAGTTCGGCTCCGGCAATCAAGTCACTGACAATCGGATTGGTGGCACCGATCAGGTAGAAGATTCCGCCAGCAATGACCAGCGTCGGCAGACACATCATCAGGGAAATAAAGATCAGATACAGAGTCGGTCCAACGTTCTTTCCGAGGATGTTCAGCAGTTCCCAGAGGATCCATGCTTTATAGGTGTGCCGGGTCGTCATGTGGATCAGGGCGATCGGGAAGACCAGAACCGGGAGTAGCAGCACAACGGCCAATGCCCCGAAGAGGAGGGTTGTGTTCTCAGCGAGTGGATTTCCGGTGAAGAGCAGGTAACCGTAAATCAACAGCAGGGCCGGAAATAATGGGCCAATGACCACGAGCGGCCAGAAGAGGGTTCTCGTTCCTCCGGCAACGGATTGAAAGAAGTCGAAGTGGACCCGATCCTCACGAAATGTTTCTTTCAGCATTGTCGATGTAATGACTTTAAGCTGAACGTAGAGATACCATCCCGGGATTCCGAATCCGGTCAGAACAGTGAGTGCTCCCCAGAAGGCCTTTGTCGGTGCCTGTTGACAAAAGACCAGAGACATATAGGCACAGACAGCGTTCAGCGTGGCAAACAGCCACCAGAACAATCCGGAGCGAACCGCCAGGCTGGAGTTGTCCAGCATGAACTGCCAGGATTCTTTCCAGACGTTGGAGTAGAACAAGGCGGGGTCTGGCCCTTTGATGGAACGCCGGCGCTGTTCCGCCGCGTCCATCTGCCCTTTCTCGACATTCATCCCGCAACTGCGGCAGATCGGGTCTTCCGGATCCATCTCTGCAGTACAATAGGGGCAAATCTTGTGCTCGCCGCTGGTCGCTTCCAGCCGATTCAGATCCAGTGAGGCGAAATCGACCCCCTGATCCTGTTTCGGGCGTTTCGCTGCCGATTTTTGCTGTGGCGGTGCAGCTGATGCTTCACCGGGAACCCTGACCTTGGTTCCGCACTTTGGGCAGGCAATCACTTTGCCACGCGCCTTGTCTGGTGCGTTCAGAACCGTTTCGCAACCTTGGCATCGAATCTTGGGCATCGTGCTTTCCACCGCAATGGCGGCTGATTTCGAAGGAGGCAAACCAATTTCAGCAATTTTGTATTTGTCTGTGATCGATGAAGAACAAGAGGTCAGGAGTCAGGGATCAGAGAAAAAGCCGGGGATTCAAGCAATTCTCTATCCACTATTCACCACTCATGATCCACTTCTCTCCGTGACTGAAACAAACCTGGAACTGCTGAATTTGACAGTTATGAATTTGACAGTGATCTCAAGCAGATTTCTCCACATGCAGACGAACGCAGCATGAGAAAGACTCAATCTATCAAGTTCCCCCATCCTCTCGCCAGCGGTCAGGCAGAATCGGCAATTCCCGCCTGATTTTGGAAAACTGGAGAACCGATTGTTTCGATCAGGAAACCCTGCTTGACGAAAATCTTCGATTCCCCGGAAACTCCCCGTTCATTCCTTCTTTTGCGCGAGATGAAGCCCATGCCACACACGCCCCCACTCTTGCGAATTCTTCCAGTTGCGGCTCTGTTGCTGGCCCCATTGTTGGCCCAGGTGTTGATGTTCGGCATCAACCGGAACCTGCAGGCCCAGAATCCGGTGTCCCCCCCTGCCCTGTCTCCCCAGTCACAAACGGCCCCGTCTCAGGGAGTTGCCGTTCTCAATGATGGACGGGTTTTCTCGGGGAACATCAGTGAGGTTGCCGGAGGATATCGTGTTGCCACGGGGGACGGCGGTCAGATTGTCCTCCCGTTCGACCAGATCAGTGTCACGTCCGCGTCTCTGGTGGGGGCATATGAAGCCTATCGTGCGAGTATCACCGTTCCCAATGCGGACATTCATTTGAGTCTGGCCGAGTGGTGTATCGGCAATGGATTATGGGCTCAGGCGTATCAGGAAGTTCAGTCGGCCCTGAAACTGGAGCCACAACGAAGCGAAGCTCACGTCATGTTGAAACGGCTCGACGCCTATGTTCAACCTCTCACTTCAACCCCCGTCAGAACCGTTGAAACAGGAGCTTCGACACCGCTCAACACAGCCGCCATCTCTTCCCCGACGGAACGGCGCGTCAGTGGAACAATGCAATCCACGCATGTGACTTATATGACAAAGGTTCAGCCCATTCTGATGAACAGTTGTGGCAATGGGGCCTGTCACGGACAGATTTCCGAAAACCGATTCAAACTGCACAACGTCCGGTTGGAGTCACGTAATCTGAAACTGGCGAGTGAAGCCAATCTCAAGATTCTGAAAGAGTGGATCGATTTCGACAATCCTCACCGCAGTCCTCTGTTAACCAGCACCATCGATGGTTCTCCCCAGCATCGCGACCTGTTTGCAGGTCGCCGGAAACTGCAGTATCAGCTCCTCGAAAACTGGGTGATTCAACTGGCTCAGGAACAGAAAACAGCCCCTGTCAGTTCCACCAGCGTCACCGCAGTCCCTGCTCCGGCCGCATCTCCTGTCATTCAACAGGTGAGTGGAGAGAGAATGAGTGACAAAAACGTCACTCCGGCGGCGGTTCTGGCCCCTGCCGCCAGTCCGTATCCCGCTCTGGAAACGGCTCGTAATGCTCCGGAATTGCAACAGATTCGTCGTCAATTGAAGACGGATGCTTTTGACCCGAACGCCTTCAATTCCATGATGCATGGGGGGAATTTACCCCGCAATTCACCATGAGATGAGTGTGAGGATTCAGGGGTCAGGGAAAAGACTTTGGGTGGCCCCGATTGCTTTCAATCGGGGCGGCGCAGCCGTAAGAGGCCGCGGACTCAACGTCCTTCTACCTGAGATGCCACCGAAACGATGAGCGATCCGCCATCTGCTTTCACTACGGCAGGCTGAGATAAGACGTGATTAATGGCCTCTTCTGACTGGGTCACCCAAATTTATTCGTGAAATTCGTTCGATTTGTGGTTTCGTCACGACATTCGACGAAACTCTCTGGGGGAATGGCCGACTTCCCGTTTGAAAGCGACGGAGAGATATTCCACATGCTCAAAGCCCGTCCGTGTCGCGATCTCGGCGAGTGACAGATTCGTTTCGATCAATAGCTGCCGGACGTGAGCGATGCGTAACCGGATCAGTTCCTGATGCGGTGTTCTTCCCAGCAATTTTTGAAAACGACTCTCCAGAACCCGCCTGGATAGCGGAACCTTCTTCAACACATCCTGCACGTTGATTCCCAGTGATGCCGATTGTCTGATGATGCGTAAGGCCATGGCGACATGGGGATCATCAATCGCCAGCACATCGGTCGATTGTCGCGTTTCAATTCCGATCGGCTTGATGAGATGGGCCTCGGCGGGAACCGTTTCCCCTGACATCATCCGATCCAGCAACATGGCCGCTTCATAACCGGTCCGGTGTGTATTCGGGATGACACTGGTCAAAGGAGGAAACGACAGGTCGCACAACAGCCGGTCGTTATCGACTCCAATCACGGCCATTTCTTCCGGCACTGAAATCGAAAGTTCCCGGCAAATCTCCAGTAATTTCTGGGCTTTGATGTCGTAACTGGCAAAGATTCCGATCGGTCTGGGAAGTTTCTTCAACCAGCGTGTCAGTTCCAGCTTTTCCTTGTTCCACGAGTCTTCTGTCTGCGACCGGGAGTGAGAGAGATGCTCGAAATACTGGCAGCCGGCCTGCCGGACGACGTTCTCGAACTGCTCACGCCGCCATAATGACCAGTTGAAGCCGTCGTCTCCACAAAATGCCAGATTCCGGAAACCGCGATCCAGAAGATGACCGGCGGCCAGTTTGGCGATTTCGCTGTCATCTGTCTCGACCCACGGGATCTCTTGCAGTCGCCGTGCCGCACTCACGTCAACGACCGGCAACTTCATTTTCTTGAGCGTGACGGCGACATCATCACTTTCAATGCGGGCGATAATGCCGTCACCCTGCCATTTCGAGAGCCATTTGGGAGCCTCGGCACCTCTCCCCTGCTCTGGCAGGTAAATGGACCACCTCTGATGGGCTCGAACGTAACTGCGGATTCCGTCCAAAAGCCCACGGGCATAGGCATTGGATGTCTCAATCAGCAGAGCCACAGTACGATGGGCCATAAGGAAGAACTTGCATTGGGAATCAGGCAAAAGGCCGGAGCTACTCCGAGAATCATATTGTTTCGTCAGATTCAGCGAAGCGTAGAGGAGAAAGAACCATAAAGAAATTGTGATCCATCCCGATTCCTGGTTTCACCTCTTTTTTCGTTCACATGACACAACTCGAAAGAGGCAACCTGCCAAGCTGGCAGCGACTGATTTCCTCTAATCTTCAGAATTGCCTGTAATTCATTTTACCTCAATGACTTACGATCCTTCCCAAGAAAATGGCATGGAGGTTGCTTTGCAAAGCGGCTTAGTCGGAAATCTGTCATTCCAGACAGTCCGGAGGCAAGCCGTCTTGGAATTGTCCTCCTGAGGACCGTTTTCCTGAGGATTGTCTGGGGTCCATAAAGTCAGGTCTGGCAACGTACTCGCTGGATGAGGAGCAATCGTGGCAAAACTGTTGAGTTTTGATGAAGACGCACGGAAACAACTGTTATCGGGAGTGACCAAGCTGTCGCGAGCAGTCGCGAGCACGCTGGGTCCCCGAGGCCGAAATGCCGTGCTGGACAAAGGTTGGGGTTCCCCAAAGATCACCAAAGACGGCGTGACCGTCGCCCAGGATATTGAACTGGAAGACAAATTTGAGAACTGCGGCGTGCAGTTGGTCAAAGAAGTTTCCAGCAAGACCGGGGATATCGCCGGAGACGGAACGACAACCGCGACCGTTCTGGCAGAAGCCATTTTCCGGGAAGGTTTGAAGTTCATCGCTGCCGGAGCGGCTCCTGTTTCTCTGGGACGTGGAGTTCAAAAGGCAGTCGACGCCGTTGTCGAAAGCCTGAAAAAGCAGGCCAAACCGGTTGACGCCACAAATCGCAAGGCGATTGAAACGGTCGCCACCATCGCCGGAAACAACGACAAGGAAATCGGCAAAACTCTCGCCGACGCCCTGTTGAAAGTCGGTAAAGATGGTGTCATTACCGTAGAAGAAGGCCGTGGAGTCGAAACCGAAGTGGAACTGGTCGAAGGGATGCAGTTCGAACGAGGTTACCTCTCTCCGCACTTCATCACCAACGAAGATGAACAGGAAGTGGTGCTGAACAGCTGCTACATCCTGATTCACGAAGAAAAGATCAGCAACGCCCGCACTCTGGTTCCCGTTCTGGAAGCCATTTCCCAGTCCGGCAAGCCGCTGCTGATCATCGCTGAAGATGTTGATGGTGAAGCGCTGGCGACTCTGGTCGTTAACAAACTTCGCGGCATCATTCAGGTGGCAGCCGTGAAAGCTCCTGGCTACGGTGATCGTCGTAAAGCCATGCTGCAGGATCTCGCGATTCTGACAGGAGCCAAGCCGTTCTTCAAAGACCTGGGTGAAAAACTCGAAAACATCGAGTTGAAAGACCTCGGAACTGCCAAAAAGATCATGATCTCCGCTGAAAACACGACTGTGATTCAGGGTGGTGGGGATAAAAAGGCCGTTGAAGGACGTGCCGCTCAGATCCGTGCTGAAATCGGAACCACTGAGAGCGATTATGATCGTGAAAAACTCCAGGAACGACTTGCCAAGCTGGCAGGTGGTGTTGCGGCAATCAAAGTGGGTGCCGTCACCGAAACCGAAATGAAGGAACGCAAAGACCTGATCGACGATGCTCTCGCCGCAACGCGAGCTGCCATCGAAGAAGGGATCGTTCCTGGGGGTGGGGTCGCCCTGCTCCGTTCAACCGAAGCGATCGAAAAGCTGAAACTCAAGGGAGATGAAGCTCTCGGAGTTCAGTTGATTCGCAATATCCTCGAGTACCCATTGCGTAAAATCGCTGAGAACTCCGGTCTTGATGGGGCTGTCATTGCGAATAAGATTCGTAAGAACCCGGAAAAGAGCTATGGATACGACGCCCTGAATGAAAAATACGGCGACCTGTTCGACCTGGGTGTTGTCGATCCGGCCAAAGTGGTACGCACCGCGCTGCAGAACGCAGCCAGCGTGGCCACTCTGCTGATGACGACCGATTCCATCATCGTCGAAGAGCCCAAAGAAGAAGCCGACAACCACCATGACGATCACCACGACATGGGAGGCATGGGCGGGATGGGTGGCATGCCAGGAATGGGCGGAATGCCAGGCATGGGTGGATTCTAATCCAGCCTTGCTGAACATTGAGGAACGGTTTGCACTGCAGACACTGACACTGTGATGAAACTGACCTTGTGGGTCACTCTCAGTGCGGACCTTCCAAAGCTGACAAAATTGACTTCATTGCAGACTTCAATTGGAAGCCGGTTCGATCGATCTGGCTCCAGATTCAGATATCAACGAAACAAAAAAACTTTTCGGGAGTGATAATACAATGACGCTGAAGCCTCTTGATGACCGTGTCGTAGTCGAGCCACTGAGTGCTGAAGAAACCACCGCCGGTGGAATCGTTCTGCCAGACAGCGCCAAGGAAAAGCCACAGCGCGGAACTGTTCTGGCTGTTGGACCAGGTCGCCTCCTCGACAGCGGTGAGCGATCCACTCTGAGTGTTAAAGTTGGAGACGAAGTGCTGTTCGGTAAATACGGCGGAACCGAAATCGAAGTTGACGGCCGGGAAATCAAAATTCTCCGTGAATCCGACATCCTCGCCAAAGTCGTCAGCTAGAGAGCAGTTTGCTCTACCGGGTGCAGGCGAATGAAGGCGTTCAGAAATACGAATGCTTTCCATTTCGCCTGCAGAACGGTGATGACTTTGCTCTTATTGACAACGCTCAACGCAGCTTCGTGATCAACGAACAAGACATTCCCTCCACCAAGGAGTTTTCAGTGGCAAAACAATTACTTTTTGACGACCGCGCCCGGCTGAAATTGCAGCGTGGCGTGAACACACTGGCCGACGCCGTCGCAGTGACGATGGGGCCGACCGGTCGCAACGTGATTATTGACAAGAGCTTCGGCAACCCGATCGTCACCAAGGACGGCGTCACCGTTTCGAAAGAAGTGGAACTGGACGACCCGTACGAACACATGGGGGCGAAACTGGTCAACGAAGTCGCTTCCAAAACCAGCGACATCGCCGGTGACGGAACGACCACCGCAACCGTTCTCGCTCGTGCGATCTATGAAGAAGGTCTCCGGAGTGTTTCTCTGGGAGCCAATCCTCAGGTCGTTCGTCGCGGAATCGAAAAGGCGGTTGATGCTGCCATCGGGTTCCTCGAAGAGTTCGCTCGTCCGGTTTCCGACAAGAAGGAAATCGAACAGATTGGTGCGATTTCGGCGAACAACGACAACGAAATCGGCAAGCTCATTGCCAACGCCATGGAACAGGTCGGCCGTGACGGCGTGATCACCGTGGAAGAAGGGAAGAGCAACAGCACGACTCTGGAACTGGCCGAAGGGATGCAGTTCGACAAGGGATACATTTCCCCTTACTTCGTGACTGACGCCACAGAGATGAAAGCGATCTTTGAGAACGCCTTCATCCTGCTGCATGAGAAGAAAATCTCCAACCTGCGTGAGTTCATCCCGCTGCTGGAAAAGGTTTCCCAGACCGGCAAGTCACTCCTCGTCATCGCAGAAGATGTTGATGGAGAAGCCTTGACCGCACTGGTTGTGAACCGCCTGCGTGGCGTTCTTCAGGTCGCGGCTGTGAAAGCTCCGGGATTCGGCGATCGTCGTAAAGCAATGCTGCAGGACATGGCCGTTTTGACCGGTGGAACCTTGATTTCCGAAGACCTCGGTATCAAGCTGGAAGCCGTTGAACTGTCGCAACTCGGTCAGGCCAAGAAGATTGAAGTCTCCAAAGACACGACGACCATCATCGATGGCGCCGGTGACAGTGACGAGATTCAGAAGCGGATTGCTCAACTGAAAAAGCAGATTGAAGCAACCGACAGCGAATACGATCGCGAAAAATTCCAGGAACGGCTCGCCAAAATTACAGGCGGCGTCGCCATCATCTCTGTCGGTGCTGCCACCGAAACAGAAATGAAGCAGACCAAAGCCCGAATGGAAGACGCCCTGCACGCAACCCGTGCTGCTGTTGAAGAAGGAATTCTTCCCGGCGGTGGTGTGGCATTGCTCCGTTCGATCAAAGCGATTCAGGCGGTCAAAGCCAAGGGTGACGAGCAGATCGGTGTCGAAATCATTATTCGTGCACTGGAAGCTCCCATCCGTCAGATCACCGGTAACGCAGGTGAAGATGGTTCGGTCATCGCTGACGAAGTGAAGAATCAGGAAGATGTCAATCACGGCTACAATGCCGCGACTGGCAAGTACGTCGACATGTACAAAGCAGGGGTGATTGACCCGGCAAAGGTTGTGAAGAGCGCTCTTCGCAATGCCGCGTCCATCGCCGGCCTGATGTTGACGACTCAGGTACTGATTACGAATTCCGATAAGGATTCGAAGAAATCAGAAGGTGCCGTTCGATAACGGCGGTTGGTAATCAGCAGACGTTGACAAGCCGCCGGACTGTTCCGGCGGCTTGTTGTCTATAGAGGAAAATCCTAAATACTAAATTCTAATAACCAGAATAATTTCCCATGGTGAATGCTTGGTTCTTAGTATTTAGTTTTTAGGATTTAATAACATTAGATGTCGACAATGGCTTCCAAACGTGATTACTACGAAGTTCTTGAAGTGACCCGGACGGCGACGTCCGACCAGATCAAGAAGTCGTATAAAAAACTCGTCATTAAATATCACCCCGACCGGAACAAAGGGGATGACGAGGCCGTTCAGAAATTCAAAGAGTGCGCCGAAGCCTACGACGTTCTCAGTGATGACGATAAGCGACGTCGGTATGATCAGTTTGGACATGCCGGAGTCAACGGCGGCGCTCGCGGAGGTGCCGGATTCAACGACCTGAACGATATCTTCGATGCCTTCGGCAGTATGTTCGAAGGTTTCGGAATGGGAGGGGGACGGGGACGTCGCGGTGGTCCGGCGCGTGGTCCTGATCTTCAGGTCAGCGTCACACTCGATCTTCGTGAAGCGGCAACCGGCTGCAAGAAGGAAGTGAACGTTCATCGTCACAAAGCCTGCGGGACCTGCAGCGGCTCTGGGGCGGCGCCCGGCTCGAAACCGGAAACCTGTGAATACTGCGGCGGACATGGACAGGTCGTTCAGGCACAAGGTTTTTTCCGCGTACAACAAACCTGCCCTGCCTGTCGTGGCTCCGGCAAAGTGGTTCGCAATAAATGCGATGACTGTCAGGGAAGCGGCCTGCTCGGCGAAGTCGTCAAACGAACGGTGACCATTCCGGCAGGAATCGATAACGGCCAGTCCCTTTGCCTGCGAGGGGAAGGGGAAGCCGGCCCGAACGGGGGACCGTCGGGGGATCTTTACATCGAAGTTCGGGTGAAAGATCACCCGTTGTTTCATCGTGAAGGCTCCCATCTGTTATGTCAGGTCCCGATTTCCTATTCGCAGGCAGCACTCGGAGCGAAAGTTGAAATTCCACTCCTTCTCGGAAAACATGAATTGCAGATTCCTCCCGGCACCCAGCCTGGCGAGGTCTTCGAGATTCGCGGAAAAGGGATGCCCGATCCAAGAGGACGCCCCGCTGGTGATCTGCACGTCGAAATTGAAGTGGTCGTTCCGAAGAAATTGAGCGACGAACATGAAGAACTGTTACGCAAACTGGCTGAGTATGAGAAAGTGGAGGTTCATCCTCATCAGAAAAGCTGGTTCGAGAAGTTAAAGGACTTTGTCACAGGAAGTGTGGCTGACGAGTAAGCAGCCTGTTTCAGAACGTCGACAAAACCCAACAGAGACATTGCTCCCATGACATCAGATGACATGAATTCAGTAGACCCTCTTCCTTCCGATCCGACACAGGAATCTCCAATCGAGGCCGCAGCGGCTGAAGAAGTGCTTCCCATTGATCCTGTCGTGCAGTTGACGGCAGAACGAGATGAACTGCGTGATCTGCTTCTTCGCACCCGGGCGGAGATGGACAATATCCGGAAACGGATGAATCGGGAACGTGACGAAGAACGTCGCTATGCTTCCCTGCCCGTCGTACAGCAGTTCCTTCCGGCTTTTGACAACCTGCAACGGGCTGTCGCCGCCGGAGAACAGGATCACAATGCCGCATCTCTCGTGCAGGGAGTCCAGATGGTTCTGTCCCAGTTCGAAGAAGCACTGGGACAGGTCGGAGTGACTGTGATCCCTGCCCTTGGTCTGCCGTTTGATCCAAACGTGCATCAGGCTCTGCAGCAATTCCCGACGTCAGAGCATCCCCCGATGACCGTGTTACAGGAACTCCAGAAAGGATTTCTCATCCACGACCGGGTGATTCGCCCGAGTCAGGTGATTGTCTCCTGTGCCCCCCCCGAGGCATAATCATCTGGAGAGAAAGGTCCGTTCTCTCGTTGATCAAAACATTCTAACCCGGATGATTCACACTTGTAGGGTGGGTCGAGCCAACATGATGGCGTGGTGGGTCTTCAGTCGCAGGATTCACTTCCAAACAACACAGACCACCGCAAGCACAATCGGCCGTTGGCGACGACCCACCTTCACGTTGCGCGACTTTGACCCACCCTACCATGAATCATTCGGGGTATTCGTCTCCCGAGTAACAAAGCACACTGTTTATCAGAAGTTCCTGTCATGCCGACTTATGATTATGAATGCAAGACGTGCCAGCACACCTGGGAAGCATTCCAGTCGATCAAGGCCCCTGCAATCAAGAAATGCCCGGAATGCGGCAAGAATACCGCTCGACGGGTGATCGGCCCCGGCGCCGGGATTATCTTCAAAGGGACCGGGTTCTACATCACCGATTATCGCAGCGATTCCTACAAGAAAGCGGCTGCAGCTGATTCCACCTCGTCCTCCTCTTCGGAAGGAAGCAAATCCGAGGGAGCCAAATCAGAAAGCGCGAAACCGAAAGCTTCAGAACCCAAACCATCCAGCAGCAAAAAGAAGAAGGCTGATTAAATCGGATGTTGAACCACGGAAACGTCGGAACAGGAATGAAGTAAACAGGTGGCGGAACCATACGAGGCCATGACCCACGCTTTGTTCTGTATGGTGACAGTTCAGGAGGGAGAACGATTGAACCGCAACCTCTTACGGCGGCGCCGCCCCGATTGCAAGCAATCGCGGCCACCCCTCCACTTCAGACGACGAATGTATACGAATTCGATCATTTCCGAGACGACAGCCTGCTCAACACAGCAGCGACTCACCTCTTGATTTCCGTGTTTTCCGTGGTTCCTCTGCATTTTCCGGGTGAGCACAAGGTTCACTCCTGCCCGGCGCGGACGGGGTCGACACTCCGCATACTGACGACTCGAATCAGAATGAGCCGTTCAACTCCACGGGTTAAGTCGGCACGAAAGAAGCGGGACGCAACGGAATCGGTCGCAGTCGGTTCCAATCCGAGAACGATCACTTCTCCCACATTGACATCAGCAGCCAGTCTGTGCTGATAGAATGTGAGAGTCTGCTGTTGCTCGCGGTACTGCCAGTCCTGATCCATCGCGACCGGACGAAGAGTATTCGCTCCATGACGGATTTCCGGCGTCATGGATAATGCGACCCAGCCCTCATCCACACGTCGGGCGGAAAGCCGAAACAGGCATTGTGCCTGCGATAACTGAACCGACTTTTGAACGTCGTCGGACTTCACGCTCAAGGGGGTTCCGTCTGGAGGATTCGAGATCATCAGCATCGTCTCCTGCCCCGAAGGAACAGAATAGCGATGCGGAACCACCCGTCGTGAAGGATCCTGATCATTCGACAGAGACAGCAGCGACTGCAGGTTTCGCGGGGGGCGGGACGGAGCCATTGCGTACCGGAAACCATCTTCAGTCAGCCGTTTGCCACTCTCCGCAGCCAGCGATGAAATCGGCGACAACGACCGCCACAGACTATCTCCAATCAGCGGATCCCCAATACTGCGATCGACATAATAGACTTCCAGGTCGATCACTTCCCGTGGGGCGACGATCGGTTTCAGAGGGGATTTTCCCGAGACCAGTTCTTCCGCACCAGGCAATAACAACTGACACCCTGCTCCCGTAATGAACGGAAGCAAGGCCACGATTACCGCAAGCCAGTGGTGAACAGATCGGGAAAAGGGCATATTGATTTTAAGACGGGAAATGACACAAAGGGGCTGGGGTTGATCGGAAATCGCCCTGTGCCGGTATCTTGTCAAACAGACTGCGCTTCCGCAGATCAGTCATCGGAATCCGGCTTCTTATTGCTCCCAGATCAGTTGGTCAACTTCGGATTGCCAAATCGGGCGGTAAACTCTCTTCAAGCGGCAATGACTGCCTGCTTTCCCCTGTTGATCGACTGATGTCGTGGCGTCTTTTCTACGACGCCCGAGTCATGTCCTGTTTTAGTGCAGGTAATCGCATCGGCACTGTTTTGTTTTGAATCGCCACTTCTCATTCCTTGCTGCCACCGACAGTGATTCTTCATGATTCCTGATTGGCACGAGTTATGCATACTGTTTCCAACGCAACGGTGGGATCTGCCCGCTCCTACCGAAGCATACGGGCGTCTTCAAGGCGGTCTTGAAGGCGCCTGTTCCTTTTTACAGCGACCTCTTTGCTTTCCCCATCTTCCGCATTCCACCTGAACCACCAGGTTTTCTTGGGTCATCGTGAGTTGAACAGGAATCCGCTTCAGCGATCTGTCCTCACCCGCTCCCCTCCCGCTTTGATCGCTGGTCCGGTATGATCCCGACCATGAATTCCCCTGTTTTTTCAGAGCAACAGCTCGTCAGCTATCTCCTGCAATTTCTCACCCCGGAACGCCGTAACCGATTCGTGGAAGTCCTGCGTTGGAGAACGAATCTCATTCAGGTGGGATTGGTGGATCTTTTCCAGAAGCATAACGCCAGTGCAGTCTTACGCAGTTGCGACGCGTTGGGAATTCAGCAGGTACATGTCGTTGAATCTTACAACGAATTCGAAACCAATCACGAAATCGCTCTCGGAAGCGAACAATGGCTGACCCTGAATCAGTACACCGGTCCGAGTGCGATTGAAGATTCCCTGACGACTCTCAGATCCAAAGGAATTCGTGTCGTCGCCACCGCACTTCACGCCGACAGTCTGCCCATTGACGAAGTGCCGCTTGACCAGCCGATCGCCTTGTTCTTCGGAAACGAAAAAGAGGGGCTTCCGCAGTCATTCATTGATGCGGCCGACGTGATTACACATATCCCGATGTACGGGTTCGTCGAAAGCTACAATGTCTCGGTTGCCGCGGCTTTGTCGCTGCAAACGTTGTTGCGGCGTCTTCGTTCCAGTTCTCTCCCATGGCAACTGGACGAGGAAGAATATTTCGCTCTACTTTTAGAATGGACTAGAAAGTCTATTCGGAAGATCGATCTCGTTGAAAAGCAGTTTCACCTGCATCTGGCAAATGGAACGTTACCGGAAACAGATCTCCCTGATCTGGCTTTACTTCGGCATTCATCGGAATAACAAGGATCGCAAAGAGCGATGACGCAAGAAAACTTACTTCCGGAAAAAGACCCGCGCGTCTACTTCTCTTCGGAGAGAACGCTGCTCAGCTGGCTCCGGACCGGTATTGGAATCATGGCTTTCGGGTTTGTCGTGGCCCGATTCGGCTTTCTGATGCCGATGTTTCGTCCGGAACTGGCCGGCAAATCGTCTCAGTTTTCGATCTATGTGGGAGCATTTCTGGTGATTCTGGGGGCGCTCTCCATTTTGATGGGAACAATCAGATATCACGCTTTTTCCAAAACCCTGCAACCTGGTGAGATCCCGCGATCTTCAAAGACATTTGCACCAATTCTGCTCTGTCATCTCATCACGCTACTCGGATTTTTACTGTTCGTTCAGCTTCTGATGTGATCCCCTTCCCCGTCAACAGAAAAACGAACGCAAAGAGCAGGCTCTCTGCGTTCGTTCTGGTTAAGACAGTTTGATCTTTGCGCCCTAGACTTTACCGAAGATCGTGTTACCGGTGCTGTGGAGGTCTTCACAGGCTTCGATCATTCGTTTGGCGATTCCGGCTTCTCCCAGTTTGAGATAAGCACGTGGATCGTAAGCTTTCTTGTTGCCGACTTCGCCGTCGACTTTCAGAACGCCGTCGAAGTTGCGGAACATGTGTTCGGCGACGGGACGGGTGAAGGCATACTGGGTGTCGGTGTCGATGTTCATTTTCACGACGCCGTATGCCAGTGTTTCTTCCAGCTCATGACGGGGTGTTCCTGATCCGCCGTGGAACACGAGATCAAACTCGGCCTCTTTGCCGTATTTGCCGATCACTGCGTCCTGTCCCTGCTTGAGGATGTCTGGACGCAGTTTGACTGAACCTGGCTTGTAGTGTCCGTGAACGTTTCCAAAGGTGGCGGCGAACATGTATCGCCCCAGCCCGTTGAGTGCTTCGTAAACGGCGAGCATATCTTCCGGAGTGGTGTAGAGCTTGGAATCGGGAACGTGTTCCATCTCCGCGCCGGCGGCCCCGTCCTCTTCTCCACCGACCACGCCCGCTTCGATTTCCAGGATGATTTCCTGCTCGGCACACAGCTTCAGCAGATCCTGCGAGAGAGCCATATTCTCGGCCAGCGGGAGATTGGAGGCATCCAGCATGTGAGACTGGAACAGATTCCCAAGGCCAGCGGCGCGGCGTTTTGCTGTCGCCTGAATCAGTGGCTTCAGGAAGGTATCGACTTCTTTCGGAGGACAGTGATCGGTATGTAGGGCGATCAGGACATTATGTTTTTCCGCCAGTCGATGAGCGGCTTCGGCGAGGACAATCGCCCCGAGAGTTGCATCCCCGACATTCAGTCCACTGGCAAATTTTCCACCACCGGTCGAAATCTGGATGATTCCGTCCGACTTGGCATCGGAAAACGCTTTCAGTGCTCCGTTAATCGTCGTGATGGAGGTGATATTGATGGCCGGGTAGGCGTAGTTTCCCTGCTGAGCGGCATCAAGCATGGCAGCGTACTGAGCAGGCGTGGCAATGGGCATCGATCGAACTCCAAAAAATAAACACAAAGGGTTGCCAATACAGCGGCAAACCCGTGTCACCGTGTATTGAAGGTACAGTCAGCCCCACGACCGGGTCGCCACCACTCCGGCAGCGCACCGGGAGCGACCACTTTTCCAAGAGGCTGTTCGGCCCAAAGCGTATCACGTTTTCACCGCGACCGGTATCATGCCGGTTCAGTTTTCTGTCAGCAGCATCAGGATCCTCTGGATATTAATTCAATTCAGAGCCGTTTGCTTTCGTCGAAGCCAGACAGTCGATTCGTGAAGGGAAAAACCGATGCGTTTAGGGCTCATCAATTCGGCATGGAGTCAGTCGGGACATCCGACATCCTGGGGAATCGCCAAAACGAAAGAAATCGGCTTCGATTGTATCGATCTGCAAGTCGATCCCCTGGAGACCGATGTTCGTGAACGGCGTCTGATCAAAAAGGAATGCGAACGCCATGACTTGCCGATTGTGTCCCTCTGCTGTGTTTCATTCGGGCTGAGTGACTTCAACCGAAGTGTTCAGGAGTTTCATCTCGAACGCTGCCGGAAACACCTCGATCTCGCCTACGAATTCGAAGCGGAAAATCTGTTACTGGTTCTGGGAGAATACGTCTGGAATCAGGAAGTGATTCCACCCGCCGAACAATGGTCCATTGCCGCCAGGACCTGCAGGGAGCTTGCTGAATATGCAGACCGGCTCAATCTTAAAATCGCTCTGGAACTGGAGCCCTTTCCGCTGTCTCTGCTCAACAATGTCGAAAGCATGGTCCGATTTCTTGACGACGTAAACCATCCGGCTCTGGCAGCGAACATCGACATTTCCCATCTGCATCTGGCGAAAGTGGATCCGGAGGAACTGGATCGGCTTCAGGGAAAAGCAATCCATGTCCACATCTCCGACTGCGACGGCAAAAAACATGGCGACTTGCCACCTGGCATGGGAGTTGTTGATTTCCCTCCTTATCTGGAAGCGATCAGAAAATTAAATCTTCCAGGTGCTCTCTCAATTGAACTGGAATTCTCGCCAGAACCGGACAAAATCGAAGAATGGGTCAGCATGGCCTATCACCAGACTGCAAAACTGATGCAGGATGCCGGATTACGTGTCTAACAACATTGACGCTCAAGCCTCACAGAACAGGAACTGCCGGAGATGATCCACAAGAAAACAATCCTCGTCGAAACGGAACTCGTCGACGATCATTGGACGACTGGAACAGTGGCTGCCATCGATCAGGCCGGCTTTCTCGCAAGTTGCTTACAGTCTGAGATTCATCTCTTGAGTGGTTCCGGGCTCCCGCCAGAGACTTCTGAAGAGTCCCCTGCTTTGCTGGAAAGACTCCACAAGGAAACGGCATCGGCTCTGGAGAAAGTGGGAGTGGGCATGACGTCTGCGTTCATCCATGAGGCATCGTCCGACTGTCCGGCTGGTCAACCGGCTCCGTTGTCGTTTGTCTTCCTCAGCCTGCCAGACCTCATCGACGACACTCAGGCCGACCATCGCAGTCAGGTATTGGCAGAGTGCCGGAACGATCTCTGGCTGGCCGCTCCTCAGGCATTTGATCCCGAAATTCCTTGTGTCGCCGTTTATGATGACCTGACCTCCAATGGAGAACTGACACTCCGTGCTGCCATCTCGGTGGCTCAGAATCTTCAAGCCCGACTGCTGGTTGTCCACGCCGGGTCAGCGGAGTCCGCAGGGAAACCGAAAGAAGAACTCGAATCGATCCTCTATTCCCGTCTGTTCGGAACCGACTTCCGGACACTCGATCAGGGAACCCGTCTTTTCATCCAGAACGGAACTGTTGACGATGTACTGAATCAGGCGGTTGGGGAATTCGAATCTTCACTGGTCGTTGTCAGCTGGCCTGACGGACCAATCAACGCGGATACGCTTCCCAACTTCATGACCGCACTGAACCAGCAACACTGTTCCCTGCTGCTGGTCCGGACTCCGGAAACCGTTGAATCGCTTTCTGAAGTCTGACCTCTTCCGTCCGTTTTGCCCCTCCCTCCAGACGCTTTCCATCTCAGGTTTTCAGAACATTCATGACGAACGAACTGCAACGTCTCGACACTTCGCTCACTCCTGCCGCACGACGCTATTTGATTGTTGATCAGGGAATTATGGCCATTGGGGCGAACTTTCTCATTAACTATCTGGTGGCATGGTCCAGTTTTCGTGATGTCCCTGTCGTGCCGATCGAGGGAAGCATGAGCCTGATTGCGGACACCGAGGCGACCTGTTTCTTCCTTCCATTTCTTGCCTGTCTGATTGTCTCGCATCTCACAGGATTTGAAATCCAAAGGGGACGTTTCCCTCCGCTCCCCCAGTTTCGCTGGTTGAGGGCGCTCGGGGAATACGCTGCAGCGAGTGCCTTTCCCAAGGCCATCTTTTTCGGGGTGATTGGACGTATGGCTCTCGCTCCAATTCTGGTGGCCTTTATCCGTTCTCTGGAACTTCAGGAAATGCCGTTGTCAACCTTTCTGATTGTGAAAGGAGCCATCGGAGCGGGGCTCGGACTCCTCTTCTGCCCTCTTTTTGCGTGGATTGCCATGCACACCGACGAACCGGTCAAGTCGCGAACCTGATCCCCTTGTTCCCAAGCTCCACAGCTTTTTTCGTCAATCGTCGTAAGTCTTGAATTTCCGTTGATGCGGAGTAGACACCATTACGTGTTGCAACCACTTCTCCTTCAAGGCATTGTGATTTAACGTGCAAAAAGCTGTCCAGCTTGGGAACACACTCGACGCCAAGCTCTGCTTGGCCACCCGGCGGCTTACCTGACTTGGTTTTCCTCTCCAAATGAGGCAGAACCTGTGGGTAAGATTGCACTTGATACAAATCGCGAAGCAGAGCTTCGGGGTGAGTACGTTCCCAAGCCGGACAGGATTTTGCACGAATTGGCGTAAGTTCAAATTTTCCAGGAGCGTTTGAGTGCATTGAGGATCAGTTTGGCCTGCACCCAGCGATGGACACGGCGATGGGTTCTGACCCAGGGGGGCAA
>Ga0182745_1000778_pt1 | contig 32934 bp, 26 predicted proteins | sample eDN3rd30CKraftBY_FD_128523 | JGI IMG/M metagenome (GOLD analysis project Ga0182745, IMG submission 128523) | Enriched backyard soil microbial communities from Emeryville, California, USA - eDNA 3rd pass 30_C Kraft BY (version 2) (version 2) | ecosystem: Environmental > Terrestrial > Soil >...
CAAAGCCAGCAAGGCTTCGACGTCTGCTTTCACGTCGAAGAAGTCCACCTTCGTCGTTTCCGCACCCCACTGCTCCGGCAGCGCAGTGCCCGATACGACGCCTGCGATCATTTCCGTTTCCGCGCCGTTACCGGCCGCAAACCGGCGGCCGATCTCGAACAGCCGAACGCGTGGCTGCTGGCGGCGCTGATTCTCGCGTGCGGCCTGAATCAGGCCCGGCCACAGCGACAGCCGCATCACACCCAGATCTGCGGAGATCGGATTCGACAGCGCCAGCGCGGTTTCCGGAAACAGGATCGATTGCTGAGCCGCATCGGTGAACGTGTACGTGATCGCCTCGTGATACCCCCGATCCACCAGCAGATCGGCCGCACGCTCGTTGCGTACACGCGTTTCCGTCCACGGCAGCAATTCCTGCGCGCCGGTCGCGTCGCGTTCGGGAATGTTGTCGAAGCCGTAGAGCCGCGCCACTTCTTCGATCAGGTCTTCTTCGATGCGGATGTCGAAGCGCCACGACGGCGGCGTGACGTTCCAGATCCGCGCCGGCTCCAGATCGGCCACCGTCATACCCAGGCGGCGCAGGCAATCGGCAACCGTATTGGCATCGATGGCCGTGCCGAGCACGTGCTGCACACGGCTGTGCCGCAGCCGGATCGGTGTCGGCGCGGGATATGGCGTGTCGGCGCGGGTCACGACGACCGGTCCCGGCTCGCCGCCGGCCCAATCGAGTAGCAACTGGGCCGCGCGCTCGATGGCACGCTCCTGCAACTGCGGATCGACGCCACGCTCGAAGCGCTGCGACGCGTCCGTAATCAGGCCGAAACGCCTGCCACGCCCGGCAATCGCATCAGGACTGAAGAACGCGACTTCCAGGAACACATCGGTGGTGGCGTCGGAAATGCCGGAATCCTCACCACCCATGACGCCCGCCAGTCCGAGCACGGACTTGTCGTCGGCGATCACGGTGATGTCCGGCGTCAGCTCGATCGTGCGGCCGTCGAGCAGCTTGAGCGTCTCGCCAGCCCGCGCATGGCGCGCCACGATCGTGCCGTTGAGACGGCCGAGATCGTAGGCATGCATCGGTTGCCCGAGCTCGAGCACGACGTAGTTGGTCACGTCGACGACGGCGCTGATCGGACGCACGCCGGCACGGCGCAGACGTTCCTGAACCCACCAAGGAGACTTGGCATCGCCGCGAATGCCGCGAATGACTCGGCCCGCGAACTTAGGGCACGCCGACGGCGCTTCGAGCCGAACCGGGAACACATCCTTGATCGTTGCGGCAACCGGCGTGGCAGCCGGCGCATGCAGCGGCACGGCACGCGTTGCCGAGACTTCGCGCGCAACACCGGCCAGGCTCATGCAATCGCCGCGATTCGGAGTCAGATTGACTTCAAAAATCGCGTCATCCAGCGACAGCGCCGCGACCAGATCCTGTCCCGTGCGCAGCTCGGCCGGCAGCTCCATCAAGCCCGCTGCGTCTTCGCTCAAACCCAACTCGCGGGCCGAACACAACATGCCCGAGGATTCGACACCGCGCAGCTTGGCTTTCTTGATCTCGACGCCATTCGGCAATTTCGCGCCGATCTGCGCCAGCGGAGCTTTCATGCCGGCGCGCACGTTCGGCGCGCCGCAGACTATCTGCAATTCCTCGCGACCGTTCGAAACGCGGCAGACGTTCAGCTTCTCGGCATCCGGATGCTTCTGCACCGCCAGCACTTCGCCGACCACGATGCCGCTGAGCTGCGGGCCGGCGCGATCGATGCCCTCGATCTCCAGCCCCGCCATCGTCAGGGAATGAGCAAGCGCGGCGACGTCCTCGCCGATATCCACCCACTCGCGCAACCATTGCAGACTGACTTTCATGTGGGCCGACTCACGCGAACTGCCGCAGGAAGCGCAGATCGTTCTCGAAATAAAGACGGATGTCGTTCACGTTGTAACGCAGCATGGTCAACCGATCGATGCCCATGCCGAAGGCATAGCCGGTGTACGCTTCAGGGTCGATGCCGACGGCGCGCAGCACGTTCGGATGCACCACGCCGCAGCCAGCCACTTCCACCCAGCCGGTGTTCTTGCAGACGCGGCAGCCGGAACCGCCACAGGCCACGCACGAGATATCGACTTCGGCCGACGGCTCGGTGAACGGAAAGTACGAAGGACGCAGACGCATCTTCACGTCCTTCTCGAACAGCGCCTGCATGAAGCCGTGCAGCGCCGCTTTCAGATTGGCGAAGGTGATGCCCTGGTCCACCACCAGTCCTTCGACCTGGTGGAACATCGGCGTGTGCGTCATGTCGGAATCGCAGCGATAGACGCGGCCGGGCGCAATCACGCGGAACGGCGGCTTGCGGCCCTGCATGGCGCGCACCTGCACAGGCGAGGTATGCGTGCGCAGCAGCCGGCCGTCAGGGAAATAGAAAGTGTCGTGCATTGCCCGCGCCGGATGATTGGCCGGGATATTCAAGCTTTCGAAGTTATGCCACTCGTCCTCGATCTCCGGACCGTCCTCGATCGAGAAGCCGGCATTGCGGAAGATCTGCTCGAGACGCCGCCGCACGCGCGTCACCGGGTGCAAACCGCCCGAAGCCTGGCCACGGCCCGGCAAGGTGACGTCGATGGTATCGCTCGCGAGTTGTTCGGCGAGCTTCGCCGCTTCCAACTCGCCACGGCGCGCGTCGAGCGCGGCAGCCAGCGCTGTTTTGGCTTCATTGATGCTGGCGCCGGCGGTACGTCGCGTTTCCGGATCCATCGCGCCGAGTGACTTCAGCAGCGCGGTGATTTCGCCTTTCTTGCCCAGCAGGCGGACACGAATCTGTTCGAGATCCTCGATGCCGTTGGTGCGCGAGACTTCCGCGCGGGCGGCTTCGACCAGTGAGTGCAAATCCGGAACGGCTTCGGTCATGTGTGATGCACGCTCAAGTCCCGCCCGGGCGGGAACGACAAACAGGTGTTGCGATTCCCCAAGACACGTTGGGCGCTGACGATGCAGCGCCCAACGCAATCCTCGACCTACGCAGGCCTGCTGGCCCGTCCGCATCCGGCGGACGGACCCTCGCCAGGCCCGATCCTTCAGGCCGCCGCCTTCTCCAGGCTGTCCTTGGCGCGCTGAGCGATCACACCGAACGCTGCGGCGTCGTTCATCGCGATGTCCGCGAGGACCTTGCGATCGATCGACAGGCCGGCGGCATTCAGACCCGCAATCAGCTTGCTGTAGGACAGGCCGTGAACGCGCGCTTCAGCATTGATGCGCGTGATCCACAGAGAGCGCATGTTGCGCTTGTTGGTCTTGCGGTCGCGATATGCGTATTGGCCGGCCTTGATGACCGCCTGCTTCGCTGCGCGATAGACCTTGCGACGGGCGTTGTAGTAACCCTTCGCCTTCTTGAGAACTTTCTTGTGACGGGCGCCCGCGATGACGCCTCTCTTGACGCGTGCCATGTCTTAACTCCTCACTTCGCGTGCGGCAGCAGTGAATCGAGCCGCACCAGATCTTGCTTGGCCACCATGCTCGGCGCGCGCAGCTGACGCTTGCGCTTGCTGGTCTTGCTGGTGAGGATGTGACGACGGTGGGACTGGCCTCGCTTGAAGCCTTTTGCGGTCGGACGAAAACGCTTCGCCGCCGCCCGGTTGGTTTTCAACTTGGGCATGTAAATCGAGCTCCTTAAGCTCTTTCGTTTAGCCTTTGAAGATCGCCTGCCCGCTTACGCGGACCGGCGCCTCTTGGGGCGGGACAACGGGCAGCGGTCTTGCGACCGCCGCGTTTTCCGTTGCTCACTTTTTTTGCGGGCCCTACTTCTTCTTGGGCCCGAACATCATGACCATCTGCCGGCCTTCCATCATCGGGTTCTGCTCGACCGTGGCGTGCGCCGCCAGATCTTGCTGCACCCGACCCAGAAGTTCCCGACCGACTTCCTGATGCGCCATTTCACGACCGCGGAACCGCAGCGTGACCTTGGCCTTGTCTCCTTCCTGGAGAAAGCGGATCAGGTTGCGCAGTTTCACCTGATAGTCGCCTTCCTCCGTCCCTGGGCGAAACTTCACTTCCTTGATCTGAGTCTGCTTCTGCTTGCGCTTCGCTGCGTGCGCCTTCTTGTTCTGTTCGAACAGGAATTTGCCGAAGTCCATGATGCGACAGACCGGCGGATCGGCGGTCGGCGAGACTTCCACGAGATCGAGCTCGGCGGCCTGCGCCATCTGCAGCGCTTCGGCTCGGGTCATGACACCGGCCTGCTGGCCATTGGCGTCGATGATGCGCAGCCGGGGCGCGTTGATCTCTTCGTTGCGCCTTACGCGCTTGGCAATGGGAGCAGCGATGCGTCATACCTCCAATTTGGTCCGGCCGCGGCTCGCGATTTCGTCAGCAAGTTTCGCGGCGACAATGTCCACCGACATTGCGCCGAGATCTTTGCCACTGCGGGTGCGCACGGCCAGAGAGTTAGATCCTGCTTCGCGGTCGCCGGCTACCAGAAGGTACGGCACGCGTTGCAGCGTGTGCTCGCGGATCTTAAAGCCGACCTTTTCATTGCGCAAGTCCGACTCGACCCGAAGCCCCTGATTTTTCAGGATTTCGGTGACGCTGCGCACGTACTCGGCCTGACCGTCGGTGATGTTCATGACCACGGCCTGCACCGGCGCCAGCCAGGCCGGGAAGGCGCCGGCGTGTTCCTCGATCAGAATGCCGATGAAACGCTCCAGCGAGCCGAAGATCGCCCGGTGCAGCATCACCGGCACCTGCTTGGAGCCGTCCTGGGCGATGTAATGGGCGCCGAGGCGGCCCGGCATGGAGAAATCGACCTGCAGGGTGCCGCACTGCCAGGTGCGGCCGATGGAATCCTTGAGCGTGAACTCGATCTTCGGGCCGTAGAACGCGCCCTCGCCCGGCTTTTCGGCCCAGGGCAGCTGGCGGCGGTCCATGGCCTGGCCCAGCGCCTGCTCGGCCTTGTCCCAGACCTCGTCCGAGCCGATGCGGTTGGCCGGCCGGGTCGCCAGCTTGTAGCTGATGTCCTTGAAGCCGAAATCCTCGTACACCCCGTGCAGCAGATCGATGAAGGCGACCGCCTCGTCCTGGATCTGCTCCTCGAGACAGAAAATGTGCGCGTCGTCCTGCACGAAACCGCGTACCCGCATCAGTCCGTGCAGCGCACCGGACGGCTCGTTGCGATGGCAGGAGCCGAACTCGGCCAGCCGCAGCGGCAGGTCGCGATAGCTCTTCACGCCCTGGTTGAACACCTGGATGTGGCATGGGCAGTTCATCGGCTTCACGGCGTACAGCCGCTTCTCCGATTCGGTGACGAACATGTCGTCCTTGAAATTGGCCCAGTGGCCGGACTTCTCCCACAGCGAGCTGTCCACCAGCTGCGGAGTGCGGATCTCGCGATAGCCGCTGTCGCGCCACAGGTTGGACATGTACTGCTGGATGGTCTGGTAGAGCCGCCAGCCGCGCTCGTGCCAGAACACCATGCCCGGCGCCTCTTCCTGCATGTGGAAGAGATCCAGGGCGCGGCCGACCTTGCGGTGATCGCGCTTCTCGGCTTCCTCCAGGCGGGTGAGATAGGCCTTGAGGCTTTTCTCGTCCGTCCAGGCGGTGCCGTAGATGCGCTGGAGCATTTCGTTGCGCGAGTCGCCGCGCCAGTAGGCGCCGGCGATCTTCATCAGCTTGAACGCACGCAGCTTGCCGGTGCTGGGCACGTGCGGGCCGCGGCACAGGTCCACCCAGTCGGACTGGCCGTACAGGCTGATCGGCTCGTTGGACGGAATGCTGGCGATGATCTCGGCCTTGTAGTGCTCGCCCTGGTCCTTGAAGAACTTGACCGCGTCGTCGCGCGACATGACCTGGCGGGTCACCTTGTGATCGGCTTTGGACAACTCCTTCATGCGCGCCTCGATGGCAGCCAGGTCCTCCGGCGTGAAGGGGCGCTTGTAGGAGAAGTCGTAGTAGAAGCCGTCCTCGATCACCGGGCCGATGGTGACCTGGGCGTCCGGGAACAGCTGCTTCACCGCCTGTGCGAGCAGGTGCGCGGTGGAATGCCGGATGACTTCGAGGCCGTCCGGATCCTTGTCCGTGACGATGGCGAGCCGGACGTCATGGTCGATCAGGAAGGAAGTGTCGACGAGACGGTCGTCGACTTTGCCGGCGAGCGCGGCACGAGCCAGTCCGGCGCCGATGTCAGCAGCAACTTTCTCGACGGTGACGGGCTCGGAATAGTTGCGCTGACTGCCGTCCGGCAGAGTGATTACGGGCATTTGCGGCAGGCGCTTGGCGCGGACTTGCGGAACGTTTGGGTTATGACCAGCCAGATGGAAATTCTGGTGGGCGCGACAGGGATCGAACCTGTGACCCCTACCATGTCAAGGTAGTGCTCTACCGCTGAGCTACGCGCCCCGAAAAAGGCGGGCAAGGATAGCGGCGACGCAGCGCGCAAGCAAGACAAGCAACGGAATAGGCGAAAAACCCGCTGCAACACCGTGATTCCCCGCCCTCACCTGCCAGCAACGCAGGTCAACCGGCAGGCGTAGTGCGCTTTGGCGAGCCGATTCGCGTGGCCAGAATTCATCCAGCCTTCGTCTGCGGCAAGCCCAACTCGACGTTGCGCAGCTTCTGGATCTCATCGCGCAGCCGCGCGGCCTGTTCGAATTCCAGGTTGCGGGCGTGCTTGAGCATCTCCTGCTCCAGCTTCTTGATGCGCCGCACGGCCTGCTCGGGCGTGAGTCCACGGTAGCTGGCGCTGTCCTCGGAAATCTTGGTCAGCGTGGTCTCGCGCATGCCGTCCGAATAGGCGCCTTCCATGATGTCGGCCACCGCCTTCTTGATGCCGCGCGGGGTGATGCCGTGCTTTTCGTTGAACTCGATCTGTTTCTGGCGGCGCCGGTTGGTCTCATCGAGTGCTCGCTGGATCGAGCCGGTCAACTTGTCGGCGTAGAGAATGGCCTTGCCGTTGAGGTGCCGCGCCGCGCGGCCGATGGTCTGGATCAGCGAGTTCTCCGAACGCAGAAAGCCCTCCTTGTCCGCGTCCAGGATGGCCACCAGCGAAACTTCCGGCATATCCAGGCCCTCGCGCAGCAGGTTGATGCCGACCAGCACGTCGAATTTGCCCAGCCGCAGGTCGCGGATGATCTCCATGCGCTCGACCGTATCGATGTCCGAGTGCAGGTACCGCACCTTGACCCCATGCTCGTCGAGATACTCGGTCAGATCCTCCGCCATGCGCTTGGTCAGCGTCGTGATCAGCACACGCTCGCCGCTCTGCACGCGCAGCCGGATCTCCGACAGCGCATCGTCCACCTGAGTACGCACCGGGCGGATCTCGACTTCGGGATCGATCAGGCCGGTCGGCCGCACCAGCTGTTCCACCACCTGTCCCGAACGCTGCAGCTCGTACTGCCCGGGCGTCGCGGATACGAAGATCATTTGCGGCGCCAGCTGTTCCCATTCGTCGAAACGCAGCGGCCGGTTGTCGAGCGCCGACGGCAGGCGGAAGCCGTACTCGACCAGCGTTTCCTTGCGTGAGCGGTCGCCGCGATACATGGCGCCGAGCTGCGGAACGGTCTGATGGCTCTCGTCGACCACCAGCAGAGCGTTCGATGGCAGATAGTCGAACAGGCACGGCGGCGGCTCGCCGGGGCCGCGGCCCGAGAGGAATCGCGAGTAGTTCTCGATGCCGTTGCAGTAGCCGACCTCGCGGATCATTTCCAGGTCGAAACGCGTGCGCTGCTCCAGGCGCTGCGCTTCCACCAGCTTGCCGGCCTCTTTCAGCTGTTGCAGCCGCCCGTGCAACTCGTCGCGGATTTCGTCGACCGCGCGGATCAGGCGCTCCTTCGGCGTCACGTAGTGCGTCGAGGGGAACACCGTGTAGCGCGGCACCTTCTTGCGAACCTCGCCGGTCAACGGGTCGAACATGACCAGCGACTCGATCTCGTCGTCGAACAGCTCGACCCGGATCGCCTCGCGCTCGGACTCCGCCGGAAAAATATCGATCACGTCGCCGCGCACTCGGTAGGTGCCTTGGGTGAGATCCAGCTCGTTGCGCGTGTACTGCATGTCCGCCAGGCGACGCAGGATCTTGCGCTGGTCCATGCGGTCACCGCGTGTCAGATGCAGCACCATTTCCAGGTACGAAGCCGGATCGCCCAGGCCGTAAATGGCGGACACCGTGGCGACGATGATGGCATCGGGCCGCTCCAGCAGCGCCTTGGTCGCCGACAACCGCATCTGCTCGATGTGCTCGTTGATCGAGGAATCCTTCTCGATGAACGTGTCCGAGGACGGTACGTAGGCCTCGGGCTGGTAGTAGTCATAGTACGAGACGAAGTACTCCACCGCGTTGTGCGGGAAGAATTCCTTGAACTCACCGTACAGCTGCGCCGCCAGCGTCTTGTTGTGCGCCAGCACCAGCGTCGGACGCTGCACCTGCTGGATCACGTTGGCGATGGAGAAAGTCTTGCCCGAGCCGGTGACCCCCAGCAGGGTCTGGTGCGTCAGCCCCGCCTGCAACCCTTCGACCATGCGGGCGATGGCCGTGGGCTGATCGCCGGCCGGCTGATAATCGCCGCTGAGCTGAAACAAGTCTTTGGCGGAAGCGTCATTCATGGATGGATCGAGGGCTCCGGTGTGCGATGCGGGTCGACAGGCTCTCAATCAACCCTGCCAAGGCCTGTCATGGATCGACCCAGGCCGTAAAAATCACATAACGCCAGCGGCGCAAATGCCTAAAATGGCCGCGTAAATCCCTTCCCCGGTGCGCCAGTGAGTCTAGCAGTTTCAAAACGAGTGCAGCGCGTCAAGCCCTCGCCCACCGTGGCGCTCACGGGGCGCGTCGCGCAGCTGAAGGCCGAAGGCAAGGACATCATCAGCCTCGGCGCCGGCGAACCCGATTTCGACACGCCGACGCACATCGCCGAAGCCGGCATCGATGCCATCCGCAAGGGCTTCACGCGCTACACCCCGGTCGAAGGCAGCGCCGACCTGAAAGACGCCATCATCGCCAAGTTCCAGCGCGAGAACGGGCTGGAATACAAGCGCAGCCAGATCCTGGTCTCCTGCGGCGCCAAGCAGACCATCTTCAACCTGATCCTGGCCCTGATCGACGCTGGCGACGAAGTGGTGATCCCCGCTCCTTACTGGGTTTCGTACCCGGACATGGTGCGGCTGGCCGACGGCGTCCCGATAACGCCTTATGCGGGCGCCGACCAGGGATACAAGATCACTCCGGCACAGCTGGAAGCAGCCATCACGCCCAAGACCCGCCTGTTCATCCTCAACAGCCCGAACAATCCCACCGGCGCGGCGTACACGCGGGCCGAGCTGCGTGCTCTGGGCGAGGTGCTGATGCGGCACCCGCACGTCGTGATCTGCACCGACGACATGTACGAGCACATTTATTGGGCGCCCGAGCCGTTCGTCAGCCTCGCCCACGTCTGTCCGCAGCTCTATGACCGCACCGTGACCACCAACGGCGTCTCCAAGGCGTATGCCATGACCGGCTGGCGCATCGGCTATTGCGGCGCACCGGCGGAGATCGTCACCGCCATGGCAACCATCCAGGGCCAGAGCACCTCCAACGCCTCGGCCATCGCGCAGAAGGCTTCAGTGGTGGCCCTGAGCGGCGATCAGTCCGAAGTGCGCGAGATGAACCGGCATTTCAAGCAGCGCCACGATTTCATCGTCGATGGCCTGAACAAGCTGCCAGGCGTTTCCTGTCTGCACGGCGCCGGCACCTTCTACGCCTTCGCCAACGTCGAAGCGGCCATGAAGCTCATCGGCGCCAAGGACGACAACACTTTCGCCGAATACCTGCTCAATCACGCCGGCGTCGCCGTGGTGCCGGGCAGCGGCTTTGGCGCGCCCGGTCACATGCGCCTGTCATTCGCCAGTAGCATGCAGACGCTGGAAGAAGCGCTGCGGCGCATGGATAAAACGCTGAAAGCGGCGCAGGCGGCGTAGATCGCCGTCATCGTGGGCCGGTCGGCGCGCGGCGGCGATGAACTACACGGTTCGTGTGGTTGGCTCCCCGGGGCGGATTCGAACCACCGACCAACGGATTAACAGTCCGTCGCTCTACCACTGAGCTACCGGGGAATTGAGGGCAAGCTCGAAGGCGCGCGATTCTGCGGAAAGCAGTACCGGGGTGTCAAGGCAGCAGAGCGGCTTGCAGCCATTATTCTGGATTCTGGTTTGGAGCCGGCGTCAGGCAGGTCGATTCCAAGTGCGAATTTCTTCGACGCATCTGCACTGCGATGTCCTGCGGCACCTGCAAATCCGTCACACGAAGGCTCGACCAATAGACCGACGGACTGTTAATCCGTTGGTCGGCGGCGGCGTTCGGCGCTTCCCTGCGCCGAGGAATCAGCGGTCAGGCCAGATCCGCAAAAATGGTCACCGGGTTCTCCAGGCAATCCTTCAGTGCCTGGATCATGGAGGCGGCGTCGTGGCCATCCACGAAACGGTGATCGAAGGAACCGGACAGATTCATCATGCGGCGCACGACGATGGCGTCCTTCACCACCATGGGACGATCGACGGCCTTGTTGACGCCCACGATGGCCACTTCCGGCACGTTGATGATGGGCGTGGACGCGATGCCGCCGAGCTTGCCCAGGCTGGTCAGAGTGATGGTCGAGCCTGTCAGTTCATCGCGCGTCGCCTTGTTGGTGCGCGCAGCTTCGCTCACGCGGCGAATCTCAGCAGCCACGTTGCTCAGCGAACGCTCGGCGACGTTGCGCACGACCGGGACCTTCAGGCCATCCGGCGTCTGGGTCGCGATACCCAGATGCACCGGCCGATAGCGCACCAGCAGGTTGCGCTCGGCGTCGTAGCGAACGTTGCACTGAGGGAACGCCGGCAGCACTCGCGCCAGCGCCAACGCCAGGAACGGCAGATAGGTGTACGAGCCTGCGCCCTTCGGGAGCTTTGAATTCGCGTGCTGGCGCAGTTCTTCCAGCCGCGTGACATCCACTTCCTCGACATACGAGAAATGCGGGATCTTCAGAGTCTCCGTCATGCGTTGGGCAATCAGCCGACGCATGCCGATGATCGGCACTTCCTCGAACTCCGGCCCGCTCGCAGCCGCCGCAGCAACACCGCCCGAGCTGCGCGATGCGGGCTGTGTCTTCGCCCCTGAGCGCTGCTCGATGAAGCTCTCCAGATCGCCACGGGCGATGCGTCCGCCCGGACCACTGCCTGCAACCAGTTTCAGTTCGACACCGGCCTCCTTGGCACGACGTCGCGTAGCGGGCGACGCCATCACACGCGTGCTGCGACTGACGTCTGCCGGCTGCGTCGGCGCGCTGGCTGCTGCCGCTGGAGCTTGTACTGAAGCTGCAGGCTGTGCCGGAGACGTAGGCTGAGCTTGAGCTTGAGCTGGAGTTGGAGCCGCGGCTTGCGCTGGCGCAGCCTTCGCTGCCTCCCCCGTCTCGAACACGATCAGCTCGGCGCCCACCGGGATACTGCTGCCCGGTTCGCCGGCGATCGACACGACGCGGCCACTCACCGGCGAGGGAACCTCGACAGTGGCCTTCTCCGTCATCACGTCCAGCAGCACCTGCTCTTCCTTGACCTCATCGCCCGGCTTCACGTGACAGGCAACGATCTCGGCGGCGACGGTGCCTTCGCCGAGATCCGGCATCTTGAAGACGTAGCGGCTCATGCGGCCTCCCGTACTTTCCTGAGCGCGGCACCGAGGCGCTGCTGACCGGGGAAATACTCCCACTCGAAAGCGTGCGGATACGGAGTATCCCAGCCTGCGACGCGCTCGACCGGCGCTTCCAGGTGCCAGAAACATTCTTCCTGCACCGTCGCGAGCAGCTCGGCGCCGAAGCCGGCGAAACGCGTCGCCTCATGCGCAATGACGCAGCGGCCAGTCTTCTTCACCGACGCGGTGATGGTCTCGACATCCAGAGGAACCATGGACCGCACGTCGATGATCTCGGCATCGATGCCGGTGGCCTTGGCGGCCGCCTCGGCGACGTGCACGATCGTGCCGTACGTGAGCACGGTGACTTCCTTGCCCGGGCGCACCACTTCCGCCTTGCCGATCGGCACGGTGTAGTAACCCTCCGGCACCTCGCCCTTCGGATGCGAACTCCACGGCGTCGCCGGCTTGTTGGGATCGCCGTCGAACGGGCCGTTGTACAGCCGCTTGGGCTCGAAGAAGATCACCGGGTCATCGCTTTCGATGGCAGCGATCAACAGGCCCTTGGCGTCGTAGGGATTCGACGGCATCACCACCTTGATGCCGCAGATGTGCGCAAACAGCGCCTCCGGACTCTGGGAATGCGTCTGGCCGCCACGAATGCCGCCGCCACAGGGAACACGCACTGCCACGGGCACGCTGAAGTCGCCCGCGGTGCGATAGCGGATGCGTGCCAGCTCGCTCACGATCTGGTCGAAGCCGGGATAGATGTAGTCGGCGAACTGGATCTCAGCCACCGGCCGCAAGCCGTTCAACGCCATGCCGATGGCGCTGGCAACGATGCCGCCTTCGGCAATCGGCATGTCGAGCACGCGATGCTCGCCGTACTTGCGCTGCAATCCGTCGGTACAGCGGAACACGCCGCCGAAGTAGCCCACGTCCTGCCCCATCACCACGGTCGCCGGATCGCGCTGGAGCATTACGTCCATCGCCGAATTCAGCGCCTGCACCATGTTCATTTTTGCCATGATCCTCAGCCCCTCAATGCACGCAGCTGTTCGCGCTGGCGAACTAGGCTGTCGGGCATCTCCTTGAAGACATCCTCGAAGAGCGTATCGGGATCGAGCGAAGGCGCTTCGGTCATGGTGCCGTAGGACACCGCTTCCTTCCAGCTGGCGCTCACGTACTCCTCGATCTCCTTTTCGAGCGCGCTGTGCTGCTCTTCCGACCACGCGTTCAGCGCGATCAGGTGCTGCTTCAGACGCTGGATCGGATCACCCAGCGGGAAAGCCTCCCATTCATCCTTCGGCCGGTAGCGCGAGGGATCGTCACTGGTCGAATGTGCGCCGGCTCGGTACGTCACATGTTCGATGAGCGTTGGGCCGGCGCCGGTGCGCGCGCGTTCGGCGGCCCACTGCGTCACGGCGTACACGGCGAGGAAATCGTTGCCGTCCACACGGATGCCGGGCATGCCATATCCCGGACCACGCGCCGCGAACGTCTGCTGCTCACCGCCAGCGAATCCCTGGAAGGTGGAAATCGCCCACTGATTGTTCACGACGTTCAACAGCACCGGTGCGCGGTACACAGCAGCAAACGTCAGCGCGTGGTGGAAGTCCGCTTCGGCCGTCGAGCCTTCACCGGTCCATGCCGCAGCCACATGATCCTCGCGCTTGATCGCAGCGGCCATGGCCCAGCCCACGGCCTGCGGCATCTGGGTGGTGAGATTGCCGGACACGGAAAAGATATTGCCGCTGGCCCAGTGATAGAAGATCGGCATTTGCCGGCCTTTGCACATGTCGCGGGTGTTCGACAGGCACTGACACATCAGATCGACGACGTCGCGGCCGCGCGCGATGTGCAGGCCTTGCGTGCGATAGGAAGGAAACAGCATGTCGGTCGGCCGCAGCGCCATTGCCTGCGCAATGGAGATGGCTTCTTCGCCGGTCGACTTGATGTAGAACGAGATCTTGCCCTGGCGTTGCGCGCGCTGCATGCGATCGTCCATCACGCGCGTGGTCATCATATGACGCAAGCCGACCTGCAGGTCGGCCGGCTCCAGGTGCGGATCCCACGGCCCGGTGGCTCGATGCTCCTCGCCGAGCACTCGGACCAGCGAGGTCGACAAGCTGGCGACTTCCTCGATCGAGGCGCGCGCATCGGGACGTGCGGCCGCGCCCGCCGGCGAGAGTTTGAGATAACTGAAATCGGCCCGCTCGCCCGGACGGGCAGGCGGATGCGGAACGTGCAGGCGTGAAGCGGAAGACATGGAGGAGTTCTCCTTGGAATCGCTGCAGGCTTCGAGGGTTGTGCGCAGCATGGCATGGGCAGATTAGGCCAAAGGCATGCGATAGATATTGCCAAACGTGCCATTTATTCGGCGATTCTGAAATGAACATTTCACTTTCAGACTATCCATGCAATACCATTGCAGCATGACCCAGCAAACGCTCGACCGCATCGATCTCAAAATTCTCGATGCACTGCAACAAGAAGCCAACCTGTCGGCGGCAGAGATTGCTGAAAAAGTCGGACTGACGCCGACTACCGCATGGCGACGCGTTTCGCGACTCGAAGAAGAAGGCGTGATCCGCCGGCGCGTCGCACTGCTGGATCGGGAAGCCGTTGGCCTGAGCGTGATGATCTTCGCACACGTGCGCCTGTCGACCCAGGGACGCGAGGCCATTGCCAAGTTCGAACAGGCGGTGCGCAAGCACCCCGAGATCCTGGAGTGCTACACCACGCTCGGCGAGATGGATTTCCTGCTGCGGATCGTCACCCGCGACATCAAGGCGTACGAGGCGTTCTTCCTCGATCACCTGTCGCGCTTTCCCATGGTGCAGGTGGTGCGGACTTCGATCGCACTGTCGCCGATCAAGGAGACGACGGCACTGCCGTTGTCGAAAGCCTGACTCAGCTGACGCTGGTGCGCCGCCTGAGCGGCTTGCACCGCTCGATGCGCGGGATGGGATGGATGGCGGATGCGCCGATTGCTTTTTCGGCCGGCGCATCCTGCAGACGTTCCCGATCGACTGATCGTCTATCTGCGCCTGAGCAGTGCGGCGCCAGCTGAGTAACCGCCGCCGAAAGTGACCAGCACGCCGACCTGCCCCACCGCCAGCGACTGCCAGCTGCGGTGATAGGTGATGGCGACGCTGGCACAGCCGGTGTTACCCAGCTCGGCGATGGTCATGGCGGCCCGTTGCGATGGCAGCTTCAGGTGTTCGAGCACGCAATCGATGATGCGCTTGTTCGCCTGGTGCGGCACCAGCAGCTGCACGTCCCCCACGGCAATGCGATTGCGCTCGAGGATGTCCTGGGTCACCGCGACCATCTCACGACAGGCGTGCATGAAAATGTCCTTGCCGTAGAGCATCACCAGCCCGTCCTGGTGCGGAATCATTTTGATACCTTCCGGCCCACGGCCGACATCGGCGCGCCCGACCGCGCGCACATCGACGATCTCCACTGCCTGCCCGGTCGGCTCCTTGGTCAGCACCATGGCCGCCGCGCCGTCGCCCCACAGGTGGCCCGACTTCTCGTCGCTGTCGGACGAATACAGGCTGTTGTGCTCGACCGCGACCACCAGCGCCTTGCGGGCGCGGCCCGACTGGAAGTAGGCGACGACGACGTCGAGCGCATCAATGAAGGATGAGCAGGCCGTCGACAGGTACAGCGCCCGCGCATGCTGAATATGGAAGTGCCTCTGTATGACGTGCGCAATCGTGCCGATGGTGTCCCAGGGCGTATAGGAAGCCCCGATGATCAGGTCCACGCCGTCCAGGCAGCCCGGCGCCTCGCGCACCAGGTTCTCCACTGCGGCGATGGACATGGTGTTGGCGTTCTCGCCGTCACCAGCGCGCCGGCGCTCGCGAATGCCGGTGAGCTGCTCGAACCAGGCCGTCGGTCTGCCGGTCAGCTCGCTGAAATATTCGTTGTCGACGACACGCTGCGGCAGATATTCGGCAGAGGCATGAATGAACACGGACAAAACTCGCTCCCAACCATTTCTAATGCGGGTTATCCATGTAATTGTCGCATGCCGGCCGGCACCGACGGCAGCACCCGGGAGAACAATTCACCCTCGAGAGGGGGTTTGTATTACAGCGTCCGTCAGCCGGCCCAGGCACGGATGATCCGATGCATGGCCTGGACACCGTCGGTCAGGGCCGCCGGTCCGGGCTGCAGAATGATCGGCGATTTGATCTCGAACAGCTGCGCGGCGGCAACGGCGGGAATCTGCTCCCAGCCGCGGCGGGCTACGACCGATTGCGGCTGGAATTTCTTGCCGCACCACGAGCCGAAAATGATGTCCGGTGCGCGCCGGATCACTTCGTCCGGATCGGCCAGGATGCGGTCCTTGCCCAAGGACTGGCATGCGTATTCCGGAAAGCACTCCTCGCCTCCGGCGATCTGCACCAACTCGGAGACCCAGCGGCTGCCCACGATCAGCGGCTCATCCCATTCTTCGAAGTACACCCGCGGCCGGACCTTGAGCGCGCCGGCGGCGGCTCGGATCGCGTCCAGTCCTGAGGATAATTCTGCGCAGAGCGTCTGCGCCTTCGCCTCGCAGCCGATCATGCCGCCAAGCATCCGGATCATCCTGAGGATGCCGGCGACGTCACGATGATTGAATATGTGGACGTTGAGGCCGCGCTTGACCAGGTCAGCCGCAATCTGCGCCTGCAGATCCGAGAATCCCAGCACCAGGTCGGGCTCGAGCTCGCAGATGCGATCCAGCTTGGCGCTGGTGAATGCCGAGACCTTCGGCTTTTCCTTGCGTGCCCGCGGCGGGCGCACCGTGAAGCCGGAAATGCCCACGATGCGCCAGTCTTCCTCGAGCAGGTACAGCGTCTCGGTGGTCTCCTCCGTGAGACAGACGATCCGTTCCGGATACGATCCGCGGGCCTGCGTATCCGGCATCTGTAGCTGCTTCAGATCAGAACAACGCCGGGTCGGCGTCGAGCACGCTGGCGGTTCCTGCCTCGACGATGCGCGCCTGCGCATGGGCCTGCGGCAGAACCTGCTCGGCATAGGCACGGGCGATCTGCTGCTTGCTGCGATAGAACTCGGGATCTTCCGCAGCCTTGCGCACCGCGATGTCGTGCGACTTCGCGATCAGCCAGCCGCCGATGGCCAAGCCAGCCAGCGTCAGATAGGGAACCGCGATCGCCAGCGTGCGCTCCACCTGCTCACGGTGATACTGCAGCAGCACACCCGTCGCATCGCGCAGCAGGCCTATAGCTTCGAGCGCAGCGCCCTTCGTGAGCGCGACCGAAGCGTCCTGCGTCGAGATCGCTTCCAGCTCGGACTGCATCTGCTCGATGAGCGCATTCATGGTCACGCCGCCATCGCGACCCACTTTGCGGCCGACGAAGTCCAGGGCCTGGATGCCGGTGGTGCCTTCGTAGATCGCAGTGATCCGGGAGTCGCGATAGAACTGGGCCGCTCCGGTTTCTTCGATGAAGCCCATGCCGCCGTGGACCTGCACACCCAGCGAGGTCATGGCCACGCCCACATCCGTCGACCAGGCCTTGACCACCGGAATGAGCAGTTCGCCGCGCGCCAGTGCCGCGACACGCACTTTGTCGTCCGGATGATTGCGGGCCAAATCGAGCTGCAACGCGGCATACAGCGCAATGGCGCGCGCCGCATCGGTGTTGCTCTTCATCGTCAGCAGCATCCGCTTGACGTCCGGGTGATACGCGATGGGCAGGGGCTTGCCTTCGCTCGGCCCGCTCTTGCCGCCGGGGCGGCCCTGCACACGGTTTCTTGCCCAGCTCAGCGCCTGCTGGTACGCGCGCTCGCCCAGTGCATAGCCTTCAAGGCCGACCGACAGACGCGCCGCGTTCATCATGATGAACATGTATTCGAGGCCGCGGTTCTGCTCACCCACCAGGTAGCCGACCGCGCCGCCCTGGTCGCCGAACGCCAGCACGCAGGTGGGGCTCGCATGGATGCCGAGCTTGTGCTCGATCGAAACGCAGCGCATGTCGTTGCGTTCGCCCAGGCTGCCGTCTGCGTTCACCAGGAACTTCGGGATGATGAACAGCGAAATGCCTTTCACACCGGCCGGTGCGCCGTCGATGCGCGCCAGCACCATGGCGATGGTGTTCGGCGTGTAGTCGTGATCGCCGTAGGTGATGAAGATCTTCTGGCCGTAGATGCGGTAATGGTCGCCTTCCGGCACCGCACGGGTGCGCACGGCAGCCAGGTCCGAACCCGCCTGCGGCTCGGTCAGCACCATGGTGCCGGTCCATTCACCGGTGATCATCTTGGGCAGGTAGGTCTGCTTCTGCTCATGGTTGCCGCAGCGGTCGATGGCTTCGATCGCGCCCTGGGTCAGCATCGGGCACAGCTTGAAAGCCAGGTTGGACGAAGCCCACAGCTCCTCCACCGCCGTGCCGAGCACGGTCGGCGCACCCTGCCCGCCGAACTCCGCCGGCGCGCGCAGCTGCTGCCAGCCGCCATCGACGAACTTGTGATAGGCCGCTTTGAATTCCGGCTGCGTCACGACGCCTTCCGGCGTCCAGCGCGCGCCCTTGATGTCGCCGAGACGGTTGATCGGCGCCAGCACCTCTTCGGCGAACTTGCCGGCTTCCTCCAGCACGGAATCAGCGAAGTCCGGGGAATAGTCCGTGAGTTTGCCCAGTCCGGTCAGCTGCTGATCGCCGATCAGCTGGTGCAGGACGAAGCGGAGTTCTTTCAGAGGGGCTTGATACATGATGGAAACCGGATTGGAAGAATGAAGAATCGTGAACGGGTGAGCTTACATGCTACGCCGATACTGCCCGCCGACCTCGTACAGGGCACGCGAGATCTGCCCCAGCGAGCAGACCTTCACCGCGTTCATCAGCTCGCCGAAGATGTTCGCGCCGGAAGTGGCAGCGGCTTGCAGCTGTTCCAGTGCGGCGCGCGAGCGATCCGCGTTGCGCAGGTGGAAGGAACGCACGGCGGCGACCTGGAAGTCCTTTTCTTCGTCGGTCGAACGGATCAGCGCGACGGACTTCTGGGCACCGCTTTCGGACTCCGGCCCGAGGAAGGTGTTCACGCCGATCAGCGGCAGCGTGCCGTCGTGCTTGAGCTTCTCGTAGTACATGCTCTCTTCCTGGATCTTGCCGCGCTGATACATCGTCTCCATCGCGCCCAGCACGCCGCCGCGCTCCGACAGCGACTCGAACTCCTTGTAGACGGCTTCCTCGACCAGATCGGTCAGGTACTCCATGAAGAACGAACCCTGCCACGGGTTCTGATTGTTGTTCAGACCCAGCTCGCGGTTGATGATGAGCTGGATGGCCACCGCACGGCGCACGCTCTCCTCGGTCGGCGTGGTCAGCGCTTCGTCGTAGGCATTGGTGTGCAGGGAGTTGCAGTTGTCGAACAGCGCATACATCGCCTGCAGCGTGGTGCGGATGTCGTTGAACTGGATTTCCTGTGCGTGCAGCGAGCGGCCCGAGGTCTGCACGTGGTACTTCAGCATCTGGCTGCGTGAGCTGCCGTTGTACAGATCGCGCATGGCACGAGCCCAGATGCGTCGGGCCACACGGCCGATCACCGCATACTCCGGATCCATGCCGTTGGAGAAGAAGAACGACAGGTTCGGCGCGAAGTCGTCGATCTTCATGCCGCGCGCCAGGTAGTACTCGACGATGGTGAAACCGTTGGACAGCGTGAAGGCCAGCTGGCTGATCGGATTCGCACCGGCTTCGGCGATGTGATAACCGGAGATCGACACCGAGTAGAAATTGCGGACCTTGTGATCGATGAAGTACTGCTGCACGTCACCCATCATGCGCAACGCGAACTCGGTGGAGAAAATGCAGGTGTTCTGCGCCTGGTCCTCCTTGAGGATGTCGGCCTGCACGGTGCCACGCACCGAGGACAGCGCCTCGGCGGCGAGCTTGGCGTGCTCCTGCGCCGTCAGCACGCCGGGCGCGATCAGCTGATCGCTGGTGACTCCCAGCAGGCTCACGCCCGAGCCGTCGTGTCCTTCGGGCAGCTGACCGTTGTAAACCGCAACCGACTGGCCGTTGTCGGTGGTCGCCGCACGCAGTTCGGCAATGCGCTTCTCGGCTGCCGCCCAGCGACCCTCATCTTTCAGGAAGCGCTCAACGCGCTGGTCGATCGCGGTGTTCATGAACATGGCCAGCAGCATCGGCGCCGGGCCATTGATGGTCATCGATACCGAGGTCGTCGGCGAGCACAGGTCGAAGCCGGAGTACAGCTTCTTCATGTCGTCGAGCGTCGCGATGGAGACACCCGAGTTGCCGGTACGGCCGTAGATGTCCGGACGCGTGTCCGGGTCCTCGCCGTACAGCGTCGTAGAGTCGAACGCCGTCGACAGGCGCGTAGCCGCTTGGCCGCGCGCGAGATAGTGGAAGCGCCGGTTGGTGCGCTCGGGACCGCCCTCGCCCGCGAACATGCGGATCGGGTCTTCCGCTTCGCGACGATACGGATATACGCCGCCGGTGTACGGATAGCTGCCCGGCAGGTTCTCGGTGAGGATGAAATGCAGCGTTTCGCCCCAGTCGCGGAATTTCGGCACGGCGATCTTGGGCATCGGGTTGCCGCTGAGCGAGGTGCTGTAGTTCTCGCCGGTGACCAGACGGTCGCGAACCTTGTACGAATACTTGGTGTCGCTCACGCCGCTCACCCGCTGCGGCCAGCGCTTGAGCTCGCCGACGCCTTCGGAGCCGATCTGGTCCAGCGCCTGGTTGTAAGCAGCGCGCAGATCGCGACGCGTCACGTCCACGCCGGTTTCGTTCAACGCGTCGTCGGGATACCGATCCAGCGGACCCGGCAAGCGCGGATCGTGCAGCACCTTGAGCGACTCATACATGCCAAAAGCACGCCGCGCCGCTTCCACCGATGTCTCGATGCCGACGCGGGCGCGCCGCCCGGACGCTGCGATCTCGGCCAGGTAACGGCTGCGTGTGCCCGGAATCAGCGGATCGCGCGACACGAACTGCGTCGGCCCGACATCATCCACCTTCCACGATGCCTTGCCGTCCGTCTTGGCATCGACCAGCCGGCACAGCTCGGCGAACAGGCGGTTCACGCCCGGGTCGTTGAAGCGGCTGGCGATGGTCGGAAACACCGGCACCTGCTCGTCCGGCAGGCGTGCCTGATCCTTGTGATTGCGGCGCCACTGCTTGCGCACGTCGCGCAGCGCATCTTCAGCGCCGCGTTTCTCGAACTTGTTGAGCACGATCACGTCGGCGAAATCGAGCATGTCGATCTTTTCCAGCTGGCTGGCCGCGCCGTACTCGCTGGTCATGACGTAAGCGGAGACGTCCACCATGTCCGTGATCTCGGTGTCGGACTGACCGATACCGGCGGTCTCGACGATGATCAGGTCGAAATTCGCCAGCCGCAGCAGGCCGATCACGTCCCTGAGCACCGCACTGGTCGCCAGGTTCTGGCGCCGCGTGGCGAGCGAGCGCATGAAAATGCTGTCGGCCGCCAGTGAGTTCATGCGAATGCGATCGCCCAGCAGCGCACCGCCCGAGCGGCGACGGGTCGGGTCCATCGCGATCACGGCGATGTTGCGGTCAGGGAAGTGGCGCAGGAAGCGCTGCAGCAGCTCGTCGTTGAGGCTGGACTTGCCGGCGCCGCCGGTGCCGGTCAGGCCGATCACCGGCACATGGCCCTTGGCCCGGGCGCTGGCACGCCGGATCATGTCGCCGGTGGCATCGCCCTCCTCGGCAGCTTCGAGCGCCGAGATGGTCTGTGCCAGCTGGTGGTGATCGCGCGGATTGAGCGGCTTGAACTCGAATTCGGGCTTCGGCACGGCCAGCACGCGCTGGAACACGTCGTCGATCATGCCTTCCAGGCCCAGACGGCGGCCGTCTTCCGGCGTGTAGATCTTCTCTACGCCATGCTTCTCCAGTGTCTCGACTTCATGCGGCGCAATGGTGCCGCCGCCGCCGACGATGACCCGAATGTGCTCGACACCCTTCTCGCGCAACATGTCGACCATGTAGGCGAAATATTCGTTGTGACCGCCCTGGTAGGAGGACACGGCGATGCCGTCGGCGTCTTCCTGGATGGCGGCGCGCACGATCTCGGCCACGCTGCGGTTGTGCCCCAGGTGCACCACCTCGGCGCCGTGCGACTGCAGCAGGCGACGGATCATGTTGATGGCGGCATCGTGGCCATCGAACAAGGAAGCGGCACTGACGAAGCGCAACGGCTGATCCCCCCGATTGGCCGCCTGCGCACCTGCTGGAACTGCCCGAGCCACTGTTCCGGAACCCATAGTTCTGCCGCCTCTAGATTGACGATCCGACCCGACTGAATCTTTCACGGCCCGCGCCTGGTACGCATTCACCTCCCGCGGTACGGGAGCGGCCGGGGTCGATTCCAGCCGCAGTGCCCGGGTAGACGGGCGACAAGGTACTCTGCCGTATACTCTATACTCGTGAGTATATTTAGGGGCGCGCCGGGCGGTCAACGCCTGGCGCAGCGCAGCAAGGCGCAAGGTATGATCCGGCGCCAGAACCGCGGCAGGAGTTCGGCAGTGGCGAGCAGACAGGCGCGCAAAAGCATTCCCAAGGACGGCGTCTCATTGTGGGCGCCGGTCAATGCACGCGTGCGTGATCGGGAGCGCAAGCGCGATGCCGTGATCCTGGTAGCCGCCCGCGCCTTTCGCGAACGCGGCTATCACAACACCTCGCTCGACGATATCGCCAGTGAGCTGAACGTCACCAAGCCGACCGTCTATCACTACGTCGCCAACAAGGAGCAGTTGCTGTTCGAGTGCTTCCGCGCCGGCTTGCATCAGATCATGGAAGCGTTCGAGCAGATCCGTAACGCGAACGAAGATGCCCGCACCCGCCTGGGCGCCGTCGTCACCCGCTACGCCGAGGCCATCACGTCGGACTTCGGCTGGTGCATGGTGCAGGCGGAAAACCAGGATCTGAGTCCCGCCATGAGCCGCAAGGTCAAGGCGCTGAAATCCGAGATCGACCAAGGCATCCGCCAGCTGCTGAAGGAAGGCATCGCCGACGGTTCGATCCGCGACTGCGATGCGAAAATGGCTGCGTTCGCCATCGCCGGCGCCCTCAACTGGATCGCGCACTGGTATCGCAGCGATGAGCCGCTGGCGGCGGCCCAGATCGCCGAACGCTACCTGCAACTGTTCGAGCTCGGGCTGCGGCCTCGCTAACGCGTTTTCGGAGAATCGTCATGGGTCATCGGCTGAGCAAGATCTACACCCGCACCGGCGACACCGGCACCACCGGACTCGGTGACGGCACGCGCGTGCCGAAGACGCACGGGCGCATCGAAGCCTACGGAGCCGTCGACGAAGCCAACAGCGCCCTCGGCATGACGTTGGCGGTGAGCGGCCTGCCGGACGACGTCGTGCGGCTGCTCACGGAAATCCAGCACGACCTGTTCGATCTCGGCGGCGAGCTGGCGGTGCCGGGCTATCGCGCCATCCAGCAGGAACGGATCGATACGCTGGAACAGGAGCTGGACCGGCTGAACGAGAACCTGCCCATGCTCAAGGAATTCATCCTGCCTGGCGGCGGTCCGGCCGCTGCGGCCTGTCACCTGGCCCGCACCATCACGCGGCGCGCCGAAAGGCAGGTGTGGCGATTGATGGAAAGCGAGTCCGTGGCCACCGAAGTGCCGCAGTACCTGAACCGGCTTTCCGATCTGCTCTTCGTGGTCGCCCGCGTGCTCGCTCGACACGAGAACGGCCAGGAAGTGCTCTGGAAGCGCAACCGCGGCTGACCAGGCCAGGAAGTTCCAGCCGACTCATCAATTGGTCCCCGCGCACGCGAGCGCCCGTCCGAATTAGCAGAATGGGCGCCCGTCTCGCCTGCGAGGGACAGAATCTGCGCTGGAGCGACGAGAGAAATCTCAAAGCGTCCCTGGCGCTCCGACCCTGCACCGCAAGCGTCGCTGCTTCCTAGAACCAGTTGTAATTGAAGCTGATGCTGATGCGCTCGCTCTTCACCGGGTTCGGCGCCACCTCATGCCGCAGCCAGCTCTCGAACAGCACCAGTTTGCCCGCCTCCGCCGGCAACACGTTCCACGGCCGGTTCTCCGGGCGGCAGTCCGCTTTGCGCGGCGGCGCCGCCATGAATCGATCCAGACGCGGATCCTCGAACTTGATGCCAGGCGAACCGCGCGGCGTCTGCACATAGTAAGTACCGCTGATCGTCGCCAGCGGATGCAGATGCAAGCTGTGCACCACGTGCTGCGGCATCACGTTCACCCAGCAGTCCGTCATCGTCAACGGTCGCGCTTCCAGGTCCAGCTCCAGCGAGCGCGCAAAGGCTTTCACATGTCGGTTCAGTTTGCGCTCGAGCGTTGCAAACGTCGGCGATACCTGGTGCATGTGCGCGACGGAGTTATACGAAGTGTAGCCGCCGGGATAGTTCTGCTTCGACCAGCGCCGGCCGGCCGCGTCGTCATGGCGCAACTGCAGACACTCGCGCAGCAAGCGGTTATTGAACTCGGACCAGCCGGCCTGCGCCAGCCGCGCCGTGTACACCAACGTTGGAAACAGGGCCTGTGTCGCCATTGAGGATCGATCCGGACTAGGCGCTGGGAAACAGCGCAATCACGTTGCGTGCCGCCAGCACCATCAGCACGATGGAAGAAAGCGAGAAAATCATGAAACGCACCGGCACGAAATTCGACGTGCACTGCACGAGTGAATGCGCCACGCGCAGGCCGACGTAGGTCCATGCCAGCATTGCGTTCAGCGGATCCGCCGCGCCTGCCAGGTGCGTGTAGATCGCAAGCACGTAGAACACGGTCGGCTGCTCGTGCAGATGGTTGTAGTTGTCGGCGATCTGTTGCACCGATACCGGCAGCGGGTCCAGATCGCTCTTGCGCTTGATGCGTTTCGGATTGATGCGTGCAGCACGCATCGCGGGAATGCGCGTGGCATACATCCAGACCCAGATGACGAAGGTCCAGACGATCAACGCCAGCATCGGCGTCAGCATGTCCAGAGGCATGATCGGACTCCCTGGTGAATATCTCACCCGTCGCTATCGTTTGCGGGAAACTTCACTCGCGTAAGTTTCAGGCTTGAAGCCGACCAGCAGCCGGCCGCCCAGGTCCAGTACCGGCCGCTTGATCATCGATGGCTGCGCCAGCATCAACACAATGGCCTTGCGCTCGTTCAGCCCGGTCTTGTCCGCATCGGGCAATTTTCGGAAGGTGGTGCCGGCACGATTCAGCAGCACCTCCCAACCCAGCTCCTTGCTCCAGCGCTCTAGCTGCGCGCGCTCGATGCCGGCGACCTTGTAATCATGAAAATCGTACGCGATGCCGTGATCGTCCAGCCAGGTCCGGGCCTTCTTCATGGTGTCGCAGTTCTTGATGCCGTAGAGAGTGACGGGCACGTCCGCAGTCCTCGATTGAGCGCTGGCCGGCAGGATATCGCGCGGATCGCGTCCGAAGAAAGCCGACGATTCGGCGCGGCAGCTCAACGTCGGCTCTGGCGTGTCAGTCAGGCTGCGAGACCGTGCTGCCGGTTGCACTCTACAATCGTTGGATGATCCGGATCGGAAGTGGCTGAAGGAGTGAAATCCCATGCTGGAAAAGATTGGCGCGATCACTGCGGTTGGTGCAGCCTCGTTACTTCTCGTCGTTGCCGATGCGGCGACGAATCAGCAAGCTGCAACCGGCATCCTGCCGAGCCAGGGGAGCTATCGCCTGCCCTTCGCCGATGGGACGAAGGTCAAGGTCTTCGATGACTTCAGCACCCATCGACCGACCGGCCGGATCGACCTCTACGCCATCGACGGCAAGCCTCCCTACGCAGTCGTCGCTGCTGCCGACGGACGCATCGTTGCGATTCAGGATGGATATAGCGAGCAGCAGTCCGGACGCGCGGCCAAGGATTGTCACAACAACTACGTCTGGATCGAGCACCCGAACGGCGAATGGACCAACTATTCGCACCTGGTCCACGACAGCGTCACCGGCAAGGCCGGATTGAAGGTAGGCGACAGCGTGACGGCAGGCACCTACCTGGGTGACGAGGGCGCGGTCGGCTGCGCAATGCTGAACCACGTCCATTTCGAAGTGGTCGTTCCGCCCACGGACCATCCAATCGATGCCGGTGGCTTTCTGACGGACAATGAGAACAGCAAGCGTGAGCGGCAGCCGCGCTTCTGCGGTGTTCCCGACGAGACGGCACGCAAGGATGCTGCTTACACGGCAACCTCGTGCCGCTGAGTCCATCCTTACACGGCTTCAAACGTCCTCGCGATCGGGCATGCGTCGAGTCTTTCGGACTGGTGCAGCCGGCGACTGCAGCGAGCACCGAAAAGAGCTGCGCTACGCCGAATACGAACGCGAAGTGGTCGCCCCGCCATGACCGGTCCAATCGGTATGGAAAAACTTCCCGCGCGGTTGGTCGAGCAGTTCATACGTGTGCGCCCCGAAGTAATCGCGCTGGGCCTGCAACAGGTTCGCAGGCAGGCGCTCCGAGCGATAGCCGTCGAAATAGGCCAGCGCTGAGCTCAGGCAGGGAATTGGAATCCCGCCGCTGACCGCAGCAACCACCACGCGACGCCAGGCCGCCTGCCGGCTTGCGACGGCATCCTTGAAGAAGGGATCGAGCAGCAGATTCACCAACTGTGGATTGCGGTCGAACGCCTTCTTGATATCGCCGAGAAAGGCCGAGCGAATGATGCAGCCGCCGCGCCAGACCAGTGCAATGCCGCCGTAGTTCAGATTCCACTGGTAGGTCTTGGCTGCAGCGCGCAGCAGCTGATAGCCCTGCGCATAGCTGATGATCTTGGAGGCATACAGCGCTTGGCGCAGATCATCGATCAGCTGCTGTCGATCCCCAGAGAATGCAGTCACCTCCGGCTGGATCTGCTTCGCCGCCGCGACACGTTCCTCTTTCGCGGCCGACAACGACCGTGCGAACACGGCTTCGCCGATCAGCGTGAGCGGGATGCCTTCATCCAGGGCCTCGATCACCGTCCACTTTCCGGTGCCCTTCTGGCCGGCCGCATCGAGGATGGTATCCAGCGTGGCCACTGCGTCGCGATCGCGGAAGGCAAGGATGTCGCGAGTGATCTCGATCAGATAGCTGTCGAGCTCGCGTGCGTTCCAGTCTGCGAACACGCGATGCATCTCATCATTGTTCAGACCGAGCACGCGCTTCATCACGTCATAGGTCTCGCCGATCAGCTGCATGTCGCCGTATTCGATGCCGTTGTGGATCATCTTCACGAAATGGCCGGCACCGTTCTCACCCATCCAGTCCGTGCAAGGCTCACCTTCCGGCGTGCGTGCGCAGATCGCCTCGAAAATGGGTTTGATGTGTGGCCATGCGGCCGCGCTGCCTCCAGGCATCAACGAAGGTCCGGTCAACGCGCCCTCCTCGCCGCCGGATACGCCGGAACCGACGTAGAGCATGCCGCTCTCCTCGACCCGGTGCGTGCGGCGAATGGTGTCGGTGAACAGGCTGTTGCCACCATCGATCACGATGTCGCCAGGCTGCAGTAAAGGCAGCAGCTGATCGAGCAACTGATCCACCGCCGCGCCTGCTTTGACCAGCATCAGGATCTTGCGCGGCCGCTTCAATGCGGCGACCAGTTCCTGCACGCTGCGTGTGCCAACAAAACGTTTGCCCTTGGCACGGCCGGCCATGAAAGCGTCGACGCGCGCAGCGGTCCGGTTGTAGACGGCTACCTCGAAGCCCCGGCTCTCCAGGTTCAACGCTAGGTTCTCGCCCATGACCGCCAACCCGATCAGGCCGATATCCGCTACTGCATCGCTCATGACTCAAAACCCTCTGCTGATGGCGTTGGATCGACGCGGCCGCCGCCGCTTCGGGCTTCCGACTTCGTCGGTCTCGCAGGCTGCGACGAGCTTCACGCATCGATAAGCCCGGCGCGACTACCTGTCCACATCCAGGCGAGCCGCGGACGGCAAGGCTCCCGAGCACGGACCAAGCGCGTGGCGGCGATGCAAGGTTCCTAGCGACCTCCGCCGCCGCCGCCTCCACCCCCTCCGCCCGATGAGCCGCCCCCGCCGGAGCCGGACGAACTGCCGGGTGGTCTGGAGGACGAGGCGATCTGCGAGCTGAGACTGCTGCCGATCGCCCGGCTCAGGCTGCCCAGATCGCTGACTTTACCGCCGTCGTACCAGCTCATGTCATTGGCGACGACCGCAGCGGCCGCTGCGCCTACGGCCAAGGTGAACTTCTCGGTCCAGGCATCTTCCACTTCCAGCGCCACGGCATAGGGCAACAGTTCCTCATACCGCCGGGCATCGAGTTGCGGCGGACCCTCGGGGCCGCTGACGCGGGCCAGCTCATCGCGTTCGGCCACGCTCAGATACAGCTTCAGTCCTTCGATTTCGTCGAGCAGCTTGCGGCCCTCTGGTGTCGGAGCACGCACCAGCGCGCCAAAGCCGAACAATGTCGCGACCGCGAGTGCGCCGACCGCAATGATTGCGACAAGACCCGTTCCCCGCGCCATCAGCAGTGCCAGAGCGATCGCTGCGACCGCAATGGCCACGGCCTTGGCGAGACTCCAGCCGTTACGTTTGAAGTAACGTGGCTGCATTGTCTTGTCCAGCATGCGGCTGTGCCCGCTCATGGCCGCCGAGACGGTCGCCGCGTTGCTGTTCTTCAGGATCAACGGCTCGGCGCGGCCCTTGAACAACCGTTCCACCAGAGCACTCTGACTTGCATCGGCCGGCGCCGGACTGGAAGGATTGGGCAGCAACTGCCACTCATCCTTGAGCAGGCGCTTTTCCCTGACGATGCGCAGGCGACCGGACACGGCAAGCGCCAATACCGCTGACGAGAAACAACGTGTGTCGTAACCCATCCGACGCAGGTAGCGCAGACTCGCGGGAGTCTGGCCGGTTGGCGGCTCGTAACGCGCAATGATGATTCCTTTGTGCGGATCACGCCCTACGCGTCGCCACTCATACACGCAGAACACCAGCAGCAGGATCAGCCCCGCCAATGCGACCAGCACACCGCGGTTGTCCTTGAGCAGCCAGATGAAGCGTTGCGCGCGGGTTGGCTCGGGAATGACGCCCTTCGGAAAAGTCAGAACGATCGTAAAGCCTTCGTAGGACGCCAGCGGCGCGGTCAGCTGCCAGCGTGCAACTCCATCGGCAGGCAGATGCGTCTCGTATTGCGTGCCTTTTGCGCCCTGCGGGCCGGTGTAGCCTTCGGAGCTCATCTGCGCGGTCGGCACCTTTACCGGCAGCCGTGCTTCGACGCTGGCGCGCTCGATCGGAAAGATCCAGCCGGTGCCGATGGCATTCCAGTACAGCTCGTCGTGATCGGCGAAGAAACCGAGCTGGCGTGTCGTGCGGTAACGCAGCGTGAACGTGTGCTCGGCGGGAACCGGCAGATAGTCGTCGTTGCCGGTATTGATGCGAATGCCGTTGTTGCGGCGTTCGGTGAACCACGGCTCCGGCCGGCCATCGCGCTCGACCCCGAGCACCTCCAGATCGACGCTCACCCGGTTGCCGTAACGGTCGGTGTAGCGCGTCGGGAAATCGCGATAGATGCCGCGGCGGATCTGATTGCCCTCGGCATTCACGGTGATGCGTTCGGTGACGTCGAGGCTGCCATCGGCCCGAATGTCGACGCCGATGTCATAGTCGAGGATGCGCTCTTCGGCACGGACCGTGGAAAGCGCCGCCAGCAACAACAGCGCCAGCAAAGCGCGAATCATGGAGAAACCTCGACACGAACTGCCGGCCGTTCTTCTTCCCGGGCCTGGTAGAACTCGAACGTCGAGAACCCGCCGGCACGCGCCACGATTACATCTGGCACGCGCTGAACGGCGTCGTTGTTGTCTCGGACCGCCCCGTTGTAGAAGCGCCGTGCGTACTGCAAGTGCTCTTCCACTTCCACCAGATCGCGTTGCAGCTGCGCGAAGTTGTCGCTGGCCTTGAGATCCGGGTACGCCTCCTTGAGCGCGAACAGCCGGCCAAGTGCCCGCTCCAGATCGGACTCGACTGCGGCCAGGCGAGCCGGGCTGCTCAAGGTGACAGCTTGCGCACGCAGCTCCGTCACCGCTTCCAGCACGGCGCGTTCGTGCCCGGCGTAGCCCTTCACCGCCGACACGAGCTGCGGCACCAAGTCATGCCGACGGGTCAGCTGCACGTCGATGTCCGCCCAAGCGGTGCGCACCTGGTTCCGCAACCGCACCAACCGGTTGTATGCGAATGCCGCCCAGATCAGCACTATCGCACCCGCCAGCATCGCAATCCCGGCCATGCCATCCTCCCGTCGGTCGAACGTTCGCGGGCCGTCTGTACGACGCCGTGGAGAAATCGATTGGATTTGCCGCGCCGGTCGAACGGCCGCAAGCGCGGCTACCGGATGATCTGCAACTCCCCGCCGATGCAGCTCGCCGCGACTACGAAGTGCCGGCGGCGCACACCGGGTGCGCCGAAAGGGTTACGCGTTCGCCGCCTGATCCAGTGCCACGAAGCTCGTTTCCGGCAATGCTGGTGCTACGGCCTGCTGCATGGCCTGCGTGCTGAGACGCGGAATCGGCTCGTCGCCATGCAGGCACTGCCGGGTATTGGCAAGCCAGCGCTCGATGTGTCGACGAAAGCGCACCACGGCACGTTCGCGAAACACCGCGATGCCGGTGCCATCGAACATCTGCTCCTGCGCTTCGGTGACGTGATACCACCATTGCAGACGATCCAGGCGATCACCGTCGTAATACGGCAAGGTGATCGAAAAGCGTCGTCCGCGGCGCGTTGGGTCGATTTCGGCGTACGCGAAATAATCTTCGAGTGCACGTGGCAGTTCGATGAGCGACATCCGTCAACGGGAAGCGACAAATGATGTGTCTGATAATAGCGACTCCCGCGAAGGCGCGTCTACGGCTCGCGCATGCCGATTCGAAGATTCGCTCGCCCGCTCCTCATGCCGATCGATCTCGCCAGGAAAAAATCCCGCAAATGCGGTGCGCGCTGCGCGAACGATTCGTTCATGCATGCGCCGCGAGACGATTTAGGAACGCTGCCGAGCACGGCTCGCTCGGCAAGATTCAGTCGCGTCGAGCCCGGATTACGCATAGTCGCTGGTCGGTTCACGCATGGTTGCCGATCGGCCGCGGCGCGCGGCCAGTCATCGAATGACTTTGAAACGCGTTCGACTCGTTTTCAGGACGACAGGCGATCCGCTGCCGCAAGCTGCGACACGCGCCAGCACAGGATCCAGGCTATAGCCCTACGCGCCCCGCTCAACTCGTCGACCGCTGGAACCCGAACGCAGTTGATGCATGAAAGCCGCTGGCAAACTGTGTTGCTTTGGCGACATTTTGCGTTAAAACAACAACAAACCCTGGCCACATCCTTAGAATGCCGAGCGCTGGCACGCATGCCAGCCGTTTCACGTATAGGAGATTCTTGATGCTTTCACGAACCTTTGGGGCACTCGCCGCTGCCGCGCTGGCGCTTCCGGTCGCGACCCAGGCCGCTGACTTCGACTATTCCTTCGTCGATCTCGCGCTGCTGCCTCATGTGCAGGTCGAAGCAGGCAACGACGACATCGACGGCGACGGCTTCCAGCTGCGCGGTTCGCTGGCAGTGAGCTCGAACTTCTTCGTGCTGGCCCAGCTGCAGGATTTCGACCTGGATCACGGCGTGGACGTGACGCGCTGGATGGTCGGCGGCGGCGGCCACTGGCCGCTCAACAACACCGTCGACCTGGTCGCCAGCGTGGGCGTGGTACGGCTGAACGTGGATGTCGGCCGCTTCGACGACCACGACACCGGTGTGTTCCTGGGTGGCCGCGTACGCGCCCAAGTTGCTCCGCGCTTCGAGCTCGAAGGCGGTGTGGAATACATCAGCGCCGAAGTCGGCGACGCCGGTGACGACGTGTACCTGGTGGGTGAAGGCCGCTACCACTTCAACGACCAGTTCTCGGTCGGCGCCCTGCTGAACTTCAGCAGCGACGTCGAGACGCTCGGCGTCTACGGCCGCTATTCGTTCTGATACGACCTGCCTGCAGGCGCTCATCGGCAGCTCATCGCGAGCTGCCTGAAGGGCGCGGGCTTTCTGCCCGCGCCCTTTTCATTTGCGCTTAGAGATTCACGCTGTAGACGAAACTCGCCTTGGGCGCCCGCAGGTAGCGCTCGGCGATGGTGCTCCTGACGTTGGCGAAGTCGTCCTTGGCATCGACGAACTGCGCCTTGAGGTCCTCGGCGCGCTTCTTGTCGCCTGAGGCCTTGATCTCCAGCACCGTAGTCTCGAACGACTCGATCGCCGCCGGCAGGGCGCCGAAATCGATCTCGATGCAGCCCTGGTCCTTGTCGTTGGCCGCAGTCTCGGTGGCCTTCCACGACACCGCGCCGGCCTTCATGAAGGCGCCGAGCTGCATGGCTGCAAGCTGGCTGTAATTGCGCGGCGTGCCATCCGCCGCGTACATGCCGCGCGAGATATGGCCGAAGCCCCAGGCGATGTTGCGCAACTGGATCTTGCGGACCTCGTCGTCATTGAAGATGCCTTTGCCGGCCAGCCAGTTGGTCAGGTACATGGAAGAGGTCTGCGCCTTGAGCTCTTCCAGGGTGGAGGCCAGCGTGCCGCCGAACACGACATCGTCCTCCTTGCCCTTCACCTTGTACTCGTGCGAAGGCCCGAGGTTGTGCGCGGCCTCGTGCAGCAGCGAGCTGATCAGCGTTTCACGCGGCGTGGTGGTGGCAAGCGCGTTGGTCGCCTTGCAGAACATGGACGACATCAGCTCGGCCTGCGTGTCGCGACTGTCGGCATCGGTGTAGAGATTGGTCATGGCGACGGTCCGCCCGCCCTTCTCCGCCACCGGTCCCCAGTTCGGCAGCGACTGGCCGATGGTGGCGCCATGCGCGTTGCGCTGGTCGCCGGCGTTGAGTACCACGTCGATGAAGTCCGGGATCTTGAAGTTCACGTCGCGCGCCTGGTACGGCTTCTTCGCCATCGCCGCCACCGCCTCTTCCATCTCGCGCTTCAGCGGATCGAGCTTCTTCTGCCATTCCAGCGATTCGGGATTGATGCGCGCCAGCTGCAGGGCGAAGCCTGCTTTCCAGGCACAGGGCTCGTAATAGACTTCATCAGGCGCGATGCGCACGTACCACTTGCTGTTCTGCGCGTTCATCGCCACCCAGGCCTGGTTGGCGGGCTCCCAGTCGTTGCTGCGGAAGGAGTTGGCTGCCGCAGTGAGATACGCCTTGAGCGCTGCCTCGTCGTCACCCAGTCCGGAAGCGGCTGCCTCCAGCTCTCTGGCGACACTGCCCATGTCCTGGTCGTAGGCCTCGGTATACGGCTTCTTGCGGAACGTGCCGGGCTGGTCGCCGGC
>Ga0182745_1000780_pt1 | contig 32853 bp, 43 predicted proteins | sample eDN3rd30CKraftBY_FD_128523 | JGI IMG/M metagenome (GOLD analysis project Ga0182745, IMG submission 128523) | Enriched backyard soil microbial communities from Emeryville, California, USA - eDNA 3rd pass 30_C Kraft BY (version 2) (version 2) | ecosystem: Environmental > Terrestrial > Soil >...
AGTACATTCTAAACCTAATGTTTACGAGACATTTTAGGACAATTCTTTAATACTTTGTCTTGTAAATCATATTTACTAGACAACTTCATGAAGATTTTTGATTCTTTGTCAAGTAAATCAAGTCTTCTAGACAACCTCATGAAGATTTCTGATTTTTTGTCTAATAAGTCTGACCCTATATTAATTCAATCCGGATTGCCAAAAATAGGATCATTAAATTATATTTAAATTAAGGGGGAATTGGGATGAGTGAAATTAGAAAATTGGCGGGGGAAGCCGAATTTACAACGTTTGTTGATATCGTCGCAAACGCATATCCAGGCATTTTAGCTAGTACGCCGCAAGAAAAACAAAGATTTAAAGAGTTTTTAATGAATAAGCAACAGGAAGATCCAGTTGTAGATTTCTTTGGATTATTTAGAGAGCAGCAACTAATTGCGGGTATGCGAATTCATTATTATGAGATGAATTTACATGGCCAAAAAGCAAAAATTGGTGGTGTCGGACTCGTAGCGGTGGATTTGCTCCATAAAAAGAAGGGAGCAGCAAAGGAACTGATTGAGGAGTTTCTTCAAATGTTTAAGGAGCAAGGGGTTCATCAAGTTGCCCTTTATCCATTCCGTCCTGATTTTTATAAAAAAATGGGATTTGGTTATGGCCCGAACATGTATCAGTACTTGTTAGAGCCGTCTAGTTTCCAAAAGGGGTCAACTAAAGAAAATCTCTTCTATGCAAATGAAGGAGATACAGAGCTGTTAAAAGCCTGCTATAACCGTTATGTAGAAAACCAACACGGCATGATTTATAAGACGGAGCATGAGTGGAAAGCCCTGTTTAAAAATCCAGAAAATCGAATCGTTGCTGTGAAAAAGGATAATAAAATCGAGGGTTACCTCGTCTTTACATTCAAAAAACAAAGCGAAACGAACTTCATGCTAAACAAGTTAATCATTAAAGAATTCATCTATGAAACACCGGAAGCACTACTAGAACTAAGTACATTCTTAAACAGCCAAGCCGATCAAATTCAACGAATTGAATGGAACACACAGGATGAAAACATCCGATTCCTAGTTAATGATGCCCGCAATGGCTCAAGCGAATTAATTCCAAGCGTTTATCACCCAAGTGCGACATCTGGTATTGGTTTAATGTACCGAATCATCGATGTGAAAGGGTTCATTGGGCAGTTAAGCCACATAAGATTCATAACTTCTGATGTGAAATTGAAATTGACTGTAACTGATACCTTTTTCCCGGTCAATCAAGGGGAGTACTCGTTGCAGTTGAAGGATGGTAAGTTAGATATCAGGGAATCAGGCGATGTTGATGTAGAAATGAAAATCGACATTTCAGACCTATCCTCTTTATTCATGGGCGTCGTACCACTAAAAGATTTGTATCTGTATAGCAAGGTTGAGGTAAGTGACCGTACCTTCCTAAATACGCTAAATTCTATATTTGCAACTTTTGAAAAGCCTGTTTGTATTAGTGCCTTTTAATATATGAATCAAGCCATAAACGCTGCCATTCAGTGTTTGTGGCTTTTTATTGCCGGAAATTACTTTGCATGGTAATAAATTTTACTTCTAAAGGTATAATTTGTATTGCTATCTAACGTAATTTGAATTACTATATAAAGTAACAGGGGGTGAATTATGGAAAAGTTAGATGATTTAAGGTTGAATGTCAGTCTGTTGCGAAGAAAAGTACCGAATTTAACTAGTGCAGCAAAGCAAGTGGGCTTAAGGCCAGCTACCGTTTCGAATCTCTGTACAGGAAAAATACCTGTTGGGAGAGCAGAGGTTCGAACTTTAGTTGCACTTGCATCTTTAGCGAATTGCAGTTTGGATGATTTGATTATCAGAGGGGAGAAAATCGAAATGATCGAAACGAAAATTAAAACGTTAGATTTATTTGCACCGTTAGCCAAAGGGGGAACTGTTGGTTTAGTTGCACGTCCAGGAATGGGCCAGATGGTTGTGTTAGCTGAATTAATCTACCGACTAAGAAATGAAGGAAATAAAACTGTTCTTCTAATGCCTACAGGTGAGCATAAAGGATTAGATGAACTCGTTGAAAATGTGGAATTCATTACAAACTCAATTGATGAAACATATGAAAGGATCGCGGCGATTGGTGGGGACCAGGATATTATGTTCGTTGCAGACAGAACGCATGTAATAACAGGTGGCATCCTACAACTACAGGAGAAGCTTCAGGGAATAGGCATTCATTCTGTAACAACATTCCTAGTGGACTTGACTGGGGAAGTGGTGGATGAAGAACTACCTTACGGACCACTAGAAACCTTATGGCAATTTGATGCCGATCTTGCGGCAAGACATCGCTATCCAGCAGTTAGTCCACTTGGTTCAACATCCTCTGTACTCGAAGGAGCGCATATCGACCAGGAGCACTTTACTATTCAGCAAAAAGCGCTAAAACTTCTTCGCCGTTACCGAGAACTGCGCTCGTTAGTAAATGTGAGCGGCATTGAACGAATCCCGACATCTGAAATCCAAACATATCAAAGAGGTGAGAGACTTGAAGCCTACCTAACGCAACCTTTCTATATTGCCGAACCTTTCACAAAGAAAACTGGCGAATCGGTTAGCCTTCAAGACACGTTAAAAGATGTGAATGAAATTCTAAATGGTGCCTTCGATACTAAAGATGTTACGGAACTAGATTTTATTGGGAGCTTACAAAACTAGTATTTAAACTTTAATGAAAAGAGCACTTCTTAAGAGGAAGTGCTTTTTTTTATGTTCTTAAATAATTTCATTAGATGAAACATATATCTTTATGTTGCTAGACCCTGAAGTTTGAGTAACAAACTACCATCTAGCTATAATCGAAATAGATTCATACGATACAATCAACAGTAAATAACGCATTATATACTGCAAAATTAGGTGCGGAAATCGTACTTTTAGCGACATTTGAAAAGCCAATTGAAATTGATTCAACCATTGTAATGTTCAAAGCATTACATATTACGTCAACACTCGCTTATCGTAATGTGTTCCCAACCATCATTCAATTAATGGCAGAAAAACGTTTAGATGTACGTCCAATTATCACATCAAAAATCAACTTGGAGCAAATCGTTGAAGATGGCTTTGAGAAATTGCTGAGCGATGTAAAACAAGCGAAGATTTTAGTGAAGCCATAACATCCGCTATTTTTAAAGGGTTTTTGGATTAAGCGATAATCCGAACATAAAAAAATATTAACTTATGATGAATGTAAAAGAGCGCTTCCTAGAGAGGGGAGCGCTATTGATTATACTTTCAAGATTGGTCGGAAGGTTTTCGCATTTGATTTATTTCTTCACGTAATTTCTTTATTTCTTCTTTTTGTTCAAGAACGTTTTGATTCACTCTTCGTATGACATCATAAATTCCAATAAGAGCAGCAAAAATTAATATGACAAAGAGTAGATCCACTTTTACCATCCTTCTTTTATTAATAAAATGGTGAACAATCTATGATGCTGTAAGCTATCCCTAGCCCCATTCCATTAAATAATAGTCTTCGTTTAGGTCCTTAAGAATTCTAAAACCACACTTTTTATAGCTTGAGATGGCTCTGCCATTCATTTTCTTCACTTCTAATACAACTTTAGAAACGTCCTGACTTTGATGAAGGTGATCTAACAGCATTCGAATCATTCTGGTGCCGATTCCTTTTCCCCACAAGTGAATTTCACCGATAAATTGGTCAATTCCATAAATTGTTTCATTGTCTGAATAGCCGTATCTCTCTAAATCTTGTTCTTGAATTTGATAGTATTGTATATAACCGATTGGTTGGGATTCGTATTCTACTATACAGGGAGTGACATAGTGTTTTCCTTCCACTCTAGGTCCGTATTTTGTGATGACTCGATCGAGATTGGTAGGGGGCTCTTCGTAGAATTCCAATACCTTCTCGTCATTCAGCCATTTCACCATTAACTCAAAATCGTCCACATTCATTAATCGAATAGTTAGTTCACTATGCGTGATCATTCTTTATTCCACCCTTAAATCCAGCATTGATAATCTATGAAACGAACTTCCTATGTAGTAATCTTTGCAACGAGCTTCTCATTAATGAAGTGAAGATTTTCATTGTCTTCTAAAGTAAATAAAGGATTGATGTTTTGCGATGAAGCCCATTCGTTGAAAGCGTTGCGACGTTTTTCGTTGTTATAATGCGGGCAAAAACTACCTTTTAATAGTCCTAACCCTGGAAATTCCTCGTATTCTTCCACATCATTTTCGCTGTAACAAGTTTCGAACCAACACATCGCCCCTGCACTGATTCCAGCTAAGATAACCCCGTTTTCATAAGCATTTCTTAATACATAGTCAAACCCCGTTTTCTTCCAAACGTCCAACATGAATTTTGTATCTCCACCGCCCACATACAAGATGTCTAAAGAATTTACAACGTCTTGAATGGATGGCGATTCCAAATCCTGAATGGTGATATGGCTTGGTTGTTCGCTCTTAAAAGCAGTGTAAAAAGCATCAATATAGCCTTCTGCATCATGACTTGCAGTGGCAAGAAAAGCAATTTTTAGTGGCTCTTGATTTCTAGGGATTTTCAATAAATAGTCATCGATAAAAGCATGATCCTCTACCGAAAAACCACCGCCAGAAATCGCGAGAATGGTTCTTTCCATATGTATTCCTCCTGAAAAATTTATTAGTTCATCATTTGGTTGAATAAAAAGAGTTGATAGAAGGCAGGAACTATTAGTGCTAATGCTAACGTCACAACTGCAAGAAATTTGGAATTTCTTATTTGTTCATCATCGTCATGTTTCAAATGTTCAAAATAGGTAAGAAAGAAGTAAAGACAAAGGACAAACATAATTGAGGAAAATATCCCAACCCAAATCCCCATCGTCCCAAATGAAGCTAGTTGATCCACACATATAACCACATTTTACTTTACTGGTTTAGAAAATTGTACCATCTAGAGGGAAAACTGTCTTTATGCTATTTGATTAGACGGACTACAGTTAAAATTTGTTACGTTACTTAACAGTTTTCTTTTCTATAGGGCTAAAGTAAGCTAATATGATATTAGATATGTATCTAATGAGAAGTGGAAGTTGAGGGGAAGAGTGCATATGGGAAGTGAGATGGATTTATTTGACCAGCCGTTGGAGCAGGTCATGTATGTATCTTCACCGGTTGTTGAAAGTATTGCGATGTTATGTGCATTGACGACGAATAATAAAGAGTTCTTGGCCGAAGATCTTGAACGAATGTATGGGCAATTAGGGGAGCAACCTGTAATTAATCAATTAAGAATGCTTTCTCAAAATAATATTTATTTAATCTATAATCTATTGATTCCAATTCCCAATCTTACTTCTGTTGAGCAGTTTACGGAGAAGCTCAAGCAGCTGAAAGATGAGTATTTTGTTTATTATTTTTGGAGCGAGGATATTTCACTAGAAACCATTCAAAGGCTACTAAAAAATCCAGCTATCATTTGGGATTCAGAACCTACTTATTACTGGGAGAAAGACGAAGACCGGGCATTTGTAGAACAATGGTTGTCGAATATCGGGCAATTTAAAGAACAGCTTGCTGATCTTATATTGGATATCTCGCAAAGCAATTTATTTCAAGAGCTGATGGAATCGAAACAATCCGTTGCTCAGCAATCGATTGCCACTTTAAAGCAACTATCCTTAGAGCCGTTGTTACTGGCTCAATATGTGATGGGGAAAACCTTTAGACGTGTGAGCGATTATAAAATGTATTATTTCTTGCCGAGTTATTTTCTATCGCCAGTACGAATTCGTATTTTCAATGAATCTGTTTGTTTTGTTGTATATGGCTGTGCCAAACCAATATCGGATGATCGGGAGAAGAGTGAGATTTTGGCCAAGCAATTGAAGGCTATTGCCGATCCGAATCGTTTGTTAATGCTTCGAATGCTTGCGACAAACAAAGAATACGGGGCAAGATTAGCGGAATATTTAGGCATCACAACCGCAACAGTTTCCCACCATATCGAAACGTTGAAAAAAGTAGGACTCGTGAAAGAAGAAAAAATCGGGACCATCAAATACTTTACTGCAGACAAGGAACAAGTGAATGAAATGTTTCGGTCGATGCAGGTGTTCTTGAAAGCCTAACCGTGATTGGTTGGGCTTTTTTATAATGAAGGCGGTATTTTGGCGGAAGTTAATGGGCTGAATTCCCAACAGGTGCTATTACTCGACAACTTTAAGAAGACTCACCAAATTCTGTCTAGTAAAAGGAATTTACTCGACAACTTTATGGAGATAGCCCAAATTCTGTCTAGTAAAAGGAATTTACTCGACAACTTTAAGGAGATAGCCCAAATTTTGTCTAGTAAACGGATGTTACTCGACAACTTTAAGGAGATACCCCAAATTTTGTCTAGTAAACGGAATTTACTCGACAACTTTAAGGAGATCCCCCAAATTTTGTCTAGTAACTCACTGTCGCCAAGCGCATTCACTAAGTAACTCGGAGATGAGCCAATAGATTTCCATTTATTTTTAGAAATATCTTGAAATTCCTGCCTCTGTATTAGATAATCACCTTATTAGATAAATATCTAATATCAAAAGGGGAGATCAAACCATGACGAAATCAATTATTCAAGTTCATGAAATAAAAAGAAGTTATGAAATTAAGACGGGGACATGGAAGAAGGAGAAAAAGCATGTAGAGGCGGTGAAGGGGATTTCGTTCGACGTAAAGGAGGGAGAAATCTTTGGATTACTTGGACCGAATGGTGCTGGTAAAACGACCATGATCAAAATGCTCACAACGATGCTCATTCCAACTAGTGGCTCCATTCAAGTACTTGGATTCGACCCTGCCCATCAGCATAAAGCACTTCGACCACATATTAACTTCATCTTAGGTGGGGAACGAAATTTATATTGGCGCTTGTCTGCTTACGACAATCTTGCATATTTTGCGGACCTTTACAAAATCCCGCGCTCTGTTCAAAATGAGCGAATTCCGCAATTACTAAAGCTTGTTGAATTGGAGCAAGCAGCTGATCGAAGAGTCGAGACATTTTCAAAGGGGATGAAGCAGCGTCTTCAAATTGCACGAGGGCTATTGAACAATCCCAAAATCCTTTTCTTAGATGAGCCATCAATTGGCTTAGACCCAGTGAGTGCCCGAAAGCTTCGCGACATCTTAAAGGATTTAAATGAGCAAGGAACAACCATTGTCCTAACGACTCATTACATGTATGAGGCAGATGAGTTGTGTGACCGAATTGCCTTCATTAACCACGGCGAGCTAATTGCGATTGATACGCCGCAAAATCTAAAACAGCGGACGAATCATCTTTCCGTAATTGAATGTAAGCTCTCCAACTGTACGAAGGAAGAAATCAATAAATACCTACATGAGGCCTACATTTCAGAACATGAGGTACAAGAAGAACAAAACACGTTAAAAGTACGAATACATGTAGATGAGCCACAAAAAATCGTTTCACTACTATATAACTTGCCACACATTGATGTGCAAGACTTGTCTATTACAAAACCAACATTAGAGGATGCCTACGTTACGATGGTTGGAGGGGTGTAAGATGCGCGGAAACCTGCAAGCTTTTTTCAAAACCATTATTGTTCAAATGAAGTTATCCATCGCAAGGCCGATGTTCCAATTTGTCATTTGGGTTTCACCGTTTTTCTACGCCACGATTACTTACTTTGTCTACGGTGGGCAATCCCCAGAGAGAATCTTTCAATATGTCGTTCTAGGCTCAGGATTTATGGGGCTTTGGACGTCTATTGTTTATTCTTCGGCGACTGATATTAACCGGGAACGCTATTACGGCACATTGGAAAATATATTTGTCGCACCAGTTTCATTCGCCTATATCATCATGGGGAAAATTGTAGGCAATACAATATGGGGATTCATTTCCATGTTGCTTTCATTCATCTATTTGCGCTTTGTATTTAACCTGGAGTATCCAATCGTAGAGCCGCTGCTTATTGGATTGGCGCTACTAATCGTTGTCATTGCCATCTCCGTGTTTGCCTTTGTGATGGCGCTCGTTTTCACCTTATCAAAGCAAGCAGAAGTGTTAATGAACTTTATTGAATATCCGATTTTTTTAATTTGTGGTTTTTTATTTCCGATTGCAATTTTGCCGACATGTCTGCAGCCTCTATCAGCAATCTTACCACCGACTTGGGCTATCAATCTTTTAAGAGTAGTGACGAATGATGCAAGCACAACAGCTCAAATCCTACAGGCGTTTCTAATCTTACTTGCCACAACGCTTATTTATGTAGGTATTTCAGTAGTAGTGTATATGGCTGTCGATCGAAAAGCTCGTATGGATGGAAAGTTGGGGGTGTATTAACGTGGAAAGTATAAAGAGATTTTTTAGACACGCCGTTTTATCTTATAAGGCTCTATTTGGATGGTTAGATCCGAAATCATATATTTTAGTAATGCTTTTAAATCCATTAACGCAGATGATCTTCTTTGCAATGTTAGTGAATTTTGTGTACGGAGGAAAAGGGTTAGAAGGATATGTGGCATCCAACGCGCTTTTACTTTGTGTCATGAGTTCAGTGTTTGGCATGATGACAGTGGTTATGTCAGACCGTGGGATGGGGACGTTACCAATCGTCATGGCATCACCAGTGAATAAAGGGGTTTTATTCTTTGCGCGTTCCATCCCGCATATTGTAAATGGTGTATTTACTGCATTCTTAGGATTAGTATTTGGTGTACTTATTTTTGGTGTGTCAATTTCATTAGATGCTCTCTTACCACTTCTAGGTATCTGGATGGTCTCCATTTTCTCAGCTTGTGGACTCGGATTAATATTAGGGGCATGTAGTTTTTGGACCCCGTCGATGCATCTGCTATCGAACATCCTAGCAAGTGCTTTATTACTTCTAAGTGGTGCTAATTATTCATTATCAGTCATGCCTAGTTGGCTTAGCGATTTTGCAAAGTTCTTCCCATTAACACGCGGGGTTGAATTAACCAAGGCCATTGTCAATGAAGGGGATGCTACTCAATTTGTGCGCCTAATGTCGGAGGAGTTTATCTTAGGATGCATTTACTTTGCAATAAGCATTGTTGCCATTCGCTATGCCGAATACTTGGCACGAGTCAAAGGGACAATGGAAATGAGTTAATAGGTTAAACAGATAAATTTAAAGGGAATTAACCATTTCAGTTGAATTACTAAATTTAGAATCTATCTAATAATAGCGACAAGATTCATAGAATAGAATGTTCAACGGGGGATGAGAAGATGGAACACATCACAACATATACAGTTCAAGAAAATGAATTAGATGAACTGGGGCATATGAATTATCTGAACTATATTATGAAGTTTACGAGCGCGCGTATGGAGTGGCTTAAAGAAATCGGACTAGGATTTCGGGAGTTAGTAGATCAGCAACTGGGTCCAGTTTTACTTAAGTTAGATACTGAATATAAAAAAGAAGTTCGCCTAGGCGATACGGTGGAAATTTATACGAAACTAGAACGAGTGGGCACGAAAAGCTTCACATTAGTGCAATCAATGGTTCATGGGGATCAGCTTTCATCTTCATCAACTGCGATCATGACGATAATGGATTTAGAAAAACGTAAAGCAATTCCAGTGCCAAATGAAATCTCGCAGCACAAATCGAAATAGCACATTTGGAGGTCCATCAAATGAAGATTTTCCAATTCGGTAAAGAAGAAGGAAAGAAAATTACGCAATTTGATTCAGATTTTATCATGTCTCGGATTATCCTAACTGAAAAAGAAGCGAGAATCGGATGTATGCATTTGGAGGAAAACGGAATGATCGGCTACCATCAAGCAACCGTTCCCCAACTTCTGTTGATTCTAAACGGAGAGGGTCTTGTTAAAGGTGAAAACGATGAGTACATTAACGTTCTACCTGGTGATGCAGTGTTCTGGGAGAAGGATGAATGGCACGAAACGAAAACCGATAAAGGCTTAACAGCTATTGTAATAGAAAGTGAAGAACTAAATCCTTCTCAATTTATGTCTATCAAAGAATAAACACTTAGCATTTCTAACATAACTACCTCTATCTTTTGAAACCGAATGAAAGGTCTATTCGTATAGAAAATAGAGGTGGTAATAATATGGTGTTTTTATCAAAAAAAGACATTTGGATGGGATTAGTTATTTGGGGTGCGATTGGATCGTTTCTTTGGGTTTTATATGAATCTTTGTTTACGCGGATAAATATCGTAAGCATCATTACTATGATCATTATTATTTCCTTGCTACTTACCATTTGGTTCAATACAAGATATAAAATTGAAGGAAATCAACTTAAAATATCCTATGGTGTTATACGAAAATCCATTGCGCTTCAAGATATTAAATCGATCCGTTACACGAAAAATCCATTCGTAGCTCCGGCACTTTCATTTAAACGTGTTGAGATTAATTATGGAAAATATGAAACGATTCAAGTTTCACCAAAAGAAATGGATAAATTTATCATTGAGTTACAAGATAAAAATCCGCATATTCAATTAAAAGACTAGCATCAGAGGGAGGAGGTACCCCCATCTCCCTCATAGAATAACTCCCGTAACAACCCCATTTAGAACTACCTTTCCATGCTGATTTCTACAGATAAAAGGTGTGACAACGGCTATTCGACCTTTTTTATCCTTCTCCCATTGTTCAACCCGAAGCTCACAGATAACCGTATCTCCAGTAAACACTGGTCTTAAAAATTCAAACTCCATCGTTCGTGCTATGAAGTTGTGATCCCCACCAATCTTTGTAGGGAGAGTCGCTGTTAGTAGCCCTTGCACTACAAGTCTTCCTTGTTCGTCTGGTGCTAAATGATGGATTCCCGCATCACCTGAAATTTCAGTAAAAAGTTCAACATCCCTATTGGTAAACGTTCGTTCAAAAGAAAAAATATCCCCTAATTTTAATGACATATCCATCTCCCCCTAAAGATATTATAATGTCAGTAATATTGAATAAATTCTAAATTCTATTAATAAATAATTTTCCCTCTGAGAAATGAAACCTACTAGAGGGAAGATATTTTAAGAGAGGGTGGGGCATTTGTATATACCAAAACAGTTTAAAATCGAAGATGAAAAGAGGATTCATCGATTCATCGAAGAGTATAGTTTTGCAACGTTAATTTCTCATCATAATGGAGAACCCTATGCAACACATCTTCCACTGGTATTACATAAATCTGAAAACGCCCTATATGGACATTTTGCAAGGGCAAACGGGCAGTGGAAGGATATTGAAAATCAACAAGTTCTATCAATTTTCCATGGTCCACATGCTTATATTTCATCTTCCTGGTACGAAACAAAGGATGCTGTACCGACGTGGAATTATGTGGCGGTTCACGTCTATGGAAAGATGGAAATCATTGATGATCCAAATGTAATTTCTGAATCTTTAAGTGAGTTGGTGCTCAAATATGAAGGTCCAGCCAGTTCTTACAATCTAAATGATGTTGATTCAAATTATGTTGAGGGTTTAAGAAAAGGGATTGTACCATTCAAAATACACATTTCAAGAATCGAAGCAAAAGCAAAACTAAGCCAAAACCACTCCGTCGAACGTCGTCAGCTTGTAATTGATCAACTAGAAAAATCTTCCCATGAAAATCAACTTCAAATTGCTGAATTGATGATAAAAGAAATGGAGTAAAGAGTGTTCAAAAAAATGCGTGCGTTATAGGCACTACCTATTTTTAATTCTAGAAAACCTTAAAACCACTGTATTTCATATATGGCATAATATTATGTGCATCAACGCTCTAAATGCACATATTTTCAACTATGTCGTATCCCGAAATCGGTGGTTTTACTAATTTAATAGATCGTTTTATTAGCCAAACCTTAGCAGCATAGTTTAGCTATTTCTAAATAAAATGCACCCCTTGAAAAGGGAAAAAGTGTAAATCTGTCGAACTATTAATCAGCGAAAAGGTGGAGGTATAAAAGATGGTTGATTTAGTTGAACAATTACATGCATTTACTAATATGCATGATGAATTTCAGTCTGATTGGAACGAAGCGATGAAATCAGGGGACACAAGTGCATTAGATAGAATGACAGAAGATTACTATGTTGCTTTCTTTAATAGTGGTAAAGAAAAACCAATGTTCTTTAACAAAGCTGATTCGATTAGTGGAATGGAACAATCTGTTCAGCATTTCTTAGGTGCCGAAAAGAAATTCGATAATCGTGTCATTCGCATGAGAAATAGTGAAAACGCAGTGGTGTTTTATGAACTGCTCGTAGTGAAAGAAGAAAACGTACTAGCAAGACTGTTTACAATCGAAAATTGGATGCTAATTGAAGGGAAATGGATGATTGTTAGAGAAACGGAAGAACCAATTAGTTAGTGGTTTGCCCCCTTTATTTCAATCCATCTCGCAGTAGACTTAAAGAAATGAGGAACATTATGCTTGGTTATTACAGTAACCTTTCATCTGAAGTATATGACTTAGATAAATATATTGGGCGTTCTTTTGGTGATGTAGAGTTTTATAGTGAACGGTTAGCAAATTGTACAGGGCGCATCCTTGAACCTGGAGTTGGAACTGGGCGAATGCTGATTCCGCTATTAGAGCAGGGTTTGAAAGTGGATGGTTTTGATGTGTCTGAAGAAATGTTAAATATTTGTCGGATATCATTATCTCTGCAGATTATCAGCACGGGCAATACCCAACGAAATCAACAGAGATGATTACCTTCGAAGCGGTTGCAAATAAAGTATAGAATAAAAACAGCCAGTACTTTGGAGTTTTCTAAAATACTGGCTGTGTTTGCATTAGGCAAATTATTGGCTAGTCTAGTTAGACCTTAGAGGAATCATAGAATTCCTATAGAAGTTATTAATGTGATAATTGCAAAGTAATAAAGTACATCTAGAAATGATTATGGAGGATATGTATGTCAAAAGTTACACTAACCAACATGTGCATGATTTACGATAGAGAAAATCATAGAGTGCTAGTCCAAGATCGTATTAAATCTTGGAAGGGAATTTCATTTCCTGGAGGACATGTGGAGGACGGAGAAAGTCTCATCGATTCTACAATCAGAGAAGTTAAAGAAGAAACAGGGTTAACGGTTTCCAATTTGGAACCGTGTGGCATTATTTATTGGCTAAATGATGAAACGGGCGAAAAGTATTTCGTGTTTAATTATCGAACTGAAGTATACAGCGGAGAATTATTACATAGTACAGATGAAGGCAGTAACTTTTGGGTAGCCATTGAGGAGTTACCGAGTCTCCATTACGCAGATGGCATGGAAGATAGATTGCCAATGTTTCTAGAAAAAGAGTATTCGGAAGGGTTCGGAATTTGGAATAAACAAAGTCCTGGTCAGCTAAAGTTTCAATAAATACATAGGAGGATCACTATGAGCTATATTGAGAATTTGCGAAAAATCGTTGGAAATACTCCTTTGATATTAGTTGGTGTAGCAGTTGCTGTACTTAATGAAAGTGGCGAGATTTTATTACAAAAAAGAATCGATGGCCGTTGGGGAGTTCCTGGCGGATTCATGGAATTAGATGAATCAACTGAAGAAGCTGGTAGAAGGGAAGTTTTTGAGGAAACGGGTATCGAAGTAGGTAAGTTGGAATTAGTAGGCGTAATATCAGGAAAAGAGCACCATGTGAAATTACCAAATGGCGATGAATTTTCACCAGTAACCATTGCCTATGTTTCGAAGGACATTAAGGGTGGTTCATTAAAGGCTGACGGAAGTGAAACAACCGAAGTAAAGTTTTTTAAACTAAATGAACTGCCAGAAGGGCTAAATCCTCTCATTAAAAACCTCATAAATCAGTACGCACTTTCACAAAGTTTTTATAAATAATAAGGATTTTTAATGGCTTAGAAAGTTTATGATCAACTTTCTAAGCTATTCTTTTTAAGAATTAAGGATGCCGATAATTCATTCACGTGAATCCAACAACTTGAAACTAATCCTATAACCAAATCGTATATTAACAAAGAATGGTAATTAGCCTTGCAAAGGAGATAAACCAATGGGAAACTTTGCTGATTTAGTCGTTTTATTCATTTTTATGATGCCTATATACGGCTTATTAATATGGACCTACATGGAGCCTGAAGAAAGTTTGCTTACCGGAAGAAGATGGATGTATAAAGGCGACCCAGAACCATCCCCAAAAGCAATCCGCTATACAAAATTTACATCTATGACTGCAATGATCGGTATCCCTTTTATTATCATAGGGCTATTCTCCAAAAATATAGTTCTTAGTTTTTTGCCACTTATCATAATTTTGGTTTATGTGCTTGGCGCACTAAGAATATTTATATCTGATGAAGAATCATAGACTATGAAATCAGCCATGCAAACAAAAAAGGACGCCTTTAAGATAGGGCCTTACCTTAGTTAGTCGAAGTCATATTTATGTATGCCATTCATAAAGTTAACCTACTAAAATATACCCCTTAAAACTTCGTGATGAGCATTGTAGTGATAAGAACAGGATGTAATGTATGTCAAAACTCAAATTTGAAGGGGAATCACGTATGAAAGCGATGGTATACAATAAATACGGATCGACGAATGTGCTTAAACTTAGCGAAATTGAAATACCGGCTATTAAACCAAATGAAGTGTTGATAAAAGTTCATGCTGTTTCTGTAAACTCTTGGGATTGGGACCTTCTTAGAGGGAAACCTTTTCTAGCTCGTCTTGGAGGTTTTCTTAAACCTAAATACAATATTCTCGGTGCAGATATTGCAGGAACGATTGAGGCAATTGGTAGTGAAGTCAAACACTTCTCTGTAGGGGATGCAGTATTTGGAGACATATCTGGATGTGGTTGGGGAGGATTTGCAGAATATGTAAGTGTTAATGCAGAGGCATTGACTTTGAAGCCAGCCCATATGACATTTGAGGAAGCAGCTGCAATCCCGCAAGCAGGGGTTCTTGCTCTACAAGGGCTTCGAGATGTTGGGCAAATCCAACAAGCTAAAAAGGTCTTAATTAATGGTGCAGGTGGAGGCGTTGGAACCTTCGCATTGCAGATGGCAAAATTACATGGAGCAGAAGTAACCTGTGTAGACAGTAAGGCGAAGTTAGATATTCTTAAATCTATTGGGGCTGACCATGTCATTGATTACAAAGAGGAAGATTTCACAAAGACAGGCCAGTTCTATGATTTGATTCTCGATGTGGTTGGAAATCGTTCAGTCAATAACTATAAAAGTGTATTAAATCCTAATGGAACATATGTTATGGTAGGTGGCACCCTGCCTTTAATTCTTCAAATCCTGTTGAAGGGACCAAAGATTAATAAAAAGGAAAGTAAGAAAATGGCGATCCTTGTTCATAAGCCAAACCAAAAGGATCAAGATTACTTAAAAGAACTTTTCGTGGAAGGCAAACTTGTACCTATAATAGACAAGAAATATTCGTTAGGTGATACCGGTGAGGCAATCCGTTATCTTGCAGAAGGGCATGCAAAAGGAAAAGTGATTGTAAGCATGGAATAGGTACCAAACACTAATAAAATCCTCTCATTCATTTATCAAATGAGAGGATTCTATTTTTATTAGCGCCTTTTGAGCAAACTAGTACTATCAAAGTTGAAACCGGCAGTATCTATCTTTCTCAAATTGTCATTTTACCCCGTTTTCAGGGTAAAAATTTGGGATTTGCGATCTTAGACTTCGCCTGTGCTTTTGCAACAGTGTTAAAAAAAGCTCTACTTAGATTGTTGTGGAATGAAAAGTTAAAGGAGTTTTATTCAAGAAATGGTTTAGATTAGGGGATTTTCCAGAGTAAGAATATTTTATTAGTATCTTTAAAAAAACATCCTATTTGAGCATGATTTGGGTTTTGAAATGAATTAGAAATTCTCTTTTATTCCGGTTTCAATGCTAATAAATTTTCAAAAGAATCTATATGGATATTTTTGTATATATTGTATAATCTAGCAGAAAACTGTTTAAGGGAGAAATTTATGAACAATATCAACCGATCAATGAGGCAACATGATTTAGACTGGATTAAAGTATTAGCTACATTTATTGTATTTTTATATCACTGTTCCATGTTCTTTAATACATTCCCATGGCACATTAAAAACAACGAAATCAATCAATCTACAATTCAATTTTTTTCACTCATGGTCGGCAACTGGATTATGCCGATATTTTTTGTGATTTCAGGGATTGGTACATACTATGCATTGAAGAAGCGAAATACAAAAAGTTTTGTGAAGGAAAGGTTTCTTCGACTGGGCATTCCACTATTACTAGGGGTCTTTGTATTGTCACCTCCGCAAGTCTATATTGAAAGAGTATCGACCCATAAATATGAGGGCTCATTCTTTTCATTTTATCCTCATTATTTTGACGGTTTGTATTTAGAAATTGGTGGTTCGGGTAATTTTGCCTTTTTCGGTCATCATCTTTGGTATCTACTAGGTTTATTACTATTTTCAATGATTACATTGCCTTTATTCTTGAGTGGAAGAAAAACGGACCAACAACCGAAGTTATTCGGATTATTCCATTACTTCGTTTTACCTGTTCCGTTAATTGTTTTAGCTTTGACTACTAATAATATTCTTAATTTGGGTAGTTGGGGGATCTTATTTTACTTACTTTTATATGTGTATGGTTACTATTTCTTCTCAAGCGTGACTTTAAAAATATTCGTGAGAAAAGTAGGATTAATAGCTGGGATTCTAAGTATTCTTAGTACTGCGGGCTATCTTTACTGGGTCATGTATTTTGGATTCCCAGAAACAGTTTCAATCTTTTCAGTTCTATTTATGGTGCTTCGAGTCGTATTAGTTTGGAATGTACTGTTCTTTATTTTTTATCTTGCGGATCGATACCTAAACTTCTCGAATAACACGCTAAAATATACAAGTGATGCATCAATGCCTTTTTATATCCTTCACCAACCAATCATTATTTTGCTAGGATTTTATATTTATAACTTAGATTGGGCGGTTCCTATTAAGGCGATATTTATAGTTTTCTTTGCATTTAGTATCATCATGGTTTTGTATCATTTAATTATCAGACGTATTAATTGGCTTCGCGTATTGTTTGGTTTGAAGGTAATTAATGATTCCGATAAGTAGGGGTTAATCGATAATTACTTTAAGATGAAAAATCGCGAGTATTTTAAGAGGAACGCGAGTACTTAGTGGAATATCACAAGTAAAGTTGCTGAATTAACCAAGGCATTTCTTCAAGAAGGAGAAATGCCTTTTCTTATTGAAGTTAAGAGGCATGATAATTTAACGGTATAGGGGAGTATTTGATGGATATAACAATAGGTTTGGCTACTTTTGAGGATTACAACGCTGTCAATTTAATAGTAAAAGAAGGGCAAGATGAACATGCAGATGCAATGCCACATATTTTTAAAAAGATTGATCAAGTTATGCCTGAAGACTATTTCAGAGAATTATTAGAGGACTTTAAGAGTGATATTTTAATTGCAAAAATCAATAATGAAGTAGTTGGATTTGTCGTTATGGAACTCATTGAATCTCCGCCATTTGACTCGATGACACCAAGAAAGTATGCCTATATGAATGATTTTGGTATAAAAAGTAACTATCAGAGACGAGGAATAGGGAAGCTGCTGTTTGAAGCTACAGTGGAGTGGGCTAAAAAGAAAGACGTTGAATCATTAGAATTAAACGTTTGGGAATTTAATAAAAAAGCCATTTCTTTCTATGAGGGTTTTGGAATGGAAACGATAAGTAGAAAAATGACTTTGAAGATTAATTAGTCAACAAATGATATTTGGAATTGCGAAAATTTATCTTTATCTTACTAGGAACACGAGGTTGCTTTTGTAGCTCTCTTTTTTATTCACATAGAGGAGCGTAGTTAAGGAGCAGATCGTATTGCTGGAAGAGTTGAAAAGCAATAAGCACATCGACAGTACCTTATTATTGTGCTAACGGCAAAATGTTGGAATCTAGAGCTTACATAATAGAAAGTTACTGAGATTTTAGGAGGATGGTAATGGTATGGTACCATTGATAATGGCAAGTAGATTTATATGGGAAGTACTGGCATTAATCATTTTTGGAATTTGGGGGTTTCATCAAGGGAAAATAATTGGAGCTATTGGAGTTCCCTTAGTGGTTGCAGTGATATGGGCTATGTTGGGTTCCCCCAATGCACCTTATAAACTTCAAGGTTTTTATGGTTTTATTTTAGAGTTAGTCCTATTTTTATTAGCAAGCTATCTCCTATATAGTCTTGGACACACTTACTTTGCGTTAATATACTGCATTGTGGCTATTGGAATAACGCTCCTGATTCGTATTATGGATATATAGAATAAATAAAAATAAGAGCTTCCTCATTGGAGGAAGCTCTTATAACTGTAATAGGCATTTTGGATATGCTAGTCTAATATTTTGACCTTTAATTGTTTTACTCCAAAATCAATTGCATCTTGTTGAGATGGAACAAAGACATCGATTCGATTTCCTTTAATGGCACCACCAGTATCTCCTGCGATAGCTTCGCCATATCCTTCAACATATACTTTACTTCCTAATGGAATGATTGATGGGTCAACTGAGATGACTTTTGCATTTGGGTTTTCTTTAAGGTTAATACCAGTAGCGGTAATTCCAGAACATCCCTTACATGTAGCGGAGTAGGCTGTAGCCTCCACTGTTATTTCCTTTGAATCAGCTTTATTTGTAGCTGGAGCAGTTGCTTCAGTTTCTGTTTCATTTGTTGTAACTGGAGCAGTTGCCTCAGTTTCTGTTTTATTTGTAGCTGGAGCAGTTGCTTCAGTTTCTACTTTGTTTGTAGCTGGAGCAGTTTGCTCAGTTTCTACTTTGTTTGTTGCCGGAGCAGTTTCTTTAGCTTCTGTTTTATTTGTAGCCGGAGCAGTTGCTTTAGTTTCTACTTTATTTGTAGCTGGAGTAGTTACCTTAGCCTCTACTTTACTTGCTGATGGAGCAGTTGCAGTAGGCGTGTTTTCCTTTGATGTTGATGCTACAGGTATCTCCGACTTTTCAATTAAATTACTATTAATACCTTCAAAGATTACTAGTTTTAAACCAGGTTGAATGAGATCCGTATTAAGTAATTGGTTCCATTCTTTAATTTGTGAAACAGTTACTTGATGATCTCGGGCTATATCCCATAATGTATCACCTTTTTTCACTGTATATTGTTTTTCCGATACAATCTTTAGGACATCCCCTGGGTGTATAAGGTCTGTCGTTAGACTATTAAACTTTTGAATATTTTCTACTGTTGTGTGATTAGCACGAGATAAATCCCATAGAGTATCTCCCTTTTCTACAGTAATTGTTGCAGCTTGTACATTAGTACCTAAAGTTATCGTAAGTGCAGCTACTGGCACAATTGAAATCATTTTTTTAAACATCATTATTGCCTCCATATCTTGGTTGCGATTCTATAATAATGGTAGCATAGAATTCTCTGAGAAAAAGAACAGGGAGGTGTTAATTCGTTTACGCGCATGGCAATTATATTGCAATAACATGTCTAACATTCCATGAGTAATAAATTTTTAATATTTTAATGACTCGTTTACCGTGCTTCTGTTGAAGTTATTGTAACTAATAATGTATTTATCCTAGAAGATTCGTTCTAAAGGGTTATGTAAATCTTTTATTTTGAAAGTAAATGTGAATACTGTTATATAAATAAACGGAGTGCCTTAATGGAATAAAGTTAAGCTAATAAGAGGTTTTTTATTTTGGGTAGTTTTAAGGGGTTGTGGAAACTGTGTAGCGAAGGTGTTAATCCAAAAAAAAGGATTAATGCCTTTTTTGATTAATAAAATTATTGAAGGATTTCAATTTCTAAACTTGAATATAGTAATAGATTAGGTTTTACCTACAACTAAGTTATTTGAAGATATAAAGGGGACAATAAAATGCTAATACGTGAATATAAAAATACTGATGAAGTAGGTTGGGTTCGATGCAGAACGCTATCTTTTCTAAATACAGCTTATTTTGATAATGTCTTAAATAAGAAAGAAATCTATGAAAATCCTGCAATTGAATTAGTTGCAGAAATAGACGGACAAATTGTTGGTCTCATTGATGTCGAGTATGAAAAGGAAGAAAGAACGGTTTGTTCAAGAGGAGAAGGGTTAGGCGGGATGATTTGGCATATTGCGGTTCACCCAGATTACTACCGACAAGGAATTGGAGAACAATTACTAAAAGAAGCGGAAAAGAGGGCAATTGATCTAGGCTTAAATCGTTTTGAAGCATGGACACGAGACGACATTTGGGTACAAAACTGGTATGGAAAAATGTTGTTTGAAAAAGTTGAATCATACTACCACGTATACTTTGAGGGAAATGAGATGCAAAGTCGAATACAGAGTACCATCCCTAAACTATATTTAGTAAATGCTTTCGCACATTATGTGGGTGATGAGATTGAGCAATTTAAAAATACAAACAAACGAATTCATGAATGTGTTTGTTATGAAAAATATTTTGTTTAACCATTTGATAAGGGGGATCAAAAATGACGGTTTTTCACTTTGGCGATCTTATGGCTACACTGCTTACCTTAATACCTTTATTGTTAATCGTCTTTGTTATTAGGTGGATTAGAATTATTCGGTTGAACAGCGAAATTCAAATTCAACAAAATAAAGAAATCATTTCATTACTTAAAGAGATTGCTGAGAAGTAATATCTAAAAACGCGAGTATTTGTGGTTAATCTGCGAGTATTTGCATGAAAAGCGCGAGTATTTCAGTGAAATCCGCGAGTATTTTCAACAAAAGCGCGAGTATTTCGGAAAAATGTGAATTAAATCAGGAGATGAAAACATGAATCAACTATTTACAATTGACTGCGGGGACATTTATCTACGAGAATTTCAAGTGGAGGATGTAGATGCTATTTACGAAATTACTTCCCAACCAGAAGTATATGAATTTCTACCTGATTGGAAGACATCTAGAGAGCAACGTTTGAACTGGGTAACCAATTATGAGATTCCTTCAAATAAAAGCTTTTTAGCAGCGGTGCCAAACATTGAGGATCAGAGGTATTTAAGATTAGGAATTATCCTAAAAGAAACGGATGAATTCATCGGTTTTATTTATACAGGGATTAAAGAAGGGCTTCCAGAACCCAATAGAGAAATCGCATATGGCATCTCAAAACATTATAGAAACAAAGGGTACACATCGAAAGCTGCAAAAGGTTTAATTCAATATTTATTTGAAAATACAAACGTTAAAACGTTAAATGCAGTTGCCGTAATTCAAAACGTAAGTTCAAATCGAGTTATTGAAAAAAATGGTTTTCAATTCCAAGGTCAAGTTGAAATTGATAATGAACTACATAATCATTACACGCTGCACAAAAGTGAATGGCTAAACGATTGAACAAACAAAAAAACCCGGAAATAAATTTCCGGGTTGATTATCACTTGCTATCTTCCGCCATGACACCCTGCCTCCGCTTCCGCTAGGATTTACCTTGCTTTAGCTTACTTCAGTTGATGGTCCTTCTGAGTTAACGATCAATCGCACTCATCGGGTTAACCCTCCTTAGCCACTTTGGTTTGAAGTGAAATCTTTAATAGTATAGTTCGTTCTTACTTTTTCATACGCACTTTTTATAAAAATAATTGAATTACTCCGAGTGTCATTTGGAATAATGAATAAAGCACATCCACGTTAGGAGTCGTTTTCATGTGGGCAATTATTGCTGGAATCATTTGTATCGCTATTTCAATCTACACATACATCCCAAGTTTGAAAAAAGCTGAAACCTCGAAGGGAAAGTGGAGTGTGTTTTTCGACTTTGTATTTGACCCATTCGCAGGATTATCCACGTTATTTTATTTAGGTCTTCTTTTCATTTTATACGGCATTTTAAGTAGCTTGAATATACTATGAATTGAACCGAGCACACTTACTGAATCATAAATACCTTCCTAAACAAAGGGAATATCACATATCCAATGGCAACCCCTAAAACGTTAAGAATTAAATCATCAATATCTAAACTACCTCTTTTAGTCAAAAATTGCACAAACTCAATTAGGCTAATAGAAATCACCGTAATTAGAAACAATCGAACCATAGAAGGTGCCTTTGCTACATACCTATAATACAAACCGAATGGAATAAATAGCCCAATATTCGCACCCAAATTATAAAATGCAATTAAAAAACTGACGCTTCCAGTTAAATAATAGACAATCGTTTCGAACGGAATGAAGTTAATCGAGCCGTAATTCGCACCACTTGGTCGAAAGTATAATAAAATTAGCAACCCAACTGTATAAGCTAATATAATGCCATGAAGAACCTGCCTAGAAACTCCAATTTCCTCTTTTCGAATCCAACTCACTCCAAATAAACAGAGAAAGACAATTAATCCCCAAACGACAACAAGTACAATGGGATGTAGATACTTTGTTAACTCCATCCATACAGGTAAAAGTACGAAAAAGACAATTTGAGAATATAAAAAACTTAGTTTAATACTTTTGCTCATCTCATAAACCGCCTTTTCTATTGCCATCTAACATTAATGTTCATGTGCAAAGTATAACAGGTAGAGGGTTTTTTAGTCTCATAGAGAATACGTATTTATTGAGATGAAAATTAGGAGGCGCGGATGAAGAAGACAAAACTCATATTTCTACTCTTTGCTGCTGTCATTCTCGCCAGCTGTTCAAATACACCAGAGCCTAATGCAAAAGTCGAAAAAACGGACGATGAGTACGGAGAGATTAGGGCTGTAGCTTGGGATTACCTTCAACATAATGACTGGCATCTATGGGCTAAAAAAGATTGGGAAAATGCAATAGTAGAGAAAATTATCGCTGATCATCGATATGAATTACTAGATCCAACTATTGAGGGCAAAGAAGTTTTACGTGTTTCTTTTGAAGATCGAGATGTTGTCATAGTAGGGACACCGACAATTCTCATTGACCCACAAACAAAAGAGGTTGTTGGGTATATGTTAGGTGAATAATTTAAGGGAGAAAAGCAAAAAAGAGAAATCCTCCATCAATGGAAGTCTCCCTTTTATTAGCTTTAAATATAGATGCATTCAGCTGCCACTTTATTTGCTTTTATTCATTTGCAACTTTACTTGATGGTTGTTTTTTTATAACAATGACAAAAAGACTCGCTAGTGCACAGAAAACTCCCGCCATAAAGAACGCCCATGTGTACGTATTGAAATATTGATAGACGATCCCTCCGCCGAAAGCTGCCACAGCAGCACCTGCTTGGTGAGAGGCGTAAATCCAACCATAAATAATCGCGCTTTTGTGAAGTCCAAAGAACTGTCTTGAGAGATTAATAGTAGGCGGGACGGTAGCCACCCAATCTAATCCATAAAACACAGTAAACACGACAATCCACGTAACATTCCCTTCCATCAACGCAAAAGGAAGAAATACGAGGGAACCACCTCTAAACATGTAGTACCAAAATAACAGCCAACGATTATCAAAACGATCCGATAGCCATCCTGAAATGGTCGTTCCTACCAGGTTAAAAACCCCCATAAAAGATAGCAAGGAAGCGGCTGTAACGAAAGGAATACCAAAACTAATACAGTAAGAAATAAAGTGCGTTCCAATTAATCCACTCGTTGAAAGTCCACAAATAAAGAAACTGCCTGCTAACAACCAAAATTCTTTTGCTTTTACAGCATCAAATAATCCTTTGAAAGCAAGGGTGATAGGATTTCCTTTTTGCTTTTCATTATTATCTTCAAGCTCTTCCAGTTGGCCGTAAGGAAGAATCCCAATATCCTTTGGCGAGTTTTTCATAAATAAGAAGATGATAATGAACATAATGATACCCAAATTGATAATTAATGCTATTGCCCATCGCCATGAGTATGCCTCGATGATCATTGCTAAGACAGGTAGTAATATGAGTTGGCCCATCGCAGTACTTGCTGTTAAAATTCCTGTCGCAAGTCCTCTTTTTTCTTTAAACCAATGATTAGCTACATATGGGCTAAGCACTGTTAAGAAGAGCCCTGATCCTAAACCAATGATGATTCCCCAAATGATAATCAATTGCCATGATTGATTCATTAAGTAGGTTAGTAGAAGTCCGAACAGTAAAGTTGCCATGGAAGCAAGCATCATTTTCTTTAGTCCTAACACTTCTAGTAAGGCGGCCATGAAAGGACCTGATACCCCGTAGAAAAACATACAAATCCCAAAAGCAAGGGAAATCGTAGGGCGATACCAGCCAAACTCACTCTCGAACGGGGTTAAGAAAACCCCAGACGATGCCATGACAATTCCAGCGACAATGATGGAAAAAAAGGCAATCGTTAAAATAAACCAACTATAGTGAACACGTTTCAAAACAATCCCTCCATAGGGACAGGTTCCTCGTCAAAGTGAAAATCGGGGTGGTTCCATGTCCTAATTTCTACAAAAATGGAAACGAACAATCTATGATTCTCATTTTAACGAGTAGCATATCATGTGTAAAATTGAAGTTTCTGAACTGAAGTATTGATTTTTCTGATACTATTGAATCAATAGAAAACTAAAGGTGGTGGAACGTTGGAAATACGGCATTTTGTTACGTTTAATAAAGTCATTGAGACAGGAAGTTTTACACAAGCTGCAGAACAATTAGGGTACACCCAATCCACGGTCACTTCTCATATACAAACGCTTGAAGAACATTTAGGAGCACCTTTATTCGATCGAATGGGGAGAAAAGTACAATTGACGGATATTGGTAAGAAGTTGTTACCATACTCAAAAGAGATATTGGCTACTTATGCTAAAATTGAAGGCATTGCTAATGACGGAGAAGAATTGAAAGGGGAGTTAAAGATTGCGGCTCCTGAATCTCTTACGGTGTACCGTCTAGAACCAATATTAAGAGAATATCGAAAAAGTTTTCCTCAAGTTAGTATCAGTTTAACGAACGCCACGTGCAGAGATAACAAAAAGGCCATTCTTGATGGTAATGCAGATATTGCCTTTGTAATGGTACCACCTTTTGAGGATTCAGACTTAATCATCCATCCGCTAATAAATGAGCCAATTGTTCTTATCGGAAGCCCTGACTGTACATTGGATAGCCTACCAGGAAGACTTGAAAATCAAAGGCTGAGTGAGTGTTTAATTACGAACGAAAAAGAAGCAAGCTATCGGAGAGTATTTGAAGAGTTCCTCCACGAGCGAGGAATTGTACCATCTAACATCATGGAGCTTTGGAGTATCGAGGCAATAAAACGTTCAGTCATGAGTGGGCTGGGCATTTCCTATTTACCTTTCATGACAGTTCAAAGTGAAATAGAAGAAGGGAAATTAAAAGTCATTCCTTGTGAAGCGGATCAGAAACAAATCTACTCCCAAGTTCTTTATCACAAAAACAAATGGATTTCTCCAGCGTTATCCTCCTTTATTGAGATTACATTAAAGCATGCAAAAAACTGGTCATGTGTGGAGGTTAGTTGTTAAAAGTTAGAGTGCGATTGTTCAAAGAGAACAATCGCTTTTTCTATATGGTAAATACTCTAAAAATCGTTTAGATGCGATCGAAAGTGATTTTTGTTCCCTCATTGCAATTCCAATATTGCGGTATGCAGGAACTTCAAGCTCTTTCGAAATAACTTTGTAAGGAATACGTTGTAGGATTAACTCTGGCAAAATACTAATTCCTAATCCGTTTTCCACCATAGACATAATGGCATAGTCATCCCATGTCGTAAAATGAACTTGTGGAATAAGTCCATGCTCCTCAAAAACTTCAGAGATTTCCGCTTTTGCTCCCTTTTCTAAAAGCATAAATGGGTTGTTCGGTAATTCTTGCAAGGGGAATTTAGCGCAACTTGCAAAGGGATGATCCTCAGGAATGACAACTAACAAACGATCTTGCTCCACAAAAATGGTTTCCAATTCTGATTTTGTCGGTAGACGTAAAAATCCGAAGTCGACCCGGCCTTCCATAATCCATTTTTCAATTTCTGTATAATCACCTAGTAGCATTTCAAAATCAATATTTGGGTAATCCTTTTTAAAGACTTTAATCATATTCGGTAACCAATGAGTTGCCACACTTGAAAAAGTGCCAATACGGATAATCCCAGACTCCAGACCATGTAGCTCTTCAACTTGCTGCAGTAATATTTCATGTTCGTTGCAAATTCTAGCTATTTGGGGAAGTAACTTGAAACCATCAGATGTTAATGTGATGCCGTCATGTCCTCTTTCAAAAAGGGTAACGCCCCATTCTGATTCTAAATCATTCATCATCCGGCTAATGCCAGACTGTGTGTAATTTAATGCCTCAGCTGCTTTCGTAAAGCTTCCATGTTCAACAACTTTCATAAAGGCATTGTACTTTTGGATATTCATTTAGCTCTCTCCGTTGCATGAGGTTTTATCATACTTAACATGAAAAACATTCAGATTTGTAATATATATGAATATGCTAAGCTATTGCTATTAAATTAACAAGTATTGTAAGTAAGAATTTTAATAGTAGAAAGTAGGGTGAGTAAAATGAAAAATGCCTATTTTAAATATGTCATTGCATTGCTTCTTTTTGGATCTAATGGGGTCGTTGCAAGCTATGTCTTATTAAATAGTTATGAAATTGTTTATTTTAGAACGATGATTGGTAGTTTACTTTTGGTCGCAATCTTTGCACTGTCGAAACAAAAGGTTGGATTTTGGAAGAATAAATCCCACTTTTTATATTTAGCGATTTCAGGTGTAGCAATGGGGGCTAGCTGGATTTTACTATTTGAGGCATATGCACAAATTGGTGTAAGTGTTGCTACTCTAGCTTACTATTGTGGTCCAGTGATTGTGATGATTCTTTCACCGTTCATTTTTAAGGAAGGGATGACAAGTGCAAAATTACTTGGTTTTCTTGCGGTAATCATAGGCATGCTTTTTGTTAACGGTAATGCTTTTATACATGGGCAATTATCATGGGGGCTAATTTTCGGTTTACTTGCTGCCATCATGTATGCATTTATGGTCATTTTCAATAAAAAGGCAAAAAGCATAATAGGACTTGAAAACGCCTCTTGCCAATTAGTAATTAGCTTTATAACAGTTGCTATTTTTATTGGTATAAAGCAAGGTTTCACCGTTAAACTTATCGATGGTAACCTAATCCCGATTTTGATTTTAGGTGTTGTTAACACTGGGATAGGGTGTTATTTCTACTTTTCTTCTATAGGTCGTTTGCCCGTTCAATCCGTGTCTATTCTTGGTTACTTAGAACCTCTTTCAGCATTAATCTTCTCTGCAGCCATTTTAGATGAGAAGTTAAGTCTCTTGCAAATTGTAGGGGCAGTGCTGATTTTAGGCGGGGCAGCTTATGGAGAAATGTTCCGGTCGAATCATAAAAGAAATAAAATCAAAAAATCATTTAAGGTGGAAAATATATAGTCAAGATACTCCATTCATCCAACTAAAGATAAGGTAATTCAGTCGAAGCGCAATCAATTAGATAGCGCTTTTTCGTTTGTATTAGCTAATAAATTGGTTATTAAAGTTAAAAAAATATTTTTCTACTATTGAAAAATTAGAAGGAAATGAAAAATGTTTGTCGAATTTTAGATGAATATTTCGAAAAAACAGGGGATGATGAATGAACGATGGTAGTAAAAGACGCACATGTTAAGGAAGAAACAATTTTTCGCCATAGTGGCAATAAAATCAAAACAGAAGACAGAGAGATTGATATTATCGCTAGATTTGAAGAACCACTAGTGGTTGTTTTAGGCTCTGTAGTGGATGATGAAGAATGTGAGGCGCTAATACAGTTATCAAAAGACCGTCTTCAACGTTCTAAAATCGGAAGTACTAAGGAACTCAGTGATATACGAACAAGCAGCGGTACGTTTTTAGATATCAATCATGAGATTATTGCAAAGGTTGAAAAAAGAGTTTCTGCCATTATGGGAATTCCAATTGAGCACGGGGAAGGTCTTCATATTCTGAACTACAAACCTGGTCAAGAATATAAAGAACACTTTGATTACTTCGCTTCTACAAGCAAAGCTGCCAGTAATAACAGAATTGCAACGCTTGTTATTTATTTAAACGACGTTGAAGAAGGCGGAAGTACATATTTCCCAAAACTAAACTTATCAGTGTGTCCGCACAAAGGGATGGCGGTTTACTTTGAATATTTTTATAATGATCAAACATTAAACGAATTAACATTGCACGGTGGCGCTCCTGTTGTACAGGGAGAAAAATGGATCGCCACACAATGGATGAGAAGACAAAAGTTATATTAGAGCATATCTAGTAAAATTTAATATAGCAACAAATAAGACATTAATCCAACAGGGATTAATGTCTTATTTGTTGTTAGCCAATTAGGTGTAAAAATTGCCAAATTCAAATTCCTACTTGCCATAGCTATCATTATTAACCTATATTTAGTCTTTAATATAAAAGTTTGAAATTCATGACAAAAACGGGGGTATAGATCATGGATGGTAAATTTACAGGATTGCTTATCATTGTATTTTTAATTGGGGGCTTGTTATTTTCTGGACTAAAGAAGATCACCCCCGAATATCATAAGGAATTATTCTTTCTTCTCTTAATGATTGTAGTAAATCTATTCACAGGGTTCATTGCAGCGTTGGCGGCATCTATGCCGAGTGAGGAAGGTAGTTCAACTGGTCCTTGGACGGTATTCCTTATCATTGAAGGGTTACCATTTTTACTATTTATTCTTAGTTTCATTTTACTTGTGCGAAAGTTAAAAAACTCTTGAAAATTGAATAAAGGAATTCATCGACAAGAAATAGAGTGGCAAGTATGACATGCAATTTTGTTATACTTGCCTTTTTTTCATTCCATTCAGTTAAATTCATTTAGTTTTGTCTTTCTTTTATTTGTTTCCGGAGTTGCTGAAGTTCTTGGATGGAAAGTTCTCCAAGAGATTCTTTAATTTCATTTTCAATTAATTGTCTATTCTTTTCTTTGTAGTCATTCCACCAATCACGAAGACCCTCTGTATTATCAAAAATAAATTCTACATCAATAACCTCATTTTCATCATCTGACAGATAGTTCAACACAGCTGCTAACATTCGTGTTAAATCGTCGATAGTCTGTTGGTTTAACACGTTGTCTGCTGCTAAGGTTACTTCTTCTTCTATATTTGAATCATCGGGTTGATTAGATTTTCTTGGCATAATTTCGCTCCTTATCAACTTCATTGTAAGAATAGTATTCCCGCGAACATAGAAGACAATCCACTTGAAAATAAGAACTTATGTTCGTATAATGAAGCTATAACTTTGGGAAGCAGGAAGCAAAATGAATGAGCAAACAAATTTAAAATCAAAATCATTTTCTGAGGAAGAACGGGAAAAATTTAAAATAGAAATTTTGTCATTATTGGAGGACTGTTCGAAAGAAGATCTAGAATTGGCTGTAAAACAGTTAAAAAAGAAAAAGAAAGTGGGATAAGGAATTGAAGAAAATCCAAATTACGACTGGATTTATTATGAGTTAATTTCAATTTTTTATATCAATGTTTACGCCTATTGGAGAAAGCTTTATACAGTCGGTAAGTAATGGCAATAATATGAGTCGCCTTTTTGTAGCATATTACAAAGAGAGGTGATCAAAGTGACTAAGAAAAGAGACAAGCAAAGAATCAACGTTGAACTTGGTGGAATGGATCTATTCGGCACAACTTCCAATGCTCCAGTTGGTGGGTACCAAGCTTCAGGAGACATTGAAAATGCTGGAAGACTAAACAAGGGCTTTAAAAAAGTCGAGGAAGATGACCTAATGCCAAACGCTTCTCTTAAAGAAGGGAACAAAGAAGGGTATTAAATTTAGTATCAAATAAAAAGGAGATACTTACGATTTTATCGTAGTATCTTCTTTTGAATTATTTTTTATTGAGTTACAACTTCCTGTAAGTGACCAAAACAAATACAATTTCGTCCTTTATGCTTCGCTTCATATAGGGCTTTGTCACAACTAACATACAAACTTTCTAAGGTTGTATCTTTATCAGGAATTAGTGTAATAACACCGAGACTAATCGAATATTTCTCCGATATACCTTCAAGCTCTGCCTGTTCAATGAGATCCGTTGCCTGATTCAACCTTTGTTCAGTTTCTTCCTGACTCAATCCGGTCAGTAGAATGGCAAATTCATCCCCACCATAACGACCAAAAAGGAAATTGGAATCAAGCGATTGATGAATCCGATGAGAAAGATCCTGTAAAATGCGATCCCCAGCTTCATGACCATAACTATCGTTAAAATGTTTAAAATGATCGATATCAAACAGTATGAATGAGATTTTACTTTTAGCCTTTGCAGATTGAACTAAGTCTTGTTTTGCTCGTGCAACAAAAGTTCTCCGATTTAAAGCTTGCGTTAAATCATCATAATACGCCATATGAACAAGCTCCGCATCTGCTCGCTCTTTTAGAATAAGAATAAAACCGATATTCCCAACAATCATAATTAAATAAATAGATAATAAGGAAAGTGTTTGGATGAATCCAGGTGTAAATAATCCCATTTCTTGTTTAGATGAAATGGCGAAAATCCCTCTTATTAAAAAAGAAATACCAACTAAATAATAGAGGAAACCCATTAACTTCATTAGTAAGGTTGAAGATTTACCACGAACTAAATGATAGGCTGGTAGAATCGCTATGATCGCTGTCGTAATCGACGAACAGAATATTCGAATCGTTTCAACGTTATAGAATATATAGATCATATGGAAGATTACGATGAACGTAATCGTCAAACTAATATAAAACTTTTTATAAAGCCCTACATAACCGTTTACCAATTTTAATAGCGCAATCGATTCAAGGGCAGTACCAATAATTTGAAGCGAATTTGCGAATGGAATCGTAAACAAATCGGGTAGAGCACCTCGAAATCCACTTAAGAACCAAGCAAGGGCTTGTATACATTTGGCAAGAAAGAAGGTATTAAACGTTCTGTCTCTAAAATGGCTTCGCCAATATGAGCTAATTAAAACAACAGTAAATAAATGACCAATCACTAAGGTGATTAATATAGTTTTCGTATCTAGTAATAAATCCATTTTCCTCACCTAACATGGGTCATATTTATCGATTAAGATAGTTCCTTTGTACTGATATACTACTACATTTTTTCAATTAAATGAAATCAAATAGTGTAGCAAGGGGAATTGAATAGAGAGTAATGTAAAATTACTTTGAATTCGAGATATTTTTATTGAAATTCCTATCATTCAGTTGTAAAGTGATTTTAATAGAAGTAGTCACTAATCTGGAAGTCTCTTAGTGCGAGGCATGTTTTACGGAAGATGTGAAAACTTATGTCAAAGCTTTGAAACAAGAATAAATATTACTTGTCTGAGTACAGGGTAATTTTTCTATAACTTTTAACGAGCAATTTGAATGGGGGAGAGCGTATGTTTAAGATTCCAGGACATCATCATATTTCAATGATTACAAAAAATGCTAGTGAAAATAATCATTTTTATCGCAAAGTGCTGGGTTTACGGCGAGCGAAAATAACAGTCAACCAAGATGATCCATCCATGTATCACTTATTCTTTGGAGATAAAACAGGTAGCCCAGGGACGGAGCTTTCATTTTTTGAAATTCCGATGGTTGGTAGAACACATCGTGGTACAAACGCCATTACAAGAATTGGGTTACTTGTCCCATCAGTAGATAGTTTATTGTATTGGCAATCACGTTTGGAGGATTTCTGTGTAGAAACGAGCAAAGTACAGAAATATGCCAATCGCACATCAATCCTTTTTGAAGATCCAGAAGGGCTACGCTTTGCACTGATTGTTTCAAATGGTGCGAAAGTGGCACATTGGGAAACTTGGGAAAAGTCTGACGTCCCTGCAGAACATCAAATTCAAGGAATGGGTACAGTCGAAATAACTGTTAAAAGATTGGATAAACTCGCAAATACGCTAACTGATTTATTTGGCTACAAAGAAGTAAGTCGTACAGAAGAAGAAGCAATCTTCCAATCAATCGAAGGTGAAGTGTTTGGTGAAATTATCGTAAAATTCTTAGATGGTCCTTCTGAAAAGCCGGGCCGTGGCAGTATTCATCATTTAGCAATTCGAGTGAAAAATGACGAAGAGCTCGAATATTGGAATGAACAAGTACGTGCCCGGGGGTTCCAATCTTCCGGCGTAGTTGATCGTTTCTACTTCAAGAGTCTTTATTTCCGTGAATCAAATGGCATTCTATTTGAGATTGCTACCGATGGACCTGGTTTCACCGCTGATGGAGACGACATCGAAACATTAGGTGAGAAATTAGTATTACCACCATTCTTAGAAAGTCGTCGTGCTGAAATTGAAGCAAATCTAAAACCAATTGTGGAATAGGAATTTGCCTATTGGAACTTACGTGTCATATCAATCGATACAAACCTTTCCATATGTTAAACTTCCATCAAGAGGTGTATGAGCATGCAACAACAACTACAATTTGAAGCGTCTTGGGATAAAGCGCTAGCTACCGAAGACCGACATTCGATAGAGAATATTTTTCATGAGACAAAACATTTAAATGCAACCGTGATTCTTTTCTCACCAATACGCGAAGCCATTAATCATAAAGAAGAACTGCTTATCACCGTTTTAGTCCACAACTTTTCGGACAAAAATCTTCAATTTAATAACACAAGGATACTCTACAAGATTGAAGGAGAAGTTATTGCCGATCATGTTTTCACTTTGCCAGCAATCATGGTCCCACCAAACGTAAGTATGCCTTGGACGTTCATTTTTCCCAAAGACAATTACTTACTGAAA